>ENA-OSEO01004106-OSEO01004106.1-sediment-metagenome-genome-assembly--contig:-NODE-4106-length-15885-cov-3.526063_pt1 | contig 15885 bp, 8 predicted proteins | sample MGYA00237883_ERZ534232 | MGnify/ENA metagenome assembly ERZ534232 | reverse complement strand
GCCCCCGCTGGAGTTGGGTGCGGACGTGGTGGTCCACAGCGCCACGAAATTTCTGGGAGGCCATGCCGACGCGCTTGGGGGTGTCATCTGCGGACCGAAAGCGCTTGTCGAGCGCGTATACCATTTCCGGGAAATCACCGGAGCGACCCTCCACCCGATGTCAGCTTATCTGCTGCTGCGCGGCATGAAAACGTTACACTTGCGCATTCGCCAGCAGAACGAAAGCGCGCTGCGCATTGCCCGCTTCCTCGAAGCGTATCCCTCGGTCGAGCACGTGTTCTACCCCGGCCTCGAGTCGAACGTGGGGCACGAAATCGCCAGGAAGCAGATGAGCGGATATGGCGGCGTGCTCAGCTTCATGCTCAAGGGCGGGTTCGATTCCGTGCGCGCGTTTCTGCCGCGCCTGAGGTATGCGCACCTGGCCGCAAATCTGGGAGCAGTGGAGACCGTCGCCGGGCCGCCACGGACTACCAGTCACGTCGAATGCAGCGCTGAGGAACGAGAGATGATGGGCATTCCGGAAAGCCTGGTCCGATACTCGGTGGGAATCGAAGACACAGACGATCTCATCGCAGACCTGAGCCAGGCATTGTCTGCCCTTGCAGGGTGAGGTTATTGGGCGAACAGCGGGGCTTTCTGCTGCATCGCCTTGAGGCTCCGCACCTATCAATCGCCCATCCCTGTGACGAATGCTCCGAAAGTCGCCTCGCCTGGAGGCGGTTTGCTCCACACGAGATGCTGCTTGCCGAACGCTGAGCAGACCAAGGCTATCCCAGAAGCTTGAGGTAGCCTCGGTATGCTGCGGCACGACTGGCGATGGGATGCGGCTGCAGCCACGCTTGTGGTAAGGCAATCGTCCGCACGAACAATGGTGCCGCCCACGAATCAGGCTCGACACCCCCGAGTCGCGGGCCAGTAACGCGAATGGGCTCGTCAGAGCGATTGCGTGCGCCGCTCTGTCAGGGTCCAGCCTTGCCAGGCGGGCGGAATCCGCTCGCTCGTGCCCGCCTGGTGTGCAGTGAACCGCTGCGCTGCGTCATTCGTGTGTTCGAGCGCCATTCGCGGACGGCTGGCGGTCAAGAGGCAATCGCCGCCCTGCCAGGAACGCTCGATATCCGTACGCTTTCGGGATAACCCCTGTCCAGCTCAGGCGAGCATCCCCTGGATGATGATATCGACGGCTTCATCTTCGTCCAGACCACGCGACTTCAACGTTTCCAGCTCCTTGCTGTTCACACTGCCGATTGCGGCCTCGTGAGTCACACGCGCCTGGTCGTCTCTCACGACCACGATGGGGATATTCTGCGCGATCGCATCGCCGCGCACGATTTCGGTGCAGTCCATGTGACCGACGGCACCCGATGCGTTGCCCTCGGCAGTGGTAGTGATTGCGCTTCGCGCCTTGTCCTTGACAGCGATGCGTGTTTTGGTCATGCCACGTGCGCCTTCGCCGTTGAGCCGCACGACTTCGTTGACTCTGATGTCGTCAGTCCCGGAACCATACGCCCTGGCGACCAACTCGGCAATACCGCGATCGCCCACGTCGGCTTCGTAATTGATGTCCAGTTTCCCGACACGTCCGACCGTCAGATCGAACTCGCTCGAAAGCCTTCCGCCTGCGTCTATCTTCGCGTGGGTGGTGGGCAACACCTCTACCCCACCCTCCTTGCCATGATAGTGGGCTTCGCTGTATTTCATCGTCGCACCCTCACCGATGTGAATATTGGCATCCATCACGTGTTGTACTCTGGCCGAGTTAGGGAAGGTGCAGTGGGCCAGGAAGCTGACCTCTGCACCATCACCGATGTCGTATTCCGAAATGATTTCTTGCAGTCCCTCGGTTGGGATGACTCCGAAACACAGATGTACGGGCACATCCACCTTCGTTCCCGGTTCGACCGAGATTCTGGCACGAACACCGTGCTCCAGCTCATCGGCTTCGATGTGCAGGCCCGGGACTTCCCGAACACCCAGCACGCGATTCGAGCTGATGACAGCCATCGCACCCTGTGGGTTCTCCAGGTCGCTGGCTTTGCCGCCAGCCAGCTCATAAGCCTTCATGATCTCTTGAAATTCGCGCGCCCATTCCGGATCACGGTCGCGGACGACCGATTGTTGGCGTGCGGGCAAATGACCGCTCATTGTTCTCCCCCTTCCGCAACGAATTGCTCGAAATACTCGGGAGACTCGCAAGCCCAGGGTTGGCGGCCCAGTGCATCACCATGCGGACGGCAGCGCTCCATGTAGTACGTGCTAAGTTCTTCCGCCGAACCTGTACGGACGATCTCACCCGCGCAAATCAGCGAGGCATTGTCGGCAACCTGCACCAGTTCGTCCCGATGGGTGATCAACAGCACTGAAGAGCCCTCATCAGCCATTTTCCGCACCAGCGCCACGATCTCGGCCAGGCAGAGCACGTCGATGCCTGAATCAGGCTCATCCAGAATTGCCAATTTTGGCTTCATCGCATATACCGATGCGAGCTCGATTCGCTTACGCTCGCCCCCGGACAGATCGGTACTAACCGGTCTGCCCAGGTAGGCTGCGGGCGACAGAGCGACCAGATTCATCGCTTCCTCGATACGCGTACGTGATGGATTTTTCATTCCTAATGCCAGGTAATCCGCGACCGGCAGGCCCTCGAACCGCGCAGGTTCCTGCCAGGCGATCGTGATGCCCAGCTGGGCACGCTCGGTAATTGAGGCCGTCGTAACGTCACGCCCATCGAACCAGATGCGTCCTGATTCGGGCCGGTACCCGGCGGCGCCCATCAGAGCCAGGGCGATGCTGGTCTTGCCCGATCCATTCAATCCGAGCAGAACGTGAATCTCTCCGTGCTTCACGCTCAAGTTGACGTCCCGCAGGATTTCCACACCGGACCGGCGCAATGTAAGGTTGTCTACCCTGAGTAGAACGTGGTTGTCCATATATATTCTCTCCTTCTTGTTTACACCGTGGGGGGCACACAGATCACGGGGATACAACAGGACCCGTTGGATCAGCTCCGCAGCGAAGTGCGCTGTCTACACATGCAGCATCAACATGTGTATTCTAGCCCGGTTGGAGCCTCATGACTATGATGTGGATCATAGCCGGCGACGCTACGGAGACTCCACAGAGATCGTTTGTTGGAGCACGATTTGCCCGTCGGGTAGCGGGTTCCCACGTGCATCCGTGGCGGGCAGGCGCTCTCCCGTCTCCAGATCGTACATGCCCACAGCGGCCCGGTACGTCCCCGGCACTGCCTCACGCAAAGCGATTTCGTGCACATCCTCGACAGTCTGCCCGGGCCACCACCAGCTCACCGGATAGGCTCCGCTCAGCGGTTGTCCGTCCGACTGAGCGACCAGGTTGCCCCGCTCATCTAAGACGTGTGCAAACACCGTGTAGTCGCGTAGCGACGGAGTGATCGCCCGCCAGAAGAGCCGGATGGTCAGCGAGCCACCGGCCTGCAACGAAGTGGGCTCGATCTTGGATCCCACCAATTCGATCTGCTCGCCTAACCGGTAACCAGTCAGGTCCGTCCCCGCCATATCGGGACCCTCTCTGGGCAAGACGTGCAATGGCTGCAGAAAGGCGGCGCTCTCCACCTTCTGGCCGTTCTCGTCCAATATCCCCAGCCGCTGCCCGTCTCTGTCGTACATACCCACACGCAGTACGTACCCTATCGCATCCAGGTCCGCCGGAAGCGCGAGCTCGTGTTCGTCACGTACATAAGTCTGCGGAGTCCAGTTCCGGACCGGCACATCGATCTGCGCGCGAGCGTCCCCCGGATGCACGTTGTCGGACTGAGCACGCGTGGTCAAATCGGGCAACGCGTCCAGGTGAACGAACGTGCTGAAATCCTTCCCGAGCGGTTCGAGTGCCTGCCAGTACAAGCGCACGTGCACACGGTCGCCCGGCATCGCCGGTTCGCCTGACAACTCGTAGCCCAACAGGGCGACTTTGTTCTCGAAGTTGATCGCCGTCGGGTGCTGGACCCCAAGCACCTGCCCCGAAGGCGACTGTTGCCGGAACCACAGCGTGAACGGGTCAACGACACCGCCACGCACGACGAACGCGAGGAGGATGACACCAGTGGCGATTAGCACTTCGCGCGGCCGTCCGCTACGCTCCGCACATACCGGCGCGTCCGTAGCGTGCCTTCTCCTCCGAGCCACTGCCGTGTAGGCGACGCCGAGCAGCGTACCGAACCAAGCCACCAGTGAAACCGCGTTGGCCGCCGCACGTACCGGGATATCGGTGAAACGTACTTCCACCATGTGCTCGCCTGCTGGGACATGCACGGCAATCAGCCCGCAGGGTTCGTCGATTACGATCTCCGCCGGCTCGCCGTCGATGTACGCATGCCAACCCGGATAGTAGAACGTGAATAAGCGCAGCGTCCAGTCCACCCGGCCCGATACGCGATAGATTTCACGGTCAGCGCTGCGCGCGGCAAGCGCAACGGTGGTCCCCTCAGGGAGAATGGAATGATCGACCTTGTCGATGGAGCGCGATGCCAGATAATCGTCGATCATCTGCGAAGTCAGCGGGCGCTGCTGCACCCAAATGGGTAAATACTCACCCAGTGTAGTCGACCCGATGGTCTGGGTGTCCAGCTCGTAGCGTACACTCTGCGCCAGTGTTGGCGTCCCAAAGGGCGTGAAACGCTTGGGCGGATAGGTATAGACCATCACCATCACGATGACCAGGATCACAGCGCAGGCAGCGACCAATGCCTTGATGCAATCCGCGCGCGCCTTTCCTCTCTTGTTGCCGGCGAGGAGAATGGGAGGCTGGATGATCCTCAAGCCACACATACTACCCCCGGCGAGGAAGCTGAGCGACAGGGAAGCGATTCCCAACACTCGCCAGGGAAACTCTGCAGTAGCCAGCAGCGGAACATGCTCCCACACGGAGACAGATACCGGCAAGACCAGGAACAGCGCCAATGCACACAACAAGGCGAAGAAGATCAGATGGTAACGCTGCTGCTGCGAGAGCGTGCGGACGAGCAGCAACGCAAACAGCCCCAGCGCGGCGAGGATGATCGTGCCCCAGCCCAGCGCAAAGGGCAGGTAAGGATTCGCGGCGTTCGCATCCAGCGCGCTCGGCCAGGCCAACAGCTCCCGCCAGCTCAGGAACCGAAGCTGGAAATTGCTCCGCACGACGTAGAAACCCTCGTGGGCCAACGTCCATTGTCGCTCGTGCAATGCAGGCAGCCAGAAGGCAGCGCTCAGAGCCAAACCCAGTACACCGGCAGCGACGGCTCGCCAGATATTGCGCCAGCGGCGCTCAATCGCCACCAACCCGATGAGGTAGACGGCAACAACCGGTGTGAAGATAAACGCGTGGAAATTGTGGCTCAGCGTGAGCGCAGCATACGCCATCGCCGCAACCAGCAGATCACCCAGCCGGTTATACAGCACCGTGCGCCGGAAGGTCCACAGTACCCAGGGGAACATCGCAATCGCCAGAAATTGCGGATAGTTCCCACCATACAGGTAGGCTTCGCGCAACTGCAGGGGCGCGTAGACGAACGCAGCAGCGGAAACAACACCGGCTCGCCAGTCGTCCAGCACATCACGCACCAGCAGATACATGCCCACACCCATCAGGACGAAACCCAACAGAGGTAAAAACTTGAGTGAGACTTCCAGAGAGAGGCCCAACAGATGGAGCGCGCCGGCGATGATGTAGGGCAGTGGTGGCGCAAAAATGAACAGGGGAAAGCCATGCCCAAACGCCAGGTTGGGAGACCACCGTGGGTACAGCACTCCGTCCTGCCAGATACGCACCCACTCGGCCGTCCTGAACAAGTGGATCGTCGCGTCCGCCACGCTGGGGAGCCCGGGTTGCAGCAATGGATATGCCGCAAAGGCCAAACTCGCCAGGACCGCCAACCAGCCCCAGTCGAACGGAATGTTTCGTTGTTCTTTCATGACAAATGCTCCACTCGCCAGCGGGTTCGTAACAAATATCCCCCGGCAACGATCAACACGCCACACAGTGCCAACCAGGCGGCCCTGCCCCAGCGGGGCATGGACCACACCGCCAGGTCCGGCGGCGCGCCGTTCATCACCATGCGCCAATGGCCCAGGATCGGCAGGTAGGCCAAATCGAACAATATCTTGTCTTCGTCGTTGACCCACAACATGTAATCGTTGAAATCCACCAGCACCCCTGCGACCTGAACCCAAAAGCCCAGCAACGCCAACACCAGGATCGCCAACCGTGCTCTTTTTCCCTGCTGCCAGACCGACCCAAGCGGTAAGATCAGGAAGGGAAGCATGGGAATCATGAAGCGCGGTCCGAAAGACCACCCGCCATGCCACGTCCACCACCCGGCGTGGAACAACAGCCAGCACACGAAGGAAGCGATGAACAGCAACGCCTCCTTCCGCCGCCCCGCGATGAGCCAACGTGCCCAACCCCACGGTGCCAGCAGTGCTACCGGCACGAAGAGCAACAGGCTCTTACCCGGGCTGAACAACAGCCCGTACAGCCCAAGCAGAAGCGGCGTCTGCCAACCCTCCCCCTGATATCCCCCGGTGAGGACATCCCCGAATGCCCAATACTGGTAACCGGCCTGGACCGCGCTCAATGCGATGACAGGCCCCAGGAAACACAACACCCGCATCACGCGTATGCGGATCGACGGACCAGCCTTCTCAAGACGCGCAGCGGGTGTAGCGATCCACCACACGTACGCAATGAACAGCGGAAGCAGCAACGCACTGGTCGTGCGCGTCAGCACCGCCAACCCGAGACCCACCCCACCCAAGGCGAGAGTCCCGCAGGATGCGCCCGGATCGAACCGATACCTGAAGACACCATACACGGCGACCAGAAAACCCAGTGTCGCCAGTGGCTCACTGAAATAGAAGCGTGAATACGGCAACGCGAACGTTCCCAACCCGAACAACAAGGCGAGACCGACAGCCAGCCCGCGAGAACGATACAGGAGCATGCCCACGGCGCAGATCATCCCACAGACCAGTGCCATGACGAACTGGTTGAAGCGCGCCATTGTGAAGCGCAAGACCTCTCCATAGTCGAGAGCAGGGAACGCCGTCCATACCCCCTTACCTAGCAGGTAGAGAGGTACAGCAGCCAGCGGCTGGCCCAAGCCATAGCGGCTGTAACACTGTCCAGCGCGTCCCACAATGGCGGACGGCTGACCCGGGTCGCACGGGACGGACAGTCTGCCCCGGTCAACGATAGCCCAGGTGGTGCGCAGCATTGTCTCGCCATCAGTCGAGTAGAACCCGTCTCCACCGAGCAGCAGGTACACGCCCAAGAAGAACAGAGTGACGCCGAGGCAAGTGAGCCACACGCTTCCACCAGACCAGCGGGAATCCGTTTGTCGTCCGGGCATCTGTCGGAATCCACTCATGGTGCTTCGATCTCCACACTGTCCAGCAGAATGCGGTCATCGAGCAAGCGTTCGCCCCGCGCATCGACCGCTGGTAACCGCACACCCGTGTCCGGATCGTACATCCCCACCGCAATTCGATAGCTCCCAGCGGGTAAATCAGAAGGCAGCAAAACGCCCTGGTTATCACCGACGCGCTCACCCGGCAGCCAGGTATCGGTGGAACGGGTGCCGCCTGCAGGTTCGGAGTCACGCTGTGCGACGGTCAATCCGTCCGTATCGATGACGTGCACGAATACCTTGTAGCGTCCCCGTACGGGATCCGATGTATTGAGCAGTTCCCAGAACAACCGCAGCGGCAAGATTTCCCCACCGTGGAACGATCCGCCGTAAACGCTATATCCGCGCAACACAATCCCATCACCGAGCCGCACATCGACATCATGTTCCATTTCACCTACCGGTCTGCCGGGGGCGGCATAGGTAGCCAGCCGCACGTTCCCGAACCACTGCTCGCCAGCCTTGAACAGGTTCTCGTCCAGCCAGCGCTCGACATGGCGATCGGGGTCAGCCACATCGACAGCCCACAACAGCGCCGACAGCTTTGGGTGAATGGCGATTGCCGCTTCCAGCGCCTCGTTCACGGACTGCGCCGGTTCTCCCGCCCATCGTGGCAAGGGGTAGTAGGGCACATCCCCCTGATAATACGCACTCAGCAGCTCCACCTGGGCGGGATGGTCGAGCACGATGCCCCCTTCCGCCTGGCTGCCGGTTTCCAGGAACCCGGCAATATCTCTGTAGAACTGATCGTCTGCCTGATATTGCCACCACAAACGGTACGTGTCCAACGAGCGCACCCCGCCGGGCATCGACTCGAAGACCTCGTTGGCATAGACTGTGGGGTTCGCACGAACGAGAGCACCTTGGTCTCGTTCGAAGATGTGTAGCTTTGGCTCGCCCGCAACAGTGACCGTCCCAATCTCGCGGTAATCCTCGGGCACGAACGGTTCCGGCGGTGGGCCGGCCTGGAGACGATGGGGGCTCTCGGCAATGAAATAATACCGATTTTCGCCCGGTTCGCGCAACAAGCGGCGCAGATACCAATCGACCTTCTGGCGCAGCTCGTTGGTTTCATAGGGCCCGCGCAATTCGCCCGTCCGGTAAAGGTTCTCGAGCGCACGCCAGCCCGATTTCTGCGGAAACCCGAAAGCCTCGCCTGGACGTCCATCGTGCAACCTGGGATGCAATGGCAGAGGTTCCTCAGGCTGGACCATCGCCCACTCCGGTGTATGGCTCACGAACAAAACCACATCGTGGTAGACCGCCAGCAGGTAGCAGAGAACCAATCCGCAGGCCAGTCCGATACGGACCGGTTTGAGCCGGATCGCGCCCCACAACCTGTGAAGTCCATAACCAACAGCCAGTGCCCAGGGCAATGTGAACGTGTAGTAATGCATGCGGGGCAGACCCACGACGTACAGATACGGGATGAAATACAGCATCAGCCACCCCAGTACGATCCGGAACGCCTGGTCCGCACTTGCGGGAAAGGTTGGAGCCTCCGCGTCTCGCTCACTGGAACATGCACCGGTTCCTCTCGGCGGGATGAGGAATACGGCTGCAACCAGCGATCCGAACCACAGCAGACCGGTGGGCGCCAGTTGGCCCGGCAAGATCAGACTCGTGCCCCACAGGGCCAGACTGCCGATGCCGTAAAACCATCCCAGCCAGGCGCGCCGGCAGGCCAGCATGCTGCTGAAGGCAAAGACGAGTAACAGGGCCATCGGCACGATGAGATAGACTGAGTTGTAGAAGCAGATTACCGACGTGAATTGCGCCAGGTTGTCGGCCAAGCCGCGCCCCAGGATGTCGTTGCTGTAGTGCTGGTAGGTCGCGCTGAAGCCAGGGCTCAGAAAAAACGGGATGTAGAACGTGCCGAGCACCCAGATGACGACGAGCGCGCTGATGACGACAGTGGACCAGAATCGACGCGAAGGTCGTGCTCTCTCCCCGGCCATCCACAGCCACACCAGCAACGGGAGGATCAACGCAATTTCGTAATGGGCAAGCAACCCTACGGTGAAGAGCAGGATGCCCAGAACCCGGTACGTGGCTGTCTCGGTCCGTTCTCTCCGGCTGTTTGCCGCAACGACGAAGCACAGTATAGCCAGCACGGCCCACAGGTTAACCAGGCTCTCTTGTTGAACGATACGCCCATACCCCAGGACGATGCCCTCCACCGCCACGATAGCCGCCGCCAGCAGCCCCACCGCAGGATTGAACAAGCGGCGGCCCAGGCAGAATATCGCCAGGATTGCCGCAATGCTGGCCAAAGCGGCCGGCCACCGGACATCGACTTCGCCCACTCGATTCGTGTAGAGGAAAAAGGCAGCAGCCATCATCGTGCGCGCGGGACCGCGGGTGTCGTTCAACACCGCCTGTCTCTCGCCCTGAATCGCCTGCATGGATACCTGGACGATGTCCACTTCGTCGTCCTGAAACTCGGAATAGCCGAGATTGACCACGCGCAGCACGCCACCCAACAGCACAATGAGCAGCAGAAGAAGGATGGCCCAGCGGGACAGGAATTCGCCGGGTTGGGATTTGGTAGGCCGCGCTCGGGCCGCCCGGACCACCGCCAGAATCGCACCAGACGCGATCAGCAGGTCATTACCCAGCAATACGCGCCCTACGGTCAGTTCGCCGGGCAGCCACTGCAGACTCAGTAGCATCAGGATCGATAGCGCCATGCTGAGACCCACACCCAGCGGCAGACGCTCCAGGCCATCGCGCCATGAGTCTGCGGGAAACAGTGCAGCGAACCACAGACACCCGGGGATCACACAAAACACGAACAGCCCACCCGCCAAGCGCAGCGTCGGGTCCGTTGTCCCAAGAATCAGGAAATTGGATAGCAGCGCCGCCAAGATCCCGAGGGCAATCCGCGTGTTATTATTGCCAGGCATGCCGTTATTCAACCTCGATTCCACCCAACACCAGGTGGTCCTCCTCACTGCCATCGGGCAGTCTCACAGGCAAGCGCTCACCGGTCACCGGATCGTACCACCCCACCCACAGCACGTACCGCCCCGGCTGGAGCTCGGAGGACAGCAGCAGGGCATGCCGGTCACGAATCACCTCGCCAACGTCCCACGCCGAAGTGGGTCTGTACCCATCTACCGGGCTGGTGTCGCGTTGTGCTACCAGCGTGCCATCCGGCGCGATCAGGTGACTGAACACCTTGTATTCGGGGAGATTCCCCTGCAGCGACTCCCAGTCGAATGACAACGAGACCAGCTCACCCGGCTCGTATACCGCGGAGTTCACAGCGTAATCCCGCAAGCGGATGCGGTCCCTCCAGATCGCAGCCGGTTTTTCCGAAGTCTCCGCGAACCCGGCGCCCGGCGGTGAGGCATACAGACACAACCGGAAGTCACCATACCAGTCGTCAGTTGCCTTGAAGGCGTGTCCGGCAAGCCATCTTTCCACTTCGTTGGGCGCTTCGCCCGGCCTCACACCGTGCGTCACGAGCCAGATCCGGTCGTGTTCCTGGACAACGTTCTGCAACAGTCTCTCACCTGCGGCGGGCAAAGGTGGCAACATCTGGGAAAAACCATAGATGGGTAGCCCCGGTTTGTAGATGTTCATCGGGACGTGATAATGGTAAGGTAAGAGCGTCACGACCCCATCGCCGGCCCGGCCTTTCTGCGTCAGATCAGCCACGATGTGATGCAACGCATCGTCAGGTGTGCCGAATTGGCGGTCCTGCGCGAAGTAACGCTCCAGCGCGAATACCGATATCCCTCCGGCGAGCACGACGAGCAGCAGCGAAACCAGAACCAGCCGCACGGCGCCGAACCGGCGCACACTCGCGAGGCGAACCAGGGCTGCCACAGACGCGATGACCAGCAGGAACAGCACCAAGGCGATGCCTGTCTCAATCCCCCACGGTTGCAGCCAGGCGATATCGGACTTGGCCGGTGTCCAGGTGATGAGTTGTTGCACCTGGCCCCAAATGGGCGAAAACTGCGGGGCATAGAGAGCGGGGGTTTCTTCCAGGAACTCCGCGCCAAAGAACTCATGCAGGCGTGCAAAATGCAGCCACGGATTGACCAGCACGCCCAGAATCTGGATGCCAATCGAGAGACACCCAAGGACGATGAACGCCGGCAACCAGAGACTCCAACGGTCCACTGTGAGCCGCTGCAATGGATCGACCAATGGCAGAACGGCGAAGGCCAGCACCGGAACCAGGAAACGGCTCCCCCAGGATAGCCCTTCACCCGACGTCCACGCAGAAAAGAGCAGGATGTTGACCAGCAGGATAGCCGTCGTCAATACCGCTTCCGCCCGATGGCGGCGTTGGAACCCGACCAGAGCAAAGGGGGTCAACAGCAGGATGGGTGAGAATACCAACAGCCCACGCAGCGGGCTGAACAGCAGTTTGTAAAGACCCATCCACAAGACCGGCGAAAAGATGGTCAGGTCGTAGCCGGTCTGGAACGCATTTCCGGAACGTACCCAGTTGTAGAGCGCCAGCACACTTCCAGCCACAGCAAGCGCCGCGCCGAAGATCAAAAGATGCAACAGCCAGCGCCGCGCCGGCCGCCAGCAACCTTTTTCGTCTCTCCGGATCAGTGTGGCCAGCAGATAGAGTCCGAACAGCGGCACGCACAGCACATTGTTCGCGCGGGCGACCACCGCCAGTCCGACGGCCAGACCGGCGCCAACCAGCAAGACCGGCTGCATACTCTGCTTGAACTCCAGCAGGAACAGGCCCGTCATCACGAGCAACCATCCGGCAACCGGCTCGCTGAACAGATACCGTGCGTAGACCCAACTGCTCGTCGCCAGCCCGAACGTGAGTCCCAGCAGCGCGCCCGCGGTAACGGAATATCGCAGCCGTCTGGCGTACAGATAGAGCATACCGCCTGTCGCAGCGGTGACGAGCGCATTGAGCAGAGACGTCACCTGGAGCATACCCAGATCCGGAAACTTGAGAGCCAGCCAGTAGAGCGGCGCAGCGAACAGGGACATGGCGAGGCCCTTCTTGGAATAGACGTTGCCATCCCGCCCGAAGAAACCCTGCGCCTCACGCTGGGAGGTCGTCCACTGCGACCAGGCGATCTGGTTCGTATCGAGCTCACCGCGTTTGGCGATGCTTTCGGTGACCGAGAACATCGAGACTTCGTCGATGCTGTGAAAACCACCCCGGTAGGTGAACAAATAGACCGCAAACAACACGATCATCAGGCAGACCGCGATAGCCTGGTCTCTGGCAGCGGGGTTCAGCATATCGAAGCGGTTGGGCTGAGAAAGAGATGGTGCGTGTCCGTCTGTCTGCTTCGTCATGTCCTATTTCACCTCGACCGGCCCGAGCAAGATACGACGCTCTGGCAGTTCCTGTCCCGTTTCGTCGCGTACGGGCAGCCGTTCACCCGTCCGCGGATCGTACATCCCGGTTGCGATCGTGTAGCGTCCAGCTGGAGCATCCGGTGCCACCTGGAGGTCGTAACGATCACGGACGAACTCGCCCTGAGACCACGACGATGTCGGATGGGTGCCGGCGATGGGAGGATTGTCCTTTTGCGCACGCACGATGCCGCCCTCATCCAACATGTGGGTGAAGACGGTGAAATCGGTTTCCGAAGGCTCCAGGCTGCGCCAATACAGCGTCAGCTCGAGAGTCCCTCCTGCACGCACCTGCGTCGTGTTGAGATCGTATCCACACAGCAGGAATTCGTCACCGAACTGCGCACCGACGGGATACTCGAGCGGTGTCGGGACTTCCCGATACTTAGCCAGACTCCAGGCATTCTTCCGGAAGCGAATGAGCCATTGAGACCAGATGTCCCAGGCATCACGGAACGCGCTGCTGCCCGCGAAGACCCACAGGTCACTCCACTCATACAGGCGTCCCCGTACGTTCTCGGGACCGACGTACCAATCATCTTCCACGGCCGGACGTTCGGGATACGCCGTGCTCGCGATCGCCGTAATCGCAAACGTATCGGTGGTGTATACATTGCGGAAGTGACCGGCGTATAACTCCATTCCCTGCACGAGATTCGGGAGACCGGATCGTTCTTGCTCGGTCATCAGCAGGTGTGTGCCACCGTGCTGCTGCACGTAGGTCATGATGTCCGCATAGGGTGCAGTGGGAATGATGACCGTTGTCCGCCCGGCATAGTGGTTGACTACCGCCGGCTTGCGTGACATGATGACGGCATCAGCTGGCAAATTCTCCCGGCTCCATGCGGAAGCTTCGATCAGCGGACCGCGGACATCCGGAACCCACAGGATATCGTTGACGCCAATGGACAGCACAATGACACAAAACAGGGCATAGTTGAAGATCAGCAGTCCAGCTACCGTCTTGCTCGCCAGTCGCACCACGCGCCTCTCGCGTACCAACCGGCATCCCCGACAGAGATGAACCAGCCCGGCAGCAGCCAACACAATCAGAAAAGGCCCGACGATCTGCCCGTGACGGAAGTCTGCGCTCATCCTGGGATAACCCGGATAGCCGATGGTCAGCACGAACTGGGCCGCGATGAAAGTCGTCAGGACAAGCAAATAACGCTTATCGCGGCGCTCCAGGGGCCTGAACAAGGCGACAACGATCGCGGGGATAAAGGTGAACGGCAGAAGACCGACGCGCTGCATGAGCCACAGCCCATCAGCGAAGGTGTTTTTCAGGAACAGCAATGCGTTATACACGCGCACCGCCCCTGCACCCCACAGACCACCCACTCGATCCAGATAATCCACCCAGGTGAATCCACTCATCACGTAAAAATCGGCCCAGTCCGGCAGTGTCGTCAGAGACGTCGCGTAGGGCGACAACAGCCCGACCTGCCCGTAAATGATCCAACCGATCAGCGTGAAAGTCAACAGCGGGGCAACGAGCAGATATACAGCGTCGCTCCAACGCCGCGAGCCGAGCGCAATCGTCACCAGCCCGAGCAGAATAAGCAGCAGACCTTCCGGGCGCGTCAGATAGGCTAGCGAGAGCGACACGCCGGCCCAAACGAGGCAGGAACGGCGTCCACTTTGATAGTAATGAAGCAACAGCGCAATACAGATGTAGTAGAAGGCAGCTACCGTCGTTTCCGGCATGGTAATTGTCCCCAGGCCGATGTATGCCGGATTCACGGTATAGATGAGGCCAGCGACCAGTCCCGTTGTGTCGTCGTGGAACGTCCTGCCGGCGATCAACACGATGGGAATGACCAGGAGCGCCTTGAAGAACGCAGCGACGAGGTTAGATGTGGCAATAGACACGCCAAAGACGTGAAAGGCCAGGGACACCAGATACGGGTAGAGAAATCGTCCACGCACCATGAACGGTGGGGAGGTCTCACTCATTCCCAGGTCGCTTTTGTAATCGCGCGAAAGCCCCTGGCCTTCGTAGAGATTGACGGCCAGCGCATAGTAGCTCAGCGCATCGTCGGAGGCTTTGTCGTGTGAAACGGCGAGAAACCCCGTGAAGCCCAGGTTGAGCAGGAACAGCACGAGCAACGTGACCCAGGTGATCCGCCAGAAACTACGCGATTGGTGCCCCTCGCGCGATGTCGAGTCGTGCAACGTTCCGAAAAAAGACATAAAGCCCGTCCGCCAATCTGACCTACTCGATCAATTTCCAGTGTACCCACAGCACCTGGCTGTCCCCAGAATCAGAGCTCTGGCAGGCTGCTGTGGCCGTCCAATGGAATCGCTCCGATACTTCTTCGTCGTTTTCGACAACGGCAACATACCACTCACTGTAAGGTAAATCGGAGAAACGCGCCAGGGGAAGCGCGTAGCTGCCATCTTCGCCCACCGTGCCGACGTGCCGTCCCTGCGTGCCGTGAATCCCCACAGCCTCGATGGAGACGCCAGGCAGGGCACGGTTATTGGCGTCGAGCACGGTGCCATAGACTGCCACCTCGAAGCAATTCAACTTGCGCTCCGCCCCTGCGAGCACGTATTTGATACGGGAAGCGGTGGCATCGGGGGTGGGCGCCGGCGTATCAGCCGGAAGCGGTGTGGGTGTATCGACCGGCGTGGGTGTCGGTGGGACCACCGTGTTCGTTGGCGGCACTGGAGTGCCAGTCGGCACTGGCGGCAGTGTGGCTGTCGGCGGGACCACGGTGAAGGTTGGGGTCGGAGTCTGTGTCAACGTCGGTGTATCCGTCGGCGTGGCCGTCGGTGAGACAGGTGTGAAAGTGGAGCGCAAGGTCGCAGTCGGGGGAAGCGATACGCCAGTCTGCGGCTTCCCCGAAAAACAACATGCGAATGCGCTCGTGAATAGAACGGCGGGAATTCCCCACCTGGACAGAGTTTTCAACATGGCGTCTCTCCGTGGCAGCGATAAAGCCACTTTTGTCCCGTGGCTAAAACACGGTCAAGTATAACACCACGCACCACCCACGTCAAAGAATCAGCGCTGTTCCCGCTCAAATCAGATGATTGACCTTGCCCCCGTTTTGTGGAGTGGTAGAAAAGCCACTACAATGAAAGCGGGAGGGAAGGATGACAAGCAAACG
>ENA-OSEO01004105-OSEO01004105.1-sediment-metagenome-genome-assembly--contig:-NODE-4105-length-15887-cov-9.539279_pt1 | contig 15887 bp, 12 predicted proteins | sample MGYA00237883_ERZ534232 | MGnify/ENA metagenome assembly ERZ534232 | reverse complement strand
AAATTGTTTCCTTTCGCGTAAGGGAAGGCGGACAACTTTTTTCTATTGACAAGTGTTAATCATATCAGGCTGAAGGTGGTGTCCGTTGTTTGTTGTTCATTCTCCGTTGTGGCTGTAGCCACGGACTACGAACCACAAACAACCGACTCTCAGCCTATCTACCTTCAGCCTTCAACCTATTCTACACCAGCAGCATTTCCGTAATCGGTGCACCTGCTGGGACCATCGGATAGACGCACTCTTCCCGTTCCACGATAAAATCCATGATAACGGTTTGAGGTGAAAAAAGACCTTCCTTAAGGACCGCTTCCACATCTTCCGGTTTCTGGGCCCGTAAACCTACGGCGCCGTAAGCTTCGGCCAGTTTTACAAAATCAGGGGCATGTTCAACTAGGGTGCAGGCGTACCGTTTTTCGTAAAAAAATTCCTGCCACTGTCTCACCATGCCGAGAAAGCCGTTGTTTAAAATAACGATTTTTACCGGCAGGCAATACTGAACGGCCGTGGCCATTTCCTGGATGTTCATCTGGATGCTGGCGTCTCCGGCAATATCGACCACCAGTCTGTCCGGGCAGGCGATCTGTGCGCCGATGGCAGCAGGAAGGCCGAACCCCATGGCGCCGAGCCCGCCGGAAGTAAGAAATTGCTGGGGCCGGTCGAAATGATAGTACTGTGCGGCCCACATCTGGTTCTGGCCCACTTCGGTGGAGATAATTGCTTCGCCCCGGGTCATTTCATAAAGTTTTTCAACCACGTACTGGGGTTTGATGACGTCGATCTGCTGATAGGCGAGAGGACGGGTGCTTTTCCAGTCTTCAATCTGGTCCAGCCAGGCTTTCCGTTTTTTTTGAACATCCCCCAGGTCCGTTTCATCCAGGAGTTTGTTCAGGTGCGTCAGGGTGATTTTACAGTCTCCGACAACCGGCACGGCAACCGGAATGTTTTTACGGATGGAGGTCGGATCGATGTCGATGTGGACGATTTTGGCCTGGGGCGCAAATGTATCGGTCTTACCCGTGACACGATCGTCAAATCGGACACCCACGGCGATCATCAGGTCGCACTTTCCGCTGGAAGTGTTGGCCCGGTAAGTTCCGTGCATGCCGAGCATTCCCAGGCACAAAGGATCTGAACCAGGGAAAGCGCCCATGCCCATCAGGGAGGTCGTTACCGGGATTTGGGTTTTTCGGGCCAGCTCCGTCAGCTCCTGCGTGGCTTTGGAGAGCAGGACGCCGCCGCCGGCAAAAATAATGGGCCGTTTGGCTTCCCGAATCAGCCCCACCACCTTATGCAGCTGTTTCATGTTGGGATTGTAGGTGGGGTTGTAGGAGCGCAGTTTTACGGCCTTCGGCGGTTTGTATTCAATCGACTTCTGGACGACGTTTTTGGGAAGATCCACCAGAACCGGTCCGGGACGGCCGGAGCTGGCGATAAAAAAAGCTTCCTTGATGGTTTGGGCCAGCTCTTCGGTGGAACTGACCAGGTAATTGTGTTTGGTGCAAGGTCGGGTGATGCCGACGATGTCCACTTCCTGAAAGGCGTCGTTGCCGATGAGATGGGAAGGAACCTGACCGGTGATGATCACGACCGGGATGGAGTCCATGAAGGCATTGGCGATGCCGGTGATGGTATTGGTGGCGCCGGGGCCGGATGTCACCAGACAGACCCCGACCCGGCCGCTGGCGCGGGCGTATCCGTCGGCGGCATGAATGGCCCCCTGTTCATGGCGGACGAAAATGTGCCGCAATTCGCTTCTCAAGAGCTCGTCGTAAATATCGATAACGCAACCTCCGGGATAACCGAAGATGGTATCCACCCCCTCGTCTTTCAGTGTTTTCAGTAAGATCTGTGCACCTGTGAGTTTCATGGTTTGTTCCTTATTATCAATATGATTCGTAAATTAAACTATCCATAATCGCATGGTTCAGCTTCCAGGCTTATAGACCGAAGGCTGAAGGCTGAAGGTTAAGATTACCACCGGGTAAGGACTGTGTGCTGCCGATTGTTCCTGCTCCAGCTTTTCCATCATTTCATTCGCCACATTCCACTATTTCCTCGTTACTATCCCATTCGCCTTCAGTCTCTCTACCTTCAGCCTATTACTCATTTCAACACCGCCCCCTTGCTGCCGGAAGAAACCATGCGGGCATATCGGGCCATGTATCCGCGGGTGATTTTGGGCTCCGGCGGCGACCAGCCGGCCAGCCGGTCCGCTATTTCCTGGTCGGAGAGTTTCAGGGTTATTTTTTTCGCGGGGATATCGATGGCGATCCGATCTCCTTCCCGGACGACGGCGATGGGGCCGCCCTGCATGGCTTCAGGTGAAATATGGCCGATGGAAGCGCCGCGTGACCCCCCGGAAAAGCGGCCGTCGGTAATCAGGGCGACATGAGCGTCCAGTCCCATGCCGGCAATGGCTGCCGTGGGAGTCAACATTTCCTGCATTCCCGGACCTCCCATCGGGCCTTCATAACGGACCACCAGGACATCCCCTTTTTGAATTTTAGCGGCCATGATGGCCTGGCTGACCGCCTCTTCGGAATCGAAGACGCGTGCCGGGCCTTCATGCCGCAGCATCTCCGGCAGAACTGCGGATTGCTTCACCACGCAGCCATGGGGCGCCAGATTGCCGAACAGAATTGCCAGGCCGCCTTCGGCATGGTAGGGATTGTCCAGGGGGCGGATGACGTCTGCATCCAGCACTTTGGTATTTTGAATGTTTTCAGCGACACTGGCGCCGGTTACGGTCAAACAGTCGGTGTGGATCATGCCGCCGTCGGACAGCCTTTTAATGACGGCCTGAATGCCGCCGGCACGGTTCAAATCCTCCAGGTGGTGCCGGCCCCCCGGGCTCATGGAACAGAGGTGCGGTGTTTCCCGGCTGACCGCATTGACCAGGTTCAGATCCATGTCGAACTGCGCTTCATCGGCCAGTGCCGTCAGGTGCAAAACCGTATTGGTGGAGCACCCCAGGGCCATGTCCACGCGCAGGGCATTTTTAAAGGCTTTGTCCGTCAGAATCTTCGAGGGCGTGATCTGCTTATGAAACAGGTCTAAAATCCGCATGCCGGCTTCCTTGGCCAGGCGCAGCCGGGCGGACATGACCGCCGGGATGGTGCCGTTGCCGGGAAGAGCCATGCCGATGGCTTCCGACAGGCAGTTCATGGAGTTGGCGGTAAACATTCCGGCGCAGGATCCGCAGGTGGGACAGGCGGCATCTTCATAAGCGGTCAGCTCCGCTTCGGTCATCCGGCCGGAACGAACGGCGCCGACACATTCAAACACCGTAATCAGATCAATTTTCCTGCCGCCCGGTTTGCCCGGTTCAGTGCCGGCCAGCATGGGGCCGCCGCTGATGACGATACTGGGCAGATCCAGCCGGGCGGCCGCCATCAGCATACCGGGAACGATCTTGTCGCAGTTGGGTACCAGCACCAGGGCGTCGAAGGCGTGGGCCATTGCCATGACTTCAATGGAATCGGCGATCAGCTCGCGGCTGCCGAGCACGTATTTCATGCCGACATGATTCATGGCGATGCCGTCACAGATGCCGATAGTCCCGAATTCGATCGGCGTTCCCCCCGCCATGTAAATGCCGGCCTTGACGGCTTCTACGATCTGATTCAGATGGGAATGACCCGGAATGATCTGGTTGGCCGAATTGGCGATGCCGATGAGCGGCCGCCTGATTTCAGCATCGGTGTAACCGATCGCTTTAAAAAGGGAACGATGGGGTGCTCTTTCAATGCCTTTTTTTACACTGTCGCTTTTCATCTTTAGTCCTCCTGAAAAAAAAACCGTTATCAGTTTCGGGCTGATAACGGTTTTTTTAAGTTATAATAAGATCCGGTTTTAGGCCATTATCAACCCCGTGCCTCGTAGAAGGGAAGTACACCGACTACGAGGATAATAATAAGGCTAATAAGGTTGATAAGGGCCAGTCCGTTTCTCATTTTGTATCCAAAATTGTTTTTTAGAACCTACTTTTTAAATGAGTTTAATATGTTTGTCAAGTTTTTTTAAAAGATTTTTTTAACTTGCGAAAAAATAAGGTAAATAGGCTGAAGACTGAAGGCAAAAAGAAAAATGAATAGGAAACGGGGGAATAACTGATAAACCGTTAATCCTTTAAACCAGGAAATGCTGCGCGTTTGCTGCCCGTTCGATTCGCTTGCTTATAAAAACAATCTGACAGGATCAACAGGATTTTCAGGATTGTTCATATAGTGCCCGCCGGCCGGACGCCGCCGGACACACATCAACGCCTGTGGCGTGATGATAGATACACGCAACTATATGCGGTCGCCACTGTCACCATGTTCTTTCTGCGCAGCGGAGTGATTCTTTCTGCCTGTCCCGCAGAACGGGAGCAGGCAGAAAAATGCAATCCGCCGAAGGCGATGGCGTGTGCCCGGCGGCGTCCGGCCGGCGGGCACAACTTAAATCAATCCTGTCAATCCTGTCAATCCTGTCAATCCTGTCGATCCTGTCAATCCTGTCAAATTCTTTTTCTCTTTATTATTTTTTGACTTCCGTTCCCTGGTCCCGCAACCCGCAACCCGTCACTCGTTTTTTTTCTGCGTATACCCGCACCCTTGCTTCAGGCAGGCATAATAATCACCCAGTTTTTTACTCGATTTTTCAACCATCAAACCGGCGCCGCACTTGGGACACGGTATCGCAACCGGTTTATCCCAGACCGCAAAAGTGCAGGCGGGAAAACGGCCGCAACCGTAAAAGATTTTGCCTCTTCTCGATTTTTTTTCCAGCAAATGGCCGTCGCAACCTTTCTGGGGGCAGGGGATGCCGGTATCTTGACCGTTTCCGTTGGAATTCAGGGATTGGGCGTTTTTGCATTCCGGGTAGCCGCTGCAGGCCAGAAAGGGACCGAATTTTCCCTGTTTCACTACCATTGCCTTGCCGCATTTTTCACAGACTTTGTCCGTTTCTTCAGCCTGGATGACGCTGACGGCTTGGATGATTCCTTTCTCATCGCGGGTGTAGTCGCTGGAATAGGTGCATTCCGGGTAGCCGCTGCAGGCCAGGAAATGTCCGTTTTTTCCGACCTTGATATAGAGCTCCCGGCGGCATTGCGGGCAGGACAGACCGGTGGAAAAACCGACTCCCTTGATGCTGAGCATTCCGGTTGCGGCCGCATCGATTTTTCCTTTAAAATGGTCGTAGAAACGGCTTAATATTGCAGTGGCGTCGGCTTCGGCGGCTTCGACCCGGTCGAGATCTTCCTCCATTTTAGCCGTGAATTCCACATCCAGCAGCTCGGGAAAACTTTGAACCAGCAGGTCGTTGACGATATACCCCAGTTCCGTCGGTTTAAAATACCCCTTCAGCAGTTCCACATACCCCTTATCCCTGATAGTGGATAAAATGGCGGCATAGGTGCTGGGGCGCCCGATTCCGTTTTCCTCAAGCTCTTTGACCAGGGAGGCTTCGGAAAATCTGGGCGGCGGCAGCGTGAAGTGCTGTCTGGGTTCAAATTTCTCCCTTTTCAGGATCATACCGGGCGTGAGCAGCGGCAGCATTTCCTTTTTCTTTTCATTTTCAATCTCATCATCGGCGGAGCGGTAGAGCGCCATAAATCCTTGAAACTTGATGGATGAACCGCTGGCATTGAACAGGTAGGCGCCGGCTTTAATGGAAACGGAATTCTGATCGATGAGGGCCTCCTTCATCTGGGAGGCGACAAATCGCTGCCAGATCAGCCGGTATAACGCCAGCTGGTCCTTGGAAAGGAATGCGGAAACATCATCGGGGGATTGCAGAACCGATGTCGGCCGGATGGCTTCATGGGCGTCCTGAACCTTATTGCGGTTTTTGAAAAACCTGGGTTTGTCCATCGCATATTCGGTTCCGAACCGCTTGCGGATCAGTTTCAGCGCTTCCTGGGCTGCTTCTGCGGCAATCCGGATGGAGTCCGTACGCATATAGGTGATCAACCCGACCGGCTCTCCTGGTCCCAGGTCGATGCCTTCATACAATTGCTGGGCAATGACCATGGTTTTTTTAGCGGTAAATCCGAGCTTGCGAATGCTTTCCTGCTGAAGTTTGCTGGTGGTAAACGGCGGCAGGGGATTCCGTTTGACGGTTTTCTTTAAGACCCCGTCTACGATCAGCCGGTGATCAGCCAGTTCTTTGAGCACGGCATCGGCTTCCTGCTGATTGCGGATGCGAATTTTTTTATCCCCTTTTTTGACCAGTTTGGCCGTAAAAGGGGGCGGCATATCACCCTCAAGATGGGCGGTGATGGACCAGTACTCTTCCGGAATAAAGGCCTGAATGGCCCTTTCCCGGTCACAGATGATGCGAACGGCAACCGACTGGACCCGCCCGGCGCTGAGGCCGCTTTTCACCTTGCGCCACAAGAGCGGCGAAAGCTGGTAACCCACCAGTCGGTCCAGAATCCGGCGGGCCTGCTGGGCTTCGTATTTGTTACGGTGTAGTTCTTCCGGCGCCGCAATGGCCGCCTTGATGGCATGGGGGGTCAGTTCATGAAATAAGACCCGGTAAAACCGTCGGTCTTTCTTCTTCAAAATTTCAGCGGTATGCCAGGCAATGGCTTCACCTTCCCGGTCCGGGTCCGGCGCCAGATAGATGTCGACGGCGTTGCCGGCAGCTTTCTTCAAGGCGGAGATGACTTTTTGCTTGCCGGGAATACTGACGTATTTGGGCTTGAATCCGGCTTCGATATCAATGCCCATCTCATTGGCCGGCAGATCCTTGATATGACCGATGGTTGCAGCAATGTTATAACCGCTGCCCAGATATTTTTTAATGGTTCTTACCTTCGTCGGTGATTCAACAACGACCAGTGGCTTTGTCACGATAGATCCTCTTTTAAGAAATATTTTCCCGGCAATTGCTGTACGAGTCCCAGAAGCTCGAGTTTCAGCAGGATACCGGCTATTTTCCCGGGCTCCATGGAAAGTTTCCGCCCGATGTCGTCGATGTAGAGCGGATACGGTTCCAGGATTCCGTAAACCCCGGCTTCTTCAGCCGATAGCTCCGGCAGTCGCGCAGGCGTCGGTTTTGCGGACATCTTTGCAGGAGCAGGCGGCGGACCAAATAAATGCGGCAGTTCTTCAACAATGTCCCGGGCGTGTTCCACCAGCTTTGCACCCTGCTTGATCAATCCATGGGTGCCCGTGCTTTTAAAGGACTGAATGCTTCCAGGGACGGCAAACACGTCCCGGCCCTGCTCGGCCGCCAGGCGTGCCGTTATCAGCGAGCCGCTTCTGCGGGTCGCTTCCACGATAACCGTACCGTAGGCCATGCCGCTGATGATCCGGTTGCGTACGGGAAAGTGATGCGCATCCGGACCGGCCAGTGGTGAAAATTCTGAAACGACCGCACCGTTTTGGGCAATGCGGCCGGCCAGTTTTCGATTCTCCGGCGGGTAAATATTTTCAAGGCCGCTCCCCAGCACGGCAATGGTTCGGCCGGCGCCCGTCAGGGCGCCTTCATGCGCCGCCGTGTCAATCCCCTTGGCCATGCCGCTGACAATGGTGAATCCCAGCGCTGCCAGATCGGTGCAAAGCGTGCGGGTTGTCAAAATGCCGTAGCGGGTGGCATTTCTGGAACCGACGACGGCCAGAGGTTTAGGATCATCCCGCAGGCTGCCGGAGACATACAGGTAAGGGGGCGGGTCCGGAATTTCGTGCAGCAGGCGCGGATAGTCGTCGTCCGCCAGGGTGATAATGCTGAAACCTTTCGCCATCGCCAGATCAAAATCCCGCCGGACCGAATCGGGCATTCGATGCTGCCGGATCGACCGGGCCAACCGGGGGGACATGCCTTCCACCAGCTGCAACTCTTCCGCAGCTGCCTGAAATACCTGCTGGGGTAAACTGAAACGGTCCATCAGCCTTTTGAACAAAAGGTTTCCGATGCCTGCAACACTCTTGAGCGCAAACCACGGCAGAATTTTTTCGGGATGGTCCATCATGAAAAAATTTTCGCATAAAACGGAATTCTGGATTATTGACGGATTATTTTTTTCGGGTTCGTTCCTGCCAGGCGATCAGTATGGGACTGGCGACGTATATCGAAGAATAGGTTCCCACCACGATTCCGACCGTCAGGGCGAATGCAAAATCATGAATGATACCGCCCCCCAGAACGAGCAGGGCAATCACGACTAAAAGCGTGGTCAGCGACGTCAGGATGGTGCGGCTGATGGTTTCATTGACGCTGCGGTTAATGATGACCGGCATGGGACTCTTGCTGATCTTTCTTAAATTTTCACGGATGCGGTCAAAAACGATAATGGTGTCATTCAATGAATAGCCGATAATGGTGAGCAGTGCCGCAATAATAGGCAGAGTAAACTCGCGTCCGGTGATTGAAAATATGCCGACGGTAATGATAACGTCATGAAGCAGGGCTACGATGGCGCCCATGGCGTATTTTAAATTCAGCAGCCAGAAGAGCAGCAGGGTCACCAGCAGCGCCACCAAAATGAGAAAGGGGATGCTGACGTTGAATAAAGACAGAAAATAAACCGCGCCCATCAGGGCGACAGCCATCAGGCCGGTCAGGATCCATTTGAATTCAAAACGGCCGGATATGTAAATCGCGATGAACAGCAGGGCGTAAAATATGGCAAAGAGCGCTTTCTGGCGCAGGTCTTTACCTACCTGCGGTCCCACCATTTCCACCCGGCGGATTTCTGCCGCCGATCCGGTGGCGCCTGCCAGGGCTTTCTGAATCTGATCGGATAATCTCTCGCCGGTTGCGATCGACAAGTCGGTGCGGATCAGATACTCATGGTCGTCCCGGTCGCCGAAAGACTGGACCGAAGAGTTGCCGATTGCAAGGGTATCCAGGCCGGATTTGATGTTCTTGATGGGAACCGCGGTCTGAAATTTTACCTGAATGACCGTACCTCCGACAAAATCAATGCCGAACTTGGGCCCGCCATGCAGAATTAGTGAGGCGATGCTGATCAGGATCAGCGCCAGTGACAGACCGTAGGCAAATTTTCTTTTGCCGATGAAGTCGATATTGATATCAGGTTTAATAAACTGCATTGAAATCAATCCTTAATTAAAGTTCACCCAAACCTGCAAGCGTTTGGGAAAAGTTTAGATGCTTAACTGCTTTACCCTTCGAATCATCAGGAAATAGTCAAATATCAGCCGGGATACGACCAGCGCCGTAAAAACACTTGAAATCACCCCCAGGCTGAGGGTTACGGCAAAGCCTTTGATCGGACCGGTGCCGAACTGAAATAATACCAGGGCGGCGATCAGGGTGGTGATATTGGCGTCCATGATCGTCAGGGCCGCCCGGTTAAAACCCGCATCGACCGCGGCCCGCGGCGTTTTGCCGAGAGCGAGTTCTTCGCGGATGCGTTCGAATATCAGCACGTTGGCATCCACGGCCATACCGATGGTAAGAATGATTCCGGCGATGCCCGGCAGGGTCAGCGTCGCCTGAAAAGCGGCCAGTCCGCCGGCAATCAGAACGATGTTGAGGAGCAGGGCGAAATCTGCAATCAGGCCGGCGCCCTTGTAGTAGATCGCCATGAAAAAGATAACGAACACCCCGCCCACCAGCATGGCAATCAGACCCTTGCGGATGGAATCGGTTCCCAGTGACGGACCGACGGTTCGCTCCTCGATGATGTTTACGGGAGCCGGCAAAGCGCCGGCCCTCAGAACGATAGCCAGGTCGCGGGCGGTTTCAGCCGTAAAGTTACCGGTAATGCGGGCGGCGCCGCCGCTGATTTTTTCCTGAATGACCGGGGCGGAGTAAACCTTGTTGTCTAAAATGATGGCCAAGCGCTTTTTCACATTTTCCGCGGTGATGGTCTCAAAAATCCGGGCGCCTTTTTTGTCTAAGTCTATCGAAACATAAGGTTCATTGAACTGCGAATCGATCTGCACCTTGGCGTCGGTCAGATAGGCACCGGTCAGGAGCGTTCGTTTTTTTATCAGATAAGGGGTTTTAATCTCCCGCAGTGTTTCCTTGTCAATGACAACCTGATAGAGCACTTCGCTGCCCGCCGGGACGTTCCCTTTTAAAGCGGTTTCGACATCATGGTCTTCGTCCAGGAGTTTGAATTCGAGCAGAGCGGTTTTGCCGATCAGTTCCTTGGCGCGCTGGGTGTCCCTGATGCCGGGGAGCTGGATCAGAATCCGATTTTCCCCCTGGTTGCGGATGTCGGGCTCATTGACGCCGAACTGATCAATGCGGTTGCGGATGGTCTCCAGAGCCTGCTCGGCCGCCATGAGCCGGATTCCATCGCTTTCATTTTCAGGAAGATCCATGACCATATCCAGTACGCCGTCCTGGAGCGTTTTTGAAAGAATGCGAAGGTCTTTAAAATCCTTGTCCAGCAGCTTCTGAAACTTTTCAATATTTTCCTGACCGGTGATTTTAACGGAGATCCGGGTCCCGCCGATCCGGTCCAGCGCCGCGGTGCGAATACGTTCGTCCCGCAGACCGGTGCGCAGCTCCTGAGCAATGCGTTCCACCGTGCCTTCCACCGCTTTGATGGTATCCACTTCTAAAACCAGGTGCATGCCGCCCTGCAGGTCAAGGCCCAGGTTGATTTTTTTATAGGGCCACAATGTCGGCAGGAACGTCGGCAGGGTATAGACGATGGCGACGATGGCTACGACGAGAACAATAACCATTCTCCACGAAATCTTTTTCAATGATCAGTTCCTTTCTAATATATCAAAAGCCCCGGAAAGCAGCGATCCGGATCGTAGAAACAATCGGACCGCTTGGGGGCCGCAGGCGGCTATTTCGTCTTTTCCGACTCGGCCTTGTCGTCTTTCGGCGGCGCCGGCGCTGCAGTAGTCTGGGTCAGCGCCATCACGTTGCCGCGATTGACTTTCACACGGACTTTTTCGGCTATTTCCACCGTTAAGGTCGTCTCGCTGGCTCCGGTGATTCGGCCGTGGATGCCGCCGCTGGTAATGATGCGGTCTCCCTTTTTAAGGCTGTTGATCATTTCGCGGTGTTGTTTGGTCTTCTTCTGCTGGGGTCGAATCAGCAGAAAATAAAATATGGCGAACATCAGAATCAGCGGCAAAAAAGCTGATAATCCGCCACCCGATCCACCCGCAGCACCACCTTGTCCCAATGCATATGCAATCCCTGTCAAAATATAACCTCCTGTTGTTTAAAATAATTATGTGTTTTAGCGACTCAGAAAACGTTCAGTTCACATTTCCGAAACCCGTGTAAAACCCGTATAAAAATGGGGCAGATATACTTTAAAAGATAACAGACGTCAAATGGTTCTTCAATTATTTTATTTTTGGCGGCATTCTTGCGGCTTACACCCATTTTCCGCAACCCGTGCCAGTAACGAGTAAACAGTAACCAATAACTTGTCAGATCCCCGAGAACGGGCTTCCGAACTCCTCACTTTTCACTCCCGGCTTACTGCTTTGCCGGGATCCAGAGAGCATCCCCGTCGAATCGGATCCGGTGGACGTGTTGGTAATCGATTCCGTCCAGCAGGGCGAATACCTGTTTCATTTTAAAGACAACGATTTTGCTGAGGGGCTGAATCAGATCTAAATCGCCTTCGATTCTGCGTTCCCGGAGATTGTAAATATGGACCATCTTTTCTGAAAACTTCAGCAGTTTTCCCACCCCGGAACTGAGGCCCTGGTGGTCGGGTTCATCCGCCAGCGGCGACAGGGCGATTCCCCTGTGGTTGAAGTAGTCTTTCAGGAACCGGTAGTGAATGTTCCAGATATTATCGCCCGGTTGAACAATGTAAATTCCATAGACGTCTTCTTTTGCGGTTGATGCTTTCGTTCCCCCGGGCGCGGCGGATTGGACGATTTCATCTTCAACAATTTTGCCCTCTTCAAGCTTGATCTGGTCTATAATTTCCTTCATTGAGACTGTTGACTCGCCGATTCTGATGGACTCTTCCGGCTTTGCGATCATATCCAGCCCCTTGTCGATGCCGTAATCTTCCTTGCGCTGCTCCATCAGGGCCTTGAGTTCGGCATCCTCCTCGATCCGGGCATAGTCCAGAACCGCCGGAGGCTGCGGCGCTGCCGCTGCCGGTGCGGCCTCTTCCCCGGCCACGGGGGCTTCTTTTTTCTGATGCCACAACCGCAGGCCGAGAATGAGTGCCGCAATTAAGACAATTCCCACCACCACCAGGCCGATGAGCTTGTCGAGCCGTTCGATGTTTTTCATGGCAGTTCCATATTTGTTTATTCCGGCATGGAAAACCTGGCCCTCTGGGCCAGATCAGAGACAGGTGGCTCTGCCTTGGCGTTTTGCGTCTAAAAAATACAAATACGAAGAACCAAATTACAAATAAATATCAAATTCCAATATTCAAATGACCAAAACCTTCCCGGAAAATACATTGTTTGAATATTCGAATTTTGATCATTGGTCATTGTTTGATATTTGGGATTTGTTATTTGGAATTTAAATAAGTCAATAAACTCTCTTCAAAACAAATCTCCTCTGGACTAACCAAAGCCGGCCCTCTACGTCAGGATTTTTTATTTCTGGCAGATAATTTCACTGTTTCCGGGAACCATGGTGCTGTCGGCCTCAATGGTGATATTCAAATCCCGCCGGATCTCCAGCTCCATGATTTCCTTTCTTTTTTTATTCAACAGGTAGCCGGCGACAGCTGTCGGGACAACGCCCCGGACGCTTGAAATCTCCCCTTTGAGCGTTTCCAGTCGGAGTTTGCGCAAAAAGTTCAGGCTCAAGGCCTCGATCGAAGGGGTCATTCCCTTGCCGAGACAATAGCGGCAGGATTCCAGGCTGCCGAATTCAATCGAAGGACGGATACGCTGCCGGGACATTTCCAGCAGTCCGAATTTGGAAATTTTGCCGACCTTGGTGCGGGCCTTGTCCGCTTTAAGATGGTTTTTGAAAGTGCGTTCGACTTCCGCCTTGTGTTTGGAATCGCGCATGTCGATAAAGTCCAGCACGATCAGGCCGCCCCAGTCCCTTAACCGCAGCTGCCGGGCGATTTCTTCGGCGGCTTCGAGATTGGTCTGGAATGCGGTCTGCTCGATGCTTTTTTGATGGGTGGACTTGCCGGAGTTGACATCGACGGATACCAGCGCCTCGGTTTGCTGGATGACGATGGATCCGCCCGATTTTAACCGGACCCGACTTTCAAAAATCGACGCAATCTGATCTTCGAGCTGGTGCTTGGTGAAAATCGGTTTGTCGCCTTTATAGAGCTTGACGATCTGGGTGTGTTTGGGCGATATGACCTTAACAAAGTCCCGGACCTCCTGGTAAATTGCGGGATCGTCGATAAGGATTTCGGTGACGTCCGGATGAAAGTAGTCCCGGATGGATCGAAGCGAAAGGTTTCTCTCTTTGTAAAGCAGAGCAGGGGCTTTTTCTTCCAGCCCTTTTTTTTTGATGTCTTTCCAGAGCCGCAGGAGATAGTTCAGGTCTTTCGTTAAAAGTGTTTTGGTGCAGTCCGACCCGGCCGTACGGACGATTATCCCGAATCCTTCCGGTACGGTTAAACGATCCACCAGTTCCTTGATGCGGCTGCGTTCGGCCTCGTCTTCGATTTTACGGGAGATTCCCCGGGTTTTGCTCCCCGGCATCAGTACCACGAACCGGCCCGGCAGCGATATGAAAGTGGTCAGCATCGCCCCTTTTTTCATGACCGGGTCCTTGGTGACCTGCACCAGCAGCTCCTGGCCGCGTTTCACGACTTTTTGAATCGAGCGGTCGCCGGACTGAACATCCTGGAAATAATCGCTGTGGATTTCGTGAAGCTGTAAAAAGCCGTGCCGGTCGGCGGCGTAATCGACAAAAGCAGCCTGGAGACTGGGTTCCACCCGGGAGATGATCCCTTTATATATATTGCCGTGGAGAATTTCTCTGGCTGTGCTTTCAATATGAAACTGCTCCAGCTTGCTGTCTTTCACAGTGGCGATTCTACACTCTTCGGGGTCAACGGCATTGATCAGTATCTGGTAGCTCATAAAATTCGACACCTTTGATTTTAGTATCCATACAGCTGTTTCTCAAATCATCGAGCCTGATTGGGTTTGGGCTGCAGCGCACCGCAACAATATGACTCAGGATTCTGCAACGGCAGTATAACCCGCTCAGATTTTAAAGTTTGCTTTAACCCTCTAAATCATTAGTGTCCCAACGTTTAATCGAATAATTTTAGCTGCTTGTCATTTTGCTCATTTATGTTATTGTAACTAGTAATATTAAGCACCTGATATAATGGCGATTTTTCAAACACGGTAACGCTCAGAACCTGTAAAATTGTGTAGAGATTCATGTCCAAATTGAGTCTTTTTTTGATGATGGCAACCAGAACATAGACCGATATGGCGATCCAGATTTGGACCTTGACTGCGTTTTCTGTGGTTCCATAAAATGATTTGATTCGCAGGTTTTGCTTGATCCATTTGAAAAAGAGTTCTACCTGCCAGCGACATCGATAAAGCTGAGTGATCGTTAGAGCCGGTAGCGAGAAGTTGTTGGTCAGGAAAGTAAATGTTTTCTCTGTTTCGGTATCGTAGAATTTGACGCGGCGCAGTTTTTCCGGATAATCCTTCCGGCTGTAATGGCCCGTCAATACTACCGTCTGATCGCATTTGAGACCGGTGATTTTGTCGATTGGATGAGAGTAGACGCGCTGGAACTGGAAGTTGGATTTGGCTCTGGTAACGAAAAAGGCTAAGCCGCGGGTCATCGTATAGAGCCGTGAAAAATCCAGATATCCTCGGTCCATAATGTAGAAGGCGCCAGGTTCGGGTATCAAGATATCCAAAATATTTACATCGTGCAGCTTGCCGTCGCTGATATGGATGAAAGTAGGTAGTGCTCCGCGAAGATCTAAAAGAGTGTGCAGTTTTACGGCAGCCTTGGTCTGACGAAAGACTGCCCACGGAAACAGAGACAAACTCAAATCGATGGTGGTCGAATCCAGAGCGTAAACGGTCTGATCCAAATCGACACCGAAACTGTCGCCTTGATAGAGTTTTCTGGCGATATGAATAAGGGCGTGAGCAAAGTCGGCGTAGATTCTCCAATCTCGCACTTTGTTTGCATTTGCCAGATTGTTTCTGGATACCGGCGCTTGGATGCCCATATGGTAAAGCTTGGGCTTTTGCGCACGCAGGCAAGCCTCGATGTCGCGTAGACTTTCGCGATAAGTCAGTTGAGCGAAGGCCATACAAAGGTAGTGATCCAGGCACTTGAAGTCTTTGACTTTGTGATTTCCTTGATACCGATTCACACATCGGTGGAAGATGTGCATCGGAAGATGGTCCATAGCCTGTGAGAATACGATTTTGCCTGCATACATGGTAGTCCCCCTTTTGGTAGTTGGGGGACCCCTTATGGCGTTGTTTTAAAAATTTCAAGTCGTCAACAGGCATAAATCGCACTTTTATTAAATATATTTGTAGGTTAGATGCCTTTCACTAATAAACGTTGGGACAGCAGTGATTTGACTTCATTCTAAATTCCCGGCGCGGCGGCCATTGGTGCAGGCTAAAAACGATGAAACCGGACGCTCAATGCTTTTCATTTTCACGGTAAATCCGGGCGATATGGCCATGATCCGCGAAACTGTAATAAGCGTTGTTCCCCATCACAATATGTTCATGGACTGTAATTCCCATCACGGCGCAGGCCTGGACCAGTTGTCGTGTAATGGCCATATCCTCGGGCGAAGGCGTGGGATCGCCCGAAGGATGGTTGTGGGCGAATATCAACGCCGCGGCGTCATGGTTCAAGGCCGCCAGAATCACCTCCCGGGGATAAACGGAACTGGCCGTCAACGTCCCCTTGAAAAGGGTCTCAACTGCGAGGACCTTGTTCTTGGCATCCAGAAAAACAACCTTGAAATACTCACGGAGTTTGTCGCGAATGGTATG
>ENA-OSEO01004104-OSEO01004104.1-sediment-metagenome-genome-assembly--contig:-NODE-4104-length-15888-cov-6.426602_pt1 | contig 15888 bp, 17 predicted proteins | sample MGYA00237883_ERZ534232 | MGnify/ENA metagenome assembly ERZ534232 | reverse complement strand
TCTGCCGAAAAACCGAAATGAAAACGCTGGGTATGGATCAACCATCAAAACCTGAAAAGCTGAATAATGTTTTAACCGACTACCTGATTTTAAAAATGATGGCAGCTGCCAATAACCCTGAACGGGGCATAAAAGATGAGGCGGATATTGCGGCTTTTATAAACCTCCAGCAAAAAAGGGGAGGTGCCCGGCGTCTTTGAACCGATCGATATGGAAAGGATTCGTTTATTCGCCGACCGCTTCGGATAGAAAAGTATGGTTGAGAAATATATCGCCCGGCTTCAGCCTGATGAGGACGGCGGTTCAAAATTTAAACTATGAGAATCCAGTCGCAAAAAAACAATTCCGGTGAAGCAAGGCGCCGGATGATCATCGAAACGATCGAGACCGCTCTTGAACCGGCCGAAAAACTGGGCCGGCACCCGTTAACGAAAGGCTGCAACTGCATGGCCTGCCTGCACCAGCGAAAACGGCTATTAACAATGAACGAAAAGGACTGGAAATTTAGTCTATAAGCCGATTTGCGCTAAAAAATGTCTGGTTCCATTGCTTCTGGATTTCCCTGGGGAAGTTCAGTCTAATTCCGGCAGGAGTCGACCATGACCGTTTGACTGGACCGATCGATCATCAAAATGCCGGCGGGCCGGTAGAACAAACCGGAAATTATAAACTTTTGTTGCTTTTCAATCCGGCCGCTTCTGGCAACCCTGTCTGATATTTTTTAAAATAAATTTTCTGCTGGGACACCCAACGTCTTTTTCAGAGCAAGACGGATAAAATTCATTCAATTGGCAGACCCTGCCTGCCGGTTTTCCAATCTGATTTGAAGATCTGCCTGTATGGCAAGAGGCGATCCAATTGGCCGAAGGCGTCTATGACATGACGGAGGGACATGACTGGCGTGCCAGTCACAGCCTGCGGGACCAATTGGAACAATAATCCGCATTATTGTTATTGTCATACAATCAGGGAGATTTTTCGAAATGGGCATACCCAAAAGAACCAGCCGCTTTTAGGGAAAGACGAATAAACAGGGAGACCGCCTGCCTGTGCGTTCCTGCACGCAGACAGGAGGGATTTTAATTATTCCCCCTTTGAAAAATGGACCAGAGAGATCCCGGCAGCCGCCGGCAAAAATGCTAAAATAATTTTAGAGGGTTTGACCGTATCTGTCAAAAGGGTGTGATATAAAGGACGCAAAAGAATTAAAACCAAAACAGAGCACCCAACCTTTATATCATGAACGAACATTATTATCGATATTGGGGTAAGAATGGAAAAGATGGAATTTATCATTTTTTGCCATATCATTTTATAAGCGATTTAAAAAAGGATAAGAATGACTCACTTTTGGGCCAAGACTACTGAAGAGGGAGTACCCGGCATTTCCGTCTTTCAACACATGGTGAATGTAGGGTGCGTCGCCCGTTGTATTGCCGAAATCAGACCGGGACTTCTTGAGTGGTTTAATTTGCAATCATCTATTGTTGGCGCTCTTGCAGCTCTCCATGATCTTGGAAAGATTTCTCCAGGATTTCAGAGGAAATGCCAATTATGGCTGGAGGAGAACAATCTTGCGAAAATTGATCGCAATTGGCGCTGGGATTCGGCAATGGAGTCCGACCACGGTAAAGTATCCCACGCGGCAATTCAGGCTTTTTTTCTGGGGAAAGGTATTGACCATGAGACTGGCAAGTTTGTTTCAGCTATACTTGGCGCTCATCATGGCCGTTTGAATCCGCCCAATGATCGTGGGTACCGTCCTCAGAAGCTAATTTCTGATACTGCCAGCCAAATTGATTGGGATGCCGAACGCATGGCGAATGCTCAAATGATATGGGATCGATTTGTTGAACATCCGGTCATCATTAACATTTCTGACGACTCTCCATCGCTCTGGTGGCTTGCGGGGCTCACTTCAGTTGCCGACTGGATCGGTTCCGATGAACGGTTCTTTCCTCCTGAACGCGAAACAAAGGAAAAAGATATATCAACGTTTGCCCAAAAAGCGCTCTTAACAATCGGCATTCATAAAACCAAATTTGTTCCTAACCTATCGTTTCATGATTTATTCCATGATGCAGAACGCCCTGAAATGCAGTGGGTTCCTAACGAGATGCAACAGAAAGCACTTGCTGCGATAAAAGGGCCTGGAGTCTATGTTATCGAGGCTCCAATGGGTATGGGCAAGACCGAAGCGGCGTTATGGGCTGCCTATCAGCTACTTGTTACTGGAAGATCATCGGGAATCTATTTTGCGCTCCCCACTCAGGTTACGAGCAACCGTATGTACTTGCGGATGAAGGAGTTTGTCCAGCGGATATCCCCAGCCTCAAATCCAACTCGCCTGATTCATGGCAATTCATGGCTGCTGGATCAGTCGGCTGTGTTATTACCGGCTGCTACAAGCCACGATTCCAAAAATAATGATGATAGAGCCGGTCGGGACTGGTTCGCATCGGCAAAACGGGCTCTCATTGCACCTTTTGGGATTGGTACGATTGACCAGGCTTTGCTTGGCGTAGTAGCAGCGAAGCACTTTTTTGTCCGGCATTTTGCACTCGCCGGAAAGGTTGTGATTCTTGATGAGATTCATTCATACGACCTTTACACCGGAACACTCATCGATAAACTTATCACAACTCTTGAAGCTCTTGGCTGCACGGTATTAGTCCTTTCTGCTACACTCACGGCAAAAAGACGTTGTCAGATGGTTTCTCGACCGGAAGATGAAACGGAAGATGCAGAGTGTCCCTATCCGCTGATTACTGGAAGATATAAAGGGCACGTTCTTGCTCCTTTAGCGACAAATCCTCTGGAGTCGCGGACTGTTAAGGTAGATTTTGTTGCCAAAGATAAAGCAGCTCAAGAGGCGATGGCGGTTGCTCTAAACAGCGGAGCAGTGCTTTGGATATGCAATACCATCGAAGCGGCCCAAAAACAATACCGACGGTTTATGAGTTTGGCTCAAAAAGAGTTTCCCATCGGTCTTCTTCATTCGCGGTTTCCTTATTGGCGGCGCGAAAAACTTGAAGATGAATGGATGGAACGCTTTGGCAAAAGTGGAATTAGCAGATGCGGGTCAATTCTAATTTCCACCCAGGTTGTTGAACAAAGCGTTGATCTGGATGCTGATTTTTTGATTACCGAGCTGGCGCCCACTGACATGCTCTTGCAACGTCTTGGGCGGCTTTGGCGGCATGAGCGAGGACAGCGTCCGGTCGATAGGGCGCGACTCTGGATTATCGATGAAGGCAATAGCCTTCAAGAATTCCGAGAGATGGAGCCCAAGGCAATAGTAGATGCCCTTGGAGGAAAGGCGCATGTGTATGATCCTTTTGTGTTATTGAGAACTCTTCAGGTATGGAAAAATAATAACTATATGAATATTGTCATCCCAAAACAAATACGGGAGCTGATTGAGGCAACTTATATTGACCGGATCGATAATCCGGAATCGTGGGAGAAGCTATTTGATGACCGATTTGTCCGAAATTCTAATGAACGGTTCAAAGCGGCAATGAATAGCAACTTTTGGCAACCGCAATTGCCCGATGAAGAAGGCGTTCAAACCCGCCTCAACGAGTTGCCTACAGTTTCGGTGGTTCTTTGCCGGAGCATCGACAAGCAGGAAGCAGTGTTTATTGACGGCACTTCCGGACAACTCGGCGGGGAAATGTTTCGGATCTCTACGGCTCAAGCAATTCACAAGAATATAGTAAAGGTCCCGGAGTACTGCTTCGACAACATTAAGTCATGCCCTGCTATTGCCGACTATCTCTACGGAAATCAAAGTGTCGGAATTGTTGAAAAGAATGGAGAAGTTGAGGTGTATGGTCTAAAGAGCGGATCGCGACTCTACTATTCTGATGAACTGGGACTTGGCATAGAAAAGCCATCTTGAAAGGAGGAGATATGAATGTTGCATTTGATCAGTGGATACCGGTGGTAACCACTTCGGGTGAACGGAAGCTCGCTAGCTTGAATTCATTACTCACCGATGGCGAGGTATTCGTCGATCTGGCGGTGCACCCCCACGAGCGGGTTTCCTTGATGCGACTTTTTCTCTGTGTCGCACATGCCGCACTCAACGGACCGAAGGATTACCCTGCGTGGTGCGAAGTCCCGAAACGCCTGCCTGATGCAGTCCGAGAATACCTGACGCAATGGAAAGATTCGTTTGAGTTGTTCCATGAGACAAAGCCGTGGTTACAGGTGGCTGGACTTTCAAAAGCTGCGAAAGGCGAAACTCCACAAACTCCCATAGAGGATTGGACACCAGTTTCGAAACTCAACTTTTCCTTTGCGACAGGAAATAACACGACGCTTTTCGATCATGGAGGAATGAGTGAAAGCAGGAGTATTACACTAGAGGATACACTTATCTCACTGTTAACCTTTCAATGTTTTTCACCGGGCGGGCTGATCTCTCAGGTTTATTGGAATGGCAAACAAAGCGGGAAATCATCGAAGGACGGTCCTTGTGTACCTGCTTCCATGATTCATGCCTTCCTACGAGGGAAAAACCTTTTGGGCACGATACACCTTAATCTGCCAACCTATGAAGATATTCAGTTCAGCTATGGAAAACGGGATGTCGGAAAGCCAGTATGGGAGATGCTGCCAACTTCGATGGCTGATTCAGTCAGGGTTGAAAATGCGACGGCAACGTATTTAGGGCGTTTGGTGCCAATGACACGACTTATTCGTCTACATCCATCTGGTAAGAGAATGCTGTTGGGTGATGGTTTAGTATATCCGCCATTTACCGATGGCTTCCCCCCAGAACCAACGGCAACAGTGGTGATCAGACAGAAGGGGAAAAAAGAAGTGCGAGCATTACTCTCGTACCGACCGGCAAAAGCACTCTGGCGTGAACTTGCAGCAGTTGTTGTTAAACGAAAAACAAAAGGGTCGGGCGGCCCTTTGTCCCTTCGCGCTATTCAAGATGGAAAAGGATGTGATTTAATTGTTGCCGCATTGGCACGTGATAAAGCAACGATTGTTGATGTGGTGGAATCGGTTTTTCACATTCCGGCCTTACTTCGTACGACTGAAGGTACCGCAACCTATGAATCCGAGGTCAAAATTGCTGAATCATGGGCAAGTCGACTAGGTTGGGCGGTTGAAGGATATAGAGAAGAAATTGATATTGGATGGGAAGGCCGGCTGAAAAAAGCTGGGCCTGGAAAGTGGGCATTGAAAACGAAATTGCACTCCCTTGCCACCACCCAATATTGGACAACCGTCGAAAAGAATCTTCCAATTCTGATGACCCATATCGAAGCCGTTGGCACTGATGCTGCTATCCCTACCCGCGAAGCATGGCGAAAGATGATTTTCTCTTCTTCCTGTGAGGCTTACCGCATTTCCTGCGGACAGGAGACTCCTCGGCACAGGCGAGCCTTTGCCAAAGGGTGGCAGAAACTGACAGTAGCACGGGATAAACCTAAAACGGATACCAATGAAAATAAGGGGGGAAATTATGAGCCAGCTTCTTGAAAGACTTCGCAAGCACAATAATAACAAGGGGATGATGGCCAATCTCCGATGCGTATTTGTGGAAAATAAAAAACATCGTGCATGGCCCGCATTGAATCGTATTGGGGTTGCAATCAAAGACGAAGATTTGGCATATGTTGCCGGACTCTTCGCTACCCATCCCGAAGAGATATCCATCGGGAATTTCGGTGCCACCTGCAAGGCAATCGAACAAAAGCGGGGTGACAAACAAAACGATGACAGCAAGTTGACATCGACTGAACGGCGATTTCAGCATCTGCTAACTGCCGAAAAGGGACCTGAGTTGTATGGTCGCGTTCTGCGGTTGGTTATAATGGCAAAGTCGCAGGGTGTCCCGATCAACTATGAAAAACTTATTCCGGATCTGAAATTCTGGGGCGATCGCACCAAAACCGAATGGGCGAGCGCTTTCTGGACACAGAGCGCAACACTTGGCACTGAGGAGGACAAATGAACTGGCTTGCCCGTTTAAAAGTTGATGTGGAAACCGCTCGTAATGAAGGTATGATAGACAGCTATGCCTGGCACAAGCGGTTATGGGAGGGATGTTTTCCCGGTGATCCGGATGCCAAACGAGATTTTCTGACGCGAATTGATCAACTCGAAGGGACATTTCTTATATGGGTTCTGGCAAATAGAAAACCAAAACGACCGCACTGGAGTCCCCCTGATGGCTTTGCCCTCACTGAGATTGCTGCATCGTTCCTCACACACCGATACTATGCCTTTGACCTGCGAGCAAACCCCGTGAAGACAATTGTGCAGCGAGGCCCCAATGGTGAGACATTGTTTCGACCCGATGGGAAAAGAATGAGCGGAAAAAGGGTGCCGCTGGTAAAACCGAAAGAACTGCGCGCTTGGCTCGTACACAAAGGCGAAGTCAGGTGCATAGACAGGTATACCGGCCAAGATGTACCTGGCGGATTTCGAATCGTAGAAGGTATGCCTCTCGAAATCAGTCCAATGGTAGAAAGCCATTTTCGCAAGAAAGGGCAGACCGGCTACCATGGCGGCGTTCAGTTTCGCGGAATCCTTGAAGTGACCGATCAAGAAAAATTTATCGACTCTTATCACGCAGGAATCGGCAGTGCCAAGAGCTTCGGTTTTGGCATGTTGCTACTTGCGCCAATAAATTTGCAATCGCAAAACACATAAGGAGAATTGCCATGAAACATTTAGAACTGCATATCATTCAATCAGTCCCCGTTGCCTGCCTCAACCGTGATGACCTCAATTCACCCAAGACGGCTGTCTTCGGCGGCGTCCAGCGGGCTCGAGTATCGAGCCAGTCCTGGAAGCGGGCTATTCGGGAGATGGCGAAGGAAATCGCTCCCCAATACTTCAAGGGGGAACGAACTCGCTTGATGTTTGCGCCACTTGTCAAAGAAATGAAATCTGCTGGTCTAACGGATGATGGCGCTGAAGATGGGGCAAAGAAGATTATCGATGCGTTGGTGAAGCTCGATACAAAATCGGCCGACAAGGTGAAGTCAACAACCCTTTATTTCATGTCTCCGCTTGAGCTTCAAACTCTTGCCAAGGTCTATGCTAAAACGGAGGATACAAAAAAAGCCCTGAAGTCGGTTGATGCAAAATCGTTGAAGGACGCCGCTGACATTTCAATTTTTGGGCGAATGGTCGCCAACGATCACTCTTTGACAGTTGAAGCAGCATCCATGTTCTCACATGCTCTTTCCACTCACAAAGTTGACAATGAAATCGACTTCTTTGCCGCTGTAGATGACTTGCAACCCAAAGAAGAATCCGGTGCGGGTATAACGAGCACCCTCGAATTTAATTCTGCAACTTACTACCGCTTTGCCGCTCTCAATCTCGATATGCTTGCAGATTCTGAACACCTTGCAATTATGACTCAAAAAGAGCGGCAAGATGTGGTGCGCACCTTTTTGGAAGCAACAATTAAAGCCATTCCCGGAGCCCGTAAGAACACTATGAACGGAAACACATTTCCGGTTTATGTCCTTGGTGTTGTGCGGGAAAAGGGACACCCAGTTCAACTGGTTAATGCTTTTGAAGCACCGGTTCGTTCGACGCAGGGTTATGTTCCTAAATCAGTTGAACTGCTCAATTTGGAGTATGCAAAGCTCACCGATACATGGGGGATCAAAGCTGTTTTCGAAAAGGCGATTCCCGATATAAATTTGAAAACCTTTCTTGATGAGGTGGTGAACCATGTCATCTGATAAAAGCTTTCTGGCCCTTCATTTGGAGAGCCCTCTTCAATCTTGGGGGTTCGTCAGTAAATACAATCGTCGCACCACTGGTCTGATGCCGACTAAGAGCGCCATTGCCGGAATTTGCTGTGCTGCGCTTGGACTGCCGCGTGGAAGCAACAACGAAAAAGAGTTCCTTAACTTGTTTGGAGCTGTGCGAATGACTTCTATTGCTATCCCTCGTAATATATCTAAAAATGAACTTCCGGTCCGACGTTTGGATGATTTTCATACTATCCAATACACCAAAACAGCCGATGGAAAAATCAAGGATTGCCATATTACTTATCGCCAGTACCTGATGGATGCAAAATTTGGTATTCTAATCGAAGGAGGCGCGAATCTATTGTATGAAATCTCTACCGCTCTGGTCAACCCGAAATGGGGCGTCTGGTTTGGACGCAAAACATGTATTCCGTCAGCCCCAGTGTTTGTTGGGTTAAAGGAAAGTCGAGAGGATGCGTTGCATCTTCTCATCGGAGAAAAGCCACTCCAATCATTCACTCGACAAGAGGAAGTTGAAAACTTTATTGATGGTCGCGATTCTCTTCCCGATACCCCAATATCGTTTGCTTCAGAGCGACGAATGTTCTCACCAAGAAGAGTGCGAACGTTACAAGGAAAGGAGCAGGCTTGAAGACCTATGCAACCCGCATCGGTCCAGCCAAAACTTTCGGCTGTGGGCTGATGCTCATTCGCCGGTTTTAAAAATCTATGGACGAGATTATAAATACAGGCAGGCAAAACGAGATAAGGGGATGATGATGGAAACGAAAATTCCTGTTTTTCGAGGCAAAGGCATCCGCAAGACATTGTATAATGCTCAAAAAAAACCGATAACAATCGAGGTTATGAACCATGCCTAACCTGCCCGGTCAGCCCAAACTCATCCCGCCCCACGGCGGATATCAAACCCTGCAATCCTACCAGATGTCGGAAATTGCCCATGATGCCACGGTGGTATTTTGCAACCGCTTTATCGACCGGCGATCCCGCACCCACGATCAGATGGTGCAGGCCGCCAGAAGCGGCAAACAGAATATCGCAGAAGGGTGCATGGCCTCCGGCACCTCCAAAAAAACGGAGCTGAAGCTCATTGGGGTGGCCCGGGCGAGTTTGGAGGAGCTTCTGGTGGATTTTAAGGATTTTCTGCGACAGCACAATTTGAATCTTTGGGGCAAGGATCACCCAAAGGCAAAGGAAGTCCGGGCTCTTTGCTACCAAAAGAATAGGTCTTATCTGACCTATAAGCCCTATGTGGAGGCTTCGCCTCCGGAAATTGCAGCAAACACCATGATCTGCCTGGTTCATCAGGCAAATTACCTGCTTGATAAGCAGCTTCGGTCCTTGGAAAAAGAGTTTCTGGAAGAAGGCGGCTTCACCGAAAAACTATATCGCACCCGTTCTCAAATGCGCAATTTGAAAACAGAGAAAAAATGAGGTAAAGATGGAACCCATTCTTCCACCCTTAAAACCCATCCCCATCAAGGACCGCATTTCAGTCCTGTTTGTGGAGAAAGGTCATCTTGACGTTCTGGATGGGGCTTTTGTGTTGGTTGATAAAACCGGCGTCAGAACCCATATTCCTGTTGGCGGTGTGGCCTGCCTTATGCTGGAGCCGGGGACTCGGGTTTCGCACGCTGCAGCGGTTCTATCCTCACGAGTCGGTTGCCTGCTGATATGGGTGGGAGAGGCAGGGGTAAGGCTGTATTCGGCCGGCCAGCCGGGTGGTGCAAGGGCGGACCGATTGCTGTACCAGGCGAAACTGGCGTTGGACGATGACGCCAGACTTAAAATCGTCCGCAAGATGTATGAGATGAGGTTCAAGGAAAAACCGCCTGAGAGACGCAGTATCCAGCAGTTGCGCGGAATAGAGGGCGCGAGGGTTCGCAAGATGTATGAACTGCTTGCCCGTCAGTACCGGGTGCCCTGGAATAGCCGTAACTATGACCATACGGAATGGGGCAGCGGCGATGTGCCCAATCGATGTCTATCGTCCGCCACGGCTAGCCTTTATGGAATTTGTGAAGCTGCTATCCTGGCCGCTGGATATGCTCCTGCCATAGGCTTTATACATACCGGCAAGCCCCAGTCCTTTGTGTACGATATCGCTGATATTTATAAATTTGAAACCGTGGTGCCGGTAGCTTTTCGAATTGCCGCAAGATTTACGGGCCAGCCTGAACGTGAAGTGCGTCTTGCCTGCCGGGATGTGTTTCGTCAATCAAAGTTGCTTCATCGGATTATACCCGGCATTGAAGAAATTCTTGCGGCAGGAGAAATCCCTATGCCCAAGGTTCATGAAGAAGCCGTGGAGATTGCAATTCCCAACAAGGAGGGTATCGGCGATGCTGGTCATCGTGGTTGAAAATGCGCCCCAACGCCTGAGGGGAAGGTTGGCAGTATGGCTGCTGGAAATTCGTGCAGGTGTATATGTCGGCAAAGTATCCCGTCGCATTCGTGAAATGATTTGGGATCAAGTATGTGTGGGTATCGGTGACGGCAACGCCCTTGTATCGTGGAGTACGAATACTGAAGCGGGATTTGATTTTGAAACATATGGCACAAACCGCCGGATTCCATGTGAAATGGACGGGGTAAAACTGGTTTCATTCCTTCCGGAAAACAAGTCTTCTGAACCTATTGAGGCAGTGGATGAAATGGCGTAATTTTTCGGTAGCCATTTTCGTTCTTTGAAAATTTAATATTGGCAAAGGGTTACAATTAGTATGTTCCCCGCACACGCGGGGATGAACCGGTCGCCGTAATATGTCGGGTCGGTCTCGTTGAATGTTCCCCGCACACGCGGGGATGAACCGAAAGACGAGGGTGTCGGGTGGAGGTCGAGAACATGTTCCCCGCACACGCGGGGATGAACCGAAAAACAATCCGTCATGTAAAGAACCAAACATATGTTCCCCGCACACGCGGGGATGAACCGCTGCCCCGGGTGCTCGATAACAGCGATGGGTTATGTTCCCCGCACACGCGGGGATGAACCGGCCAAACGATTCGTTCGGCACGTACATCGACCATGTTCCCCGCACACGCGGGGATGAACCGTACCTCGGAATAGCCCAACAGCAGATTGATTCATGTTCCCCGCACACGCGGGGATGAACCGTTCGGCGCAAGAAAATGCAGCCAGCATGTCGAATGTTCCCCGCACACGCGGGGATGAACCGAAGCGAGTCAAGACGAAAGAAACGTGGAAAAAATGTTCCCCGCACACGCGGGGATGAACCGTTAGTAAAATACTGGTGCAGCCGGACGGCGCGATGTTCCCCGCACACGCGGGGATGAACCGTGAGATTGTAGCCGCAGGCGGTAGTTCGAGTCATGTTCCCCGCACACGCGGGGATGAACCGCAGCAGGTCGGGCTTATAAGCGACCCGAAGCCATGTTCCCCGCACACGCGGGGATGAACCGATGTCTATGCCGTTCAGTCCCGCACATATGACATGTTCCCCGCACACGCGGGGATGAACCGTACCGCAAAACCACGTAACCGGGACGCTCTTTATTAATTCAATAACTCACCGTCTACCAATTATTATTTTACTTTCATTCGTGTGACCGGGAATTCTACTCGAAAGCAGGCATCCATACCTTCAGATTCATTCTAATAGAATCCCCTGAGTGCCCTTTTCCTTTTTGGGGGGTCTCGAAGCGTTGCCGTTCCAAGATTTTAAGGAGTAAAGGTCAAGCCCTAACGCTTCGGCAATTTTACGGACCGCTTTTTCTTCTTTAGTAAATCCGAGTCCCTTAACATAGATCGAATCTGTCTCTCGATAGCCCCACTCTTTAAGGCCGCTGCGAATGATTTGTTTTGCGTAGCTCCGTCTCTTACGTTGATCAGCGTCCCGTCTTTTAGCTCGATACAGGGCATTGTCTTCGCCTCCTATTTTATTGTAAATCCGGTCAATAAAACCGTTGCGGTTTTCCGGTAACCGGGACGCTCTTCAATAATTCAATAACTCACCGTCTACCAATTATTTTTCGCTTTCATTCGTGTGACCGGAAGTTCCTGAAAGCAGGCATCCATACCTTCAGATTCATCCTATAGAATCCCCAGAGAGATTCTCCGGAAACTACGACATGGATTAACCACACTTATATTATTCCGTTCCACCGCTTTTATCATAGCGAGTCGATTACCTTCAGGTCGCCAAAATAGGTTTTATACACCCCAAGATCCCGTGAAAGAATAGAGTCCGCCCGGACAAGGGCATGGGCGCCGATCAGAAAATCCGCGAGGACATGAAGCCGCTTCGTCAGGACCGCCTTGCACTTGGGGCAGGTCGCCTCAAAGGCATGGCCGCATTTGCCGCATGAAAACCGGTTTTTTGCACTTTTCCGCGCATATCCGGCCCATCTTGAACCCGCCATAGCGAGGGACTTCTCATTGGAATGGACAAGGTTTATCCTGGTATCGGCAAGAAACGACGCAAGTTCCTCTTCAGAGGGAAACCAGGCCGCAAGTTCGGCAAAAACGATCTCGCAAATGATCAGTTTCCCCTTGGATACTTGGCGGTCTAAAAGTGCTTTGGAGGATTCTCCGAAAGGCTCCCCCGGAATGAGGATATCGAGGATGATGTTCGTATCAACGGCTGTGATCATGCCCGCGGGCCTCCCGCACCAGGTTGTCGCTGCGCTTGCCTTTGAGATGTTTCAGTTTGCCCACCCATTTGTCAAAGGGGGATTTGGTAACGACTTTGCTGATCACCAGCAGTCCCTCTTTTTCCTCAAAACCCACATCTTCCCCCGGGTGAACGCCCAACTTTTCCCGGACCTCTTTGGGAATGGTGACTTGTCCTTTGGATGTTACTTTGGCTGTAATCATCATGCACCTCTTAGTAAGGAATAATTTTCCTTACTTTTAGTGTAAGGAAAACACGGCGCCTTGTCAAGAATTATGACGGCTGGTGTCACGTGCAATCGCCGACCCGGTACGGTCATCATGGGCCGGGGAAATGTTTTTTCGTTCATGCCGTGAATTATATTCATTCATGAGCATATTTGCAGGTGTTTACGACGGCGCCCCCGATCTTTGGTTCAAGCGGCGACGTGGAGGGAGAAAGTCGATAGTTGTCCATTTTTTCTGGAGTCGGACCAAGCCAAACGCATACCAGTCAAGGGATCAGCGATTCAGGGCCGACAATCCTTATCCGTGGGCTTTTCCGCAGCAGCTTCCCGGGCCTGCACAACCCGCATGCCCCGGGCTCGAACCGCAGCAGGCCGTGTCCCCGGGGCCGGGCATCCGATCCCTGGATCCCCCTGAAAAAGCCGCCGGGGCGGACAGCATCTTCTTGACCTTTCCGCTCCCGCAGCTTTTGCAGCGAACTTTTTCACTTTGGCTGCCGACCATAAAAGGGGACATTGGTTCTAAAACAACTTACAAAAGGATAACAGGGACATTCTTGAACAATAAAATAACTATTAATAACGAGGTGGTTGGGATTTACTTTTTTAACTGCCCTTTTCTTTTTTGGGGGTCTTGAAGCGATGCCGTTGCCAAGATTTTGCGACGGCAAAATTTGAGTTAGTATGGATTGCCAATGTCCCCATTGATTCTTAATAAAAGAATTTCCGACTGCACTTCTTCAAATGCGTAGTTATCACTACTTTTTGTAATGATAACTGCGCCCGGAGGCAAGATCTTTAGTATCGGTTTCCTTAGCGGACCGGTCAAATTATCAAATACAAAAGCCGACGGAAAGCATTCGCTTCCATGCGCAAGATTTCAGGGGAATAAAAACACTTGACATTTCGTGTTCGAAAAGGGCATAATTTCCCCTATAAAATCACGGAATGTCAAGTAAGGATGAGGTTGGCTTCTGCTTGACGTTTAGTGTCAATACAGGGGATGTTTTTCCCTACTAAAGCACAGAACGTAAAATGAAGACACTCGATTTCTTTTCATCCCACCCGGTCTTTTCGCTCGATGAAGTGAGCACGGCTCTCGGGCTTTCCGGCGATCGTACGAAAACAGTCGAAAGACTCAAATATCATGTGGAAAACGGGCGATTGAAACTCGTGGTCAGAGGGGTATACGCCGTGGTTCCCCCGGGTGCAAAGGCGCAAGAATTCCGTCCGGACCCCTTTCTGGTGGCAGCGGCATTCCGGCCCGAAGGCGTCTTTTCACACCATAGCGCCCTTGAGCTTCAGGGTGCTGCTCACTCGGTATGGAACGAATGCACCCTTTATGCAGATGAGCGACGAAGACCGCTTCTTGTCAGTGGAACTACGGTTCGTTTCCTTGAACACCCGGCTCCTATGTTCGCGGAATCCGGCAGTCATGTGGGCACGCTAAAAATCGAACGCCAAGGCAAACTGCTTCAGACGACCGGACCCGAACGCACAATGATCGAAGGATTTCGCAGGCCGGGATTGGTGGGAGGGCTTGAAGAACTGGTGACTTCGGCAAGCGGTTTTGCTGTTCTCGATCTCGCCCTTATCGATGAAATCCTTCAAAGATACGGTATTGCGAATCTGTGGGCGGCGATGGGCTGGTTTCTTGAACGCTTTCGCGAGACCTTCCATGTTCCCGAGGAGTTCCTGAACCATTTGGTACGGCACCGCCCGCGCTCTCCTCATTACCTCGAACGGAATCGACGTGGCGGCATGCTTGCGTCACGCTGGAACCTGATTCTACCAAAGGAACTGATGCGGCAGGAAGAGCTGAATGAACCCTAGCCGGGAATATTTGCAGGCATGTTCGATCCAAACCGGCTTCCAGATTGCCCCGCTGGAGAAGGTCGTCCGCCTGGGAGAAATGGCGGGAGACATCACGCGGCATCCGTTTCTCGGAAAGGTACTTGCACTCAAAGGCGGGACCGTACTCAACCTCTGCTTCGGTCCCCCGAAAAGACTCTCGGTTGATCTCGACTATAACTATATCGGGAACCTCGAACGGGAGAAAATGCTTGAGGACCGGCCACGGGTGGAGGAAGCTGTTTATGAGTTAAGCAGGCGACGAGGATATCGGCCCCAGCGATCCGCAGATTCATTTGCCGGGCGAAAGATTTTTCTATCCTTCCAATCGGTCATGGGGCCGGTCGATCGAATCGAGGTGGACCTGAATTATGTCTTTAGGCTGCCTCTGGTTGAACCGGAGATCCGCGAACTATGGCAACCCGGCGAACTGGATCGCGTTAAGGTTCGGGTTGTTGGACCGGAAGAACTGCTTGTGGGCAAATTGCTCGCCCTTCTGGACCGAGGCGCTGCAAGGGATGTTTGGGATGTGGCCAATCTCACAACTGAAACGCTGGAAATGGTGCGCTCACGTCCCTTCAGAAGCCGGTTCATAGCCCTTTCCGCTATTCTGGATCATCCACTTCCCACGTATACCAAGGAACGCCTGCAGAGCCTTCTTACAGATCGCGCCTTTTCCGAAAACCTTGCCCCTATGCTGGCTTCCTCAAAGCCGCTGCGGTTTGCTGACCTCATCGATAGAGCTTGGATCGTAATACAGCAATTTTTATCCTTGGAGCCGCATGAAGAGGAATACATTGCCGGCATATCGCGGGGGGAGCTGCTCCCGCACCTGCTATTCCCACCAGGCTCCACAGATACGAAAACAATAACCGAACATCCTGCCGTCCTGTGGAAGATTCAAAATGTTCGCAGCCATTTGGTAAAAAAGTGAGAAAAGATAAGGACAGGCAAATTTACCCTGCGGTTGCTACACCAGAGTTTACAATAGACTGAAGGTGAAACGAGCATGGCCCTAATCCCGATTGTTTTCACCGAAAAGGTTGTTCGCAGCTTTCTGCGGTATCAGTTGACCGCTTATCCCTTTGCTGACGTCTTTTTCTGGGGTCCACTTTTCTTTTTCTGAGGTCGTTTTTCTGGGGCTTTATCTGGGATCAGACCAAAAAAAAGGGCCGTTTTGGGCCTTAAAACGATGTTTTCGGTGCTGAAAAAAAGCTTTTAAGATATCAGCTATCCGTGGGCTTTTCCGCAGCAGCTTCCCGGGCCTGCACAACCCGCATGCCCCGGGTTCGAACCGCAGCAGGCCGTGTCCCCGGGGCCGGGCATCCGATCCCTGGATTCCCCTGAAAAAGCCGCCGGGGCGGACAGCATCTTCTTGACCTTTCCGCTCCCGCAGCTTTTGCAGCGAACTTTTTCA
>ENA-OSEO01004103-OSEO01004103.1-sediment-metagenome-genome-assembly--contig:-NODE-4103-length-15890-cov-2.780687_pt1 | contig 15890 bp, 17 predicted proteins | sample MGYA00237883_ERZ534232 | MGnify/ENA metagenome assembly ERZ534232 | reverse complement strand
GAATTCGATACTTTGCTTGACTTGCCTGATACTTTTCGTTCTCCTACTACATGTGTAATGGAAGGAATATTATCCCCTGCAACGTCATAATATTGTAGCTTTGCTACTTTGTTTGTACTAGTATAAGCAACTATTACGAGTATCGTTGATATTACTAAAATTGACATAACTATGAAAAACGGTATCTTTAGTTTAAGTATATTCATTTTTATTCACTCCTCCATTTAGGTTTTTCACTCATTCGGTTGCCAGTTGATATCAAAGATTTGTTTGCTAAAAGATATTGTGGTAAGTGTACGACTTCCAGTCATTCTCCCAACAAATACTTCCCATCCAAACACACTAAAAAGAACTATTAATGGTTCAGGAATGTGCTTTTCAAGGGAGTTAACAGGTCGACATTCTATATAGATACCTCCCCACTGAAGGGAGTCAATATTTCGATCTCCGGATCCGCAGGCAAATTCATCAGGCGGTCTGAAGTACCCGAATTGGGCAGGGGCTGCAATTTAACCACTGAACTCTCCCTCGAACCGACCTCATGGCTGAAGACATCACTTTCATGGTCAACCGCCCGCCTTGAGAGCATTGACACAGGTGATGAATTCTTTAACGGTCATATCTTCAGAAATGTGACCACGGTACAGTTCACAAGGAAACTCTTTATAAGGGGCATCGGGGAGTATAACACCTTTGACAACGCATTTAATATCTATCCACTGGTGAGCTATAAGTTCAACGCCTTTACAATGTTCTGCGCAGGTATGACCCGTGACTACAGGGAATACAACCTGGATGAAAATAATCTATTCAAAACAACAGGGCACCAATACTTTGTAAAGCTGCAATACCTGTTCACGCTTTAAGAAAGAGGTATGGCATCATCAAGTTCCGTCTGTCACCGGTTTCCGAAAGGATTTTAACGGTATTAAATTTGCATTAACCAGATCGTACAATGAATAAATATAAATTGACCCTATTGTATTACTATACAACGAGCTGGTGATCAAATGAAGATTTTTTTTCAAGCTCTCCATCCACCTAAACCTGTAGTATTTGAACAAGAATACGATCGCGAGTATATCACACTAACCTTAATTGCATGAATATTAAAGTAATTATCCGGAACCTTTTAAAGAACTGGCAGGAAAACCTCATCTCCCTGGCCGGCCTCTCACTTGGAATGATGGTAGCAATACTATCTGTAACATACATAATATTTGAATCATCATACGACAGTTTTCACTCTGCATCAGACAGGATCTTTACTGTATATACCAGGTATGTGCTGCCTGGTTCAAGTGCGGTATCACTGGCAATAGAATCAGGGATGAAGTCTTATGCAGTGGATAATGTTGCAGCAGTCGAAACGGCATGCACAGTCAAAAAAACAACCTCTGACCTCACCCTGGATAACAGCGTTTTTAAAGGAATTGACGGATACTTTACCGGGCCTGAATTCTTCTCCCTCTTTGATTTCAGATTATTATCAGGTGATCCAGCTTTACTGGCAGAGCCCGGAACTATTTTCCTGACAGTACAACTGGCTGAGAAACTGTTCGGAGGAATTGACTGTTCCGGGAAAGTCATCAGGATAGCAGACAAACTATATACTGTTTCAGGCATAGTAAAGGATCCGCCGGCAAACACAAGCCTTGATTTTGACTTTCTTTTACCTGAAGATAAGACGGAAGCTGCAGCAGGTTCACAAAAAGATGCAGAGAAAGTAAACCTTTACATTCTGACCGGAACGGCAAAAGCAGAAACAACCAGCCTGCAGAACAGCCTCGATGAGTATTTTATTTCTGCCGGCAGGGATAAGGAAAGAACAGAGGTAATTGCACTTAAGGATCTGCATCAGTATAGTTCCCGAACGGAAAAAACCTTCCTGATTTTCATTTCAATATCGCTGCTGGTTCTGTTTACCTCGATGGTGAACTTCCTGAACACAAATTCAGCCAGGATCCGGACCAGGACCAGGGAAATAGGCATGCGCAAGGTTAATGGTGCATCCGGCGCGACAATCGTCAGGATGGTTATCGCAGAGACCGTACTCATGACATTGATCGCAGCAATAGCAGGATTGATTTTATCACGATTGTCTCTTGGCTATTTCCAGAAGCTTACTTCTGTCATGGTGCAGATGTCCGGCCCCGGTCTGTGGAAAATTCAGATAATAGTTTTTGCCCTGACGCTTTTACTGGGACTGACAGCAGGGTTCATCATCTCAGTAAGGTATGCGGGTTATGATGCCATTGATCTTATCAGGGGATTGTTCAGGGCAGAAAAAGACTATATGAGGAAAATCCTTATCGGACTTCAGTTTGCAATATCGGGCGGACTGCTTATCCTTATGATTATTATTTATCAGCAGCTGAATTTTCTCAAGAGAACAGACATGGGTTTCGAATCACGGAACAGGCTCCTCATCGAGTTATCTCCTGTGCTCGCAAATAAATATGAGATGATCAGAACCGAGCTAACGAATTTATCAGGAGTTGAGATGGTAACCGGACGGGGCAGTGCATTTGGAAATGTGGATATGGCAATGTCACTGTTAAAGGGGGAGGATACTCCTGAAAATCGCTTTTTTGTTTTCGGATACAATGTAGCAGACAATTTTTTTGAGACCTATGGGATCAAGCTTCTGGAAGGAAATACTTTCAGTGATATCAGCGGAAGGAATTCGAGTCTCGTTATCATGGATAAGTTTACTGCCGGGATACTTGGACTGGAACATCCGGTGGGAGAAAAACTGAGGGGACTCGGAATGACACTGGAGGTTATCGGCCTTGTGGAAGATGCTGATTTCATTTCTCTGAGTAGTAAAAGAATGCCAAGATTATATTTACAGACTTCTGAGCGTTGTGGTGAAGTAACTGTGAAATATAACGGTGATGCCAGAGTCATCATGGCTGAATCAGGTGAGTTGCTGACACAGCTTGACCCTGATTATTCACCGGAATACACCGGGCTCGATGACGCAGTTATGGGCCTCTACAAAAAAGAGACAAACCTTTTCAATATTATCACTATCTGCGGGATAATAGCAATAGTCCTTTCCCTTACCGGTGCATACGCCATGGCTACATATCTTGCCGGAAGAAAAATCAGGCCAAACAGTATCAGGAGAGTATTTGGCGCTTCTGAACGGGATATAACCATTAATTCGATCGTTGAGATCGGACTGCCTGTTCTGCTGGGAAACCTTGCTGTCTGGCCTGTGGCTTATTTTATTGCAGTAAAGTGGCTGAGTCATTTCAGCAGCAGGATAACCATAGGGGTATTTCCGTTTATTGCATCGCTGTTGCTGATCTCACTGCTCATTGCAGGTACGGTTTACATTATCAGTAGGAGGTCGGCATACAGAAACCCGGCTGATATCCTGAGACAGGAATAAAAATTGATAAAGCAGCCTTTTGATTCATCTGTCTGGCGTTTTTAATTCAGAAACATAAAGGTTCATATCAATGGAACTGAATCATTGAAGTCCATCTGTAAGAAAACAATAAAGCCAATATAGAGGATACGGGGCGTCGCTATCGGGCATATGAGAAGTGCATTTGCCTGATCTTCCAGGCACCATCAATCTTTTCAAGTACGCCTGTCCATCTTGCGTTCTCCCAGTTTGCAGGCTGCCCCTTCCATGTGTTCCAGTCGTTGAGGTGACAATAAAACCAGGCCACATCCCCACCTCTGGAGAAATTTATCCGCAGATCCGATATCTCGAATCCTACCGCCTGGAAATCAGGACTTCCGAAAAACTCTTCGTTGGCTCTGAAATCGCCTTCACCAATGGCAACCCTGTCTGTAGGATTTACAACAAGGTACGTTGAGTCGAGGTACATGGTAGACTCCAGCAGGGCAAAATCCTTGGTTGGTGCCCAGCCCAGGTTATTGCGAATGGTCTGTTCTACCTTTGCTCTTTCAGCAGCAGTGTCAAACGCCTGCAAATCGCGGTTACTCGTGTCACAGGACATAAGTATGAACAAGACGGCAAAACAAAAGAAGAATAATAATGATTTTCTACCTGTGGTTTTCATGGCAGCTGTTATTAGGTTAATACTGATTCCAATGGTTTTCAATTCATTTCATATATTCCTGGTATGTGTCGGACAACCAGCTCTTTAATGGTTCGTCAATTCTTATTTTATCCATCCAGGCCGGGGTGTTGCTCCAGGCATAATCGAAGATAACAGCAGACAAGCTGTTAAGCGACGACACCTTCTTCTCTTCAGCAAGCTGGTCGTGCTGGTTGAACGGGTAGCTGCAGGTTAACGGCAGGGATTTAATCCTGTTAGCTTTGACCCTTGAAGCTATAATACCGCTAAGGACAGCCTGGTGAAGGAAAAGCCTTCTGCGGGGCGTGGTACAGGTGTTTTTCTGATAGCTGTCGTTCCGGAGCAAGTCAGAAAGTTGTACTGCCCATTCCTTACAGATACCCAGCCCCGGATTTACAGAGTAGATCTCGCAGTTATAATAAGGCTGGATCTGCACGGCATCGACAAGCGTTTCGATGGTCAGGACGCTTTTATAGTCTAACTTATTGGCCTTATATATCGGGCTCCAGTAATCATCTGGTTCAACCCCGGGTGGCAATCCGATATTATTGACCAGGGAGACGGGTCTGACACAGACATCAAATCTTCCCTTCAGATCGAGTGACGCCGGAGAATTCAATATGATCACACCCGGGTCAAGCCACACAAGAGTCCTGATCTTATCTTTCACCATCTGCTCAACATAAGCAGCGGCAAATGCTTTTATTGCCAGGGGATAATTCAGAAAAATGCTGTCCGGCTCAGGTCTGAGCAATTCCACGTTTTCACCGGTCAGTAAATTGCCTGAAGCTTCATCGGGTTGAGCCACGACCACATAAACCTTGCATGTGCGGTATTCACCCGCATTATCACGAATGCTTTTTATCATTGCCCTGACATACCTTTCCTGCTCCCCTGAGGAAACACATGTCATAAATGCAAACTGGTCGGGCGGGTTTGCTGCATTTAGTACGGCAGAGGTCAAAAGCGCTGAAAGAATGAAACAGGTGAATTTCTTCATGCTCTGGCTTTACGGTTTTGAATAACTAAGATCATTAAGTTTTCGTTGCCTTTGCACCGGGTATCTTTGAGGAAATACAGGATTCATCCCTCCAACAGTAAAGACCGGGTTGGTGGCATCCGGCCCTATATTTAATTTACCAGATGATGCCATCTTAAATTTCCAGCTCATAATAAGACCTGAACATGCCTGATCTTCAGGCCATCTGCAGCCGACCGGAACACCTGCCTGACGATGACGGAGGTGTGCAGGACATAATTAGTGGTCACATCACAAACTTATTGTCAGATTTTATCTATCAATTCAGACTTTACAATTGCATAGGCAGTTAAGGGATCATAATTTTCATCTGATCTGAGCAATCCTTTGGTATCTCCGACAAATTCGGGATCAGTAATCTTTGCCTCCAGATTCAGAATAAACTCCCTTTTACCCGGAGGGTGATCAGTTGAAAATGCCATGTACTCCCTGTAGCACCTGATAAGAAGATCTGTGTTCAGTGAAGCGGTGCGGTTGAAGGCAACATACAGATCAAACAAATCTCGACCTTTGTTCCTTTGATATAAAGCCCGCAATTTGGTACCCAATAATTCCTCGAGAGTGTAAGTAGTAAGATGACAGCTACCTTTAAACCATTTAGAATCCACACTAAAAGGAAAATAATCCAAATCAGTTGTATGAAAATGTTCCCGGGTATTGGTTTCTATTTTAAGTCGCAGGTTTCTGGATGGCGGGAACTCTGAGTCAAAGTCATAATACAGGGTGAAGTTGTGAGCCCTTGGACTTCTCCTGGGCTCTCCCAGGAATGATAGCCTCTTCCTTATCCTGTCGACTATGGGGCCGAATGGTTCTGCTGTAACCTGGACAAGGTCAATATCCTCAGAATATCGTTGCTGTGGAGATAGATACAGTTTATGTAAAGCAGTGCCGCCCCTGAAAGCAAGACTATTAGCCAGCTTTACATCAGAGAATAATTCAACCAGTACACGGCTAATAACAAGATCCTGCTCAACCTGTTCCATTGTCTGCCATGGCACAGACTGGTACCACTCACTTATATATGCCTGAGGTATCACAGATCAATGTCAATCTCAGTATTCGCAATTACCTTCCAGCGGTTACCTGAAGAAAATCCCCTGGTTTGAGCGGAGGCTTTTAATGGTATACGAAATAATCTTCGTTTATCTTCATTCAGAACATCAAACAAGGCATCCGCCAACACCGGGCTTGAACAGGCATACTCCAGCAGGTATCCCAACCGTTGAAGCGTCGTCAAATTTGCGTGCTCAATAACATCCTTATTGAAATCAGATGGTTTAAGCATATCAACTAGTTCATATAAAACAGTTGTGGCACGGATTATACCCCCGATACGTCGTTCATACTGAATGAGATCTGTTGCGGTTAATACAGGATTCGAAATGAAAAGATATCCTGCTTCGGTTTTATGTTTCTCCAGAAGTTTGCCAGGGATTCTGTCGATGCTCACATAATTGATCTTTAATCCTCTCTTTTGGGTAGCCCGCATAACCGGAAAACCAGTCATAACAAAATATTCCTGGGGCTGCTGATGCGAAGCTCCATGATAGGCGGCTGCATTTAGAAGCGAAACATAGTAAGGCCTTCCCAAAAATTGAAAGAGATCATCCAAAAAAAGCGGCGGAGGCAGTATTCCTTTCCTGGTATATTGCGGTGGCAGAATCAGGTAGTAGCCCTTGTAAACTGAAATAATCTTCCCTTTTCCAGACAGGTGGCTTAATGCCCTTTTAAGCGCAACTTCAGTGTAACCTGTCAATTCTCTTCTGGCCGATTCAAATGCAAATGAGTATGCTCCTTTGGATTGAAGAAGCTCTATCCATTCACCTATCCTTAATTCCTTCTGACTATTCATTTGAAAGTACTTCTTTGCGAAAGATACCATTTCCTGGTATTTATCGCAAATTTTCTATCTCAGTTTTTTAGTGTACTTGAAATTCAATAAAGGATGTAAAACAATGATCCCAATCATACAGTCTCCCTGAACCGGAACACCTGCCTGACTATGTTTGCAGGTGATCTGCGGGAAATAACCACGGCCTCGATTCCTGAGTGTGAATGGAACAACAGGGAAGTGCATCTTCAATTTTGTTATGACCTGCAACAGCTGTATCTTTAATCCTCCATGGATTTCAGGGACAGATTAACAGAACACTACGGATTCACGGAGGAGGACTGGAACGAGACCGTCAGCCGTTTCCTTCCGGAGACCCTGCCGGCAAAGACTCTTTTCCTCGAGAAGGGACAGGTGGCAACGCGCCTCGCATACCTCAGGTCAGGACTGATGCGGTCATTTATCTATGATGACCATGCCAGCGATATCACCACCCAGTTTTTCAAGGAGGGGACAGTGGTGATATCAATGAAGAGCTTCAATGACCAGGTGCCGTCACGGGAGTATATCATTGCTATGGAGGACTGCGAGGTCGATGTGATCACCTATGACCGGATGCATGAGCTGATGGAGGTGGTGCCCGCCTGGCGGCAGATAGCCAAGGATGTCGATGAGTTCAAGTACAACGCCCTGATGAACCGCTCGATACAGCTGCAGACACTCACAGCCTCAGAACGGTACCAGCTCTTCATGAAAAAACACCCTGACATCCTGCAGCGGGTAGCCCTGAAACATATTGCATCATACCTGGGCATCGACATCGCCACCCTCAGCAGGATAAGAAAATCCATCTGACAGTTTTTTTTGACTTTTGTCAAACAACGCTCCCGGAAGGGCGGCGTAGCTTTGCTTCATCAAATCAATCAAATATGACAATGAAAAAGATGAAAGTACTTGTTATCGGAGCTAGCGGACTGCTTGCCGGTCCGGTCATCAGAAAACTGGACGAAAAGGGATTTGACCTCAGGCTGTTCTCACGGTCAGTCAATCCTTCAATGTTCGTAAACGACTATGATATCGTGAAAGGTGATGTCTTCAATCATGCCGATCTCGAAAAGGCAATGACCGGCTGTGATGCGGTGCACATCTCCATCTCAACCGGTGACGATGTAAAAGCCGTGGCCGCCATCCTGGAAATGGCGAAGAAGAAAGAGATCCGGTATATCAGCCTCATCTCGGGGTGCACCGTGTCAGAGGAGAACCGGTGGTTCAAATTCATTGATGACAAGATCAGGATTGAGCAGATGGTTATGCAGAGCGGTCTGTCGTGGTATATCTTCAGGCCGACATGGTTCTTCGAGTCGCTGGGGATGTTCGTAAGGAACGGCAAGGCTTCGATGCTGGGCAGGCTTACAGACAGGTATCACTGGGTGTCAGCTGACGATATGGGAAAAATGGTTGCAGAAGCTTATTCAACCCCCGGAGCAGAGAACAGGGTCTATTTCGTCTACGGCCCGGAGAGGTACACCATGAAGGAGATGCTTGAGAAATACTGCAAGGCCCTCCACCCTGAGATAAAGACTATTGATGAGACTCCCCTCCTGCCCCTGAAGATCATCGCCTTCCTTACCCGAAACAGGCAGTTGAAGTTCGCAACCTCGCTCTTCAGTTATTTCGGGAAGGTGCATGAGCCGGAGGTGCCCGAGGCTGATCTGGCCCTGTTAGGCAGGCCGGCAACTGATTTTGACAGCTGGGTAAGGTCAAGGCAATAGAAGATGAAGAAGAAGATCCGTAAAGAGAGCGGGGTGACCGATCGGGTAAAGAAGGGGTTTCCTTCCGGCAAAGAAGGTTATGCTTCCGGGAAGAAAGGAATCGTCTCCGGGAGCAGAGGATTCGCCTCGGAAAGTATCAGCTTCAACCGGAAGATGGTAGCCGCCTCGGCAGCTGTCACCGCGGCAAAGAGCACGATACACTCTCTTGCTGAAGCAGACATCACAGTGCCCCGGAGGATGCTCCGGGAGCACTATGAACGTACGGGCGAGAAGCTGTCGTTCACGGCATATATCGTCTACTGCCTGGCACAGGTGATAAAGGAGCATCCTCATCTCAACGCTTTCAGACGGGGCAACAGGATCATTACCCTCGGCGATGTCACCATCAGCGTGCTTGTTGAGCGGGAGTTCCCGGGCGAGAAGGTGCCTGAGCCGATGGCGATAAAAGCGGCACAGGACCTGACATTCCGCGAGATCAATGAAAAGATCAGGGCAGCAAAGACGCGCACCGGTGATACACTGGGAGGATTCACCGGCATGACGTGGATACGGTTTATTCCGGGATGCCTGCTGAAAGCCTTCGTGCGCCTGGGTGAGCGAAACATAAAGCTTGCGAAGCGGTACGGCAAGGTAGCAGTGACGGCCGTAGGCATGTTCAGTCGTGAGCCGGTATGGTTCATACCCCATGGCAGCGGCACGGTGCTGATGACCGTGGGTAGCATAGAGAAAAGGATGGTTTATACGGGCGACGGTCATGAAGAGAGGGAGTACCTCTGCCTCACCGGCTCCTTTGATCATGATATCGTTGACGGTGCACCTGCCGCCAGGTTCATGAACCAGTTCCTGGAGACGCTGAAGAGTGGGATGGGACTAGATATCGGGGAGCTATTACCTGATGAATCACGGGACGTTATTACAAAACAGTAGAAAATCACGGAAAGAATATACCTGTTCTTATCAGCTTCCTGATTATCTGAAGACTTATGGTGCAATTATTATGAATATTTAAAAAAGAATGGTTGACATCTGGTACTTTTTTTGTATATTTGTCAACCTATCTCACTTTAACTATGAAAACCACTTTTAGCATAAGATTATCATCAGCCCGGAAAATGGCTGGTATGTCGCTTCAGAAGCTTGCTGATGCGTTGGGTAATGTTGTCACCCGGCAGGCTTTAAATAAATACGAACAGGGAAAGATGAAGCCTGACAGTAGCCTGCTGATCAGACTGTCAGAAATCCTTGGTGTTCCCGTTGATTATTTTTATTCTGAACACACTTTTGACATCGAACTTCGAAATCCTGATTACCGAAGGCACTCTTCCAGAATCTCATCTGTACAAAAGGCTTCAATTGAAGAGAAGTCAAGAAATCTTCTGGAAAAGTATTTTGAGCTGGAAGCTCTTTTAAACCTGAACGAAGAACAGGACTATTTCCAATTTAAAAAAGAGATTATTACCCCGGAGGATGCTTTGGAGGCAGCCAATATGCTCCGGGAAGAGTGGAATTTAGGATATGATCCAATCCCTGATGCTGTAGCAATGCTCGAAGACAAAGGATACAAAGTAATTGAAGCTGATGGTCCGAAAAGCTTTGACGGACTATCTGCAGAGGTTAACGGATCAAAGGTGATTGTCTTAAACAGCAGGGCTTTTGAAGGCAACAACTGCCGGAAAAGGTTTACTGCATTGCATGAACTGGCCCATCACTCCCTCAGATTTCCTGAAGGGATGGAGCCCAGGGAGGAGGAAAGGCTGTGCCATATTTTTGCCAATGCGGTTTTATACCCGTCAGATATGGCAAAAAGAGATCTTCATAATACCAGGTTCCATTTTTATGAAAATGAGCTGGTCCTGATCAAAGAAAGATGGGGAATATCCATCTCTGCAATATTTCAAACCGCGTTGAGGTTGGGAGTTATAACTGATTTTATTTTCAAAAGTCTGAATATAAGTTATCGAACTCTTGGATATCACAGGGAAAACAATGAACCCGGGAAATTCCTCAGCCAGGAAAAACCTGTACGTTTCCAACGTCTTGTATATCTTGCTCTTGGCAAAGGATTAATATCAACTAATGAAGCAGCTTATTATATGGGAGTCAGTGCCTGGGAATTTCGAAAATCGATGAAGCAACTGGTGTGAACCTGATAAAAACAGATACAAACATCTTTTTCGATATTATTAGTATCGGAGCATTGCCGGAATTCTTCAGTCTGGATTATGAAATATGCACAACCATATTTGTTATTCATGAAATAAGACAATCTGACCAGCAGGAAGCAATTGAATTCTTCATTCGGGCAAAAGAACTGACTTTGATTGAATTTGATTCTGATGAAATCGGCGAAATTGAAAACTTTAAAACGAGTAAGAACTTTAAAGGTATCACAGACAAATCTGTATTATGGAAATCTCTGAACCTGAATTGTCCCCTCCTTACCGGAGATAGAAAACTGAGGGCAGAAGCAGAAAATCAGGGTGTCGAAGTACATGGTACAATCTGGGTAATTGAAAGACTGGTCGAAAAAAATCTAATTGAAATAGCGAAGGGTATACACCTGCTGGAAACACTTAAACAGGTAAATTCCAGTCTTCCTTTTGATGAGATCGATAAATTGATAAGAAAATACAGAAAAGAATGCGGAATCTAAATGTACCGGACATAATTCACCTGCAGAATGCAGCATAAAGCCTCCTGACGGTGTCCTTGCCTTGAAAATTGTTATTTATTTTATTTCCCCGGAAGTATATTTTTAACTATGAAGAATTTAATCTGGTCTACCGGTCACGAGCTGATCCTTGCAGATATAGTCAAGGCCATGAATTGCGAGTTGTCAGATTCCAAAGGCAACAAATACATTGACATGGAATCGGGGGTCTGGTGCACAAGTGTCGGGCACTGTAATCCCAGGATCAACTCCGTGATAAAATCTCAGCTCAAAAAGGTCGCACATACAGGATTTAACTATTGCAACCCTGTGATGGATACTGCAGCCAGTAAAGTACTGGAGATAACCGGCCTCACGGATGGTAAATGCGAGTTTCTCTGCTCGGGCAGCGAAGCAGTGGAGTTCTGTGTCAGAGCAGCAAAAGCAATAAAGCCGGATGCCATGCTGCTTACATTCGCCGACTCCTATTTCGGGGCTTATGGAGAAGCTGCAAGACAGGACAGTAAAGAGTGGTATCGTTATAACTGGAAAGATTGCTCCTGTGATCCCAGCAGTGAAGAATTTTCCGGTGAAGGATGTCGCGGTGAATGCCGCGAGTTCTCAGAAATCCCGTTCGATAAGATCGGTATCTTCCTTTTTGAACCGGGAAGCTCGTCAGGTCTGGTGAGATTCCCGTCCCGGAAATTGATCAGAAGCATTGCAAACAAAATCAGGGAAAACAATGGTCTGATTGTAATAAATGAAGTAACCACCGGAGCAGGCAGGACAGGAAAATGGTTCGGCTATCATCATTATGACCTGAGTCCTGATATGGTCGCCATGGGAAAAGGCATCGGTAACGGTTACCCTGTAAGTGTGGCAGCCATCTCCGGCCGGGCGGCAGGCCTGCTGGTGAACAATCATTTTCATTATTCACAGTCACATCAGAACGATCCCATGGGTGCATCAATTGTGACTGAAGTGATAGATACAATCAATGATGAAAACCTGGTGGAACGAAGCCGCCTTCTTGGTGAAAAGATAATGAACAGGTTGAACAGCATGAGAAAACCCGGGTCAATCTTAAAGGAGGTAAGAGGCAGAGGATTAATGATAGCTATAGAATTTACCAGGGATGCAGGGCTTGTTCAGAAAGAACTGATCAGGAGGGGTTTTGTTGTGGCCAAACGATCAGGACATGAGGTACTGAGGATTGATCCGGCGCTGACAATCAAGGAAAATGATATTGACGCTTTCACCTATAGCCTGGATGAGATAATTACAGACTTAAGCATGAGATAGTTAAAAAACATAACTTTCAGGAGCTTAACCAACTGGAAACTATACTTCACTGTATGTTACTGGGACCAGCGTGGCGGCGGACTCTCATGTTCGCCGGAGGTGACAAAAGAGAGCCTGACACTGGAACAGCTGGCGTTCGAAGTTTTCGTTCGTGAATAAATCAGGACTAAGGGCAGAAGTGCTGGCCCTCGATATGGCAGAGGAGGTGCCTGTAATGGATGTGCCTGTATATTTCTTAAGCGGCAGGTATGACCTGACAGGCAGGAGCCATAACCAGCCAACATCCATGCTATGTCATTGACATGCGACAATCGGTATAAATAAAAAACACCTCACAATAATACTTTCACATATTACGTAATCTTTGAAAGGCTAGTTGCCGAAACCATTACTGTGAAAGTCCGAAACACACTCCTGCTTCTGCTGCTGGTAATTTACCAGTTGATGATCTCTTCATGTGCCAGAAAGGTTTATCCCGAAGTTACCCTCCCGGAGACAGGTAGCAGGGCTGAGAATAAGCAGCTGCAAGAATTTATGGAGGGAGGAGTGGAAAAAGCTGTCGACACTCATAATGTCACTCCTGACAAAATCATCGAATCAGCAAGGAAATACCTTGGCGTACCTCACTGCATGGGTGGCACATCAATGAAATGTATCGACTGCTCGGGATTGCTGGTTGCGGTATTTGCAGGTTATGGGATAGACCTGCCGCACAACTCTGAAGCTCAGGCCAGGTACGGCAAGATAATAAGCGATCCGGCAAAGCTGCTTAAGGGAGACCTGGTCTTTTTTATCAGATCTTACAAGTCCGGCAATTTCATTACCCATTCAGGCATCTGTATCGATAGTTATAAATTCATTCATACTTCCACAACTCTTGGTGTAACCATAACCTCACTGAACGACCCGTGGTGGCACGAGCGGTTTCTTTTTGGAACCAGAATATTTAATTGATATCGGCACAGCTCTTTTTGTCTATTTTTTGATGGCATTGTCATAAAATGCAATTGAAATATAAATCATAACCGATAAATAATTATGGTGGCAAACAGACCCGGACCCGCATTCAGATACACACTAATGGCTGTACTTATATGTATCTCTACACCTGGTAGTCCACAGGAGCTGAAAGAATGAAAATTTCATTTATGAATCGCTGGCCCTCGATACTGTTGAAAACTCAGTAATGACTGAAAAGAATGCAGCCCTGAAAAAAGAATATGATAAAATGACTGAAGCCGGGTTCAGTAATATTTTCTATATAAACAGTGAGCATGCCACCGGAGACGACCATGAAGGAACTGTCGACGGTGTGCACTTTACCGACCTGGGATTCCTTAGGTATGCTGATTTTCTGATAGATAAATTCATCGGGTTTGGCCTTGTAGCAAATAAGGAATATTAAAACTGGCGGTGGACTGTCAACCGGCCTGAGTAACCGGAAAATGGGCGAACCCAAAACTGTTCACAGAATTAAACTGTAACCTTGTAAAGGATCTCATCAAATTCTTTTCTCCACTCGAGATATAAAGCCTCCGTATTACTGAATAACGAGGGATGCTCCGTGCGTCTGAAATATTCTATTACATCAACCGTCACTTCCACGCACTCACAGAAGCTCTTTCCCAGACTATTGAATGCCGTATTCTTATCAGCAATTCCACTGTTTATAACTGTTGCTGCCACATCAACGGAATTGACAATAGAAAAAGCCCCGTGCTCCCCCCGCTGCTTTATTTCTTCATCTGACAGTTCTGTGCTCTTTATCTCAAAGGCCCTGCCCTGAAATTCCGGCAAGGATGTTTCTGCATTCTTCTCAAGATACGCTTCATAATTCTTCAACGCCGGAAGGGTCTCCAGGGCAAATTTATTTATGTATTCCAGGGACTTTTCTACTGAAGACCGGTATTGATTTGCTTCAAACTCATTCTTCATGATCTTGAGCTGCTTATAGGCAATAATGATAGTCAGTCCGATCCCGATCCCGACTATGAGCGAGACGACGTCCAATACTTCCTTGAAAATACTATATGAACTCATTTGCTTTACCTCCCTGATTAAAATTATAATTATTTGCTATAGTAAACCAATATTGTCTTTCAGATATTGCCCGGATTCCGTCACCTTATAAACATTTGTTTGACTAGCTACTCTCCGGTCGGCAGGTAATTGGTGTTCTAATAATCATAGCGGGCACCGGGCTCAGACAGCGTGGGTTCGTCGAGACCAGGCTTTACAGCTGCGCTGCCAGATAAAATTGACTTTGGGTCTTTATTCATTTAATTTTGGCAAAACAAACCATTAAAGCTCCAGTATCATGAAAAAGATCTCCATTCTTTTTGTCATTGCCGCCATGGCCATTGTTGCATGCCAGCAAACTCCCAAAGTTGTCCCTGTTGATATTCAGGCCGAAGAAGCATCTATTACCGGGTTAATGGATAAATTCGATGAGGCTATCAAATCCGGAAATGATTCTATAGTAAGAGTAACCATATCCGAAGATGCACTGATTTGCGGAACCGACCCGTCGGAGTTCTGGAACAAGCAGCAATTTCTTGGATCGGAAGAACAAGATTCTACAGCTGCTGCCACCGTAATTGAATATATCAGCGACCGGGTGACAAAGGTTGCACCTGATGGTAATTCAGCAATAGTAGTGACCCAGTTAATATTGCCCTGGAGTCCAAAATTACCTTTACGTGTGGTATATCATTTCGTCAAATCAAATGATACATGGATGGTTGAATTCATTAATGTTGCCTTTATCGCCAAAAATGAGGATATCCAGAGGCTTAACGAAGCACTGGAATAGTCTCCGCTTTACGATATAAGCAGTTTTGTGTACCTTGCTCCATAGCCTGTCTGCCTGCTTTTAAATAAAGCAGGCAGACAGCAAAAATCATAGCTTAATCATTTTCTTCAAGGGAGAACAGTTCATTGACGGGCTTGTTGAAGTACCTTGAGAGCTTCAGCGACAGGACGGTCGAAGGCACATACTTGCCGAGCTCGATCGAGTTGATGGCCTGTCTCGTTACACCTATCTCCCTGGCCAGATCTTCCTGGGTGATATTCCGGATCGCTCTCTCAACCTTCAGACTGTTTTTCATGGCTCAGTGATTTATTTGCCCTGTGAAGTACATAATAAAAACGGATTATGAAGATCACCAGGATCGTGAACATGTTGAAGATCATCACATAAATAAAAACAAGGCCAGCATTCAGAAAGCAGGTGATA
>ENA-OSEO01004102-OSEO01004102.1-sediment-metagenome-genome-assembly--contig:-NODE-4102-length-15892-cov-9.252735_pt1 | contig 15892 bp, 12 predicted proteins | sample MGYA00237883_ERZ534232 | MGnify/ENA metagenome assembly ERZ534232 | reverse complement strand
AACACCAACACCGGGGAATTCACCTTTGGTTTTATCTTTGGGAAAGATAACGGCCTCAATAATCCGAATAACGCCGAACTTTACTTCCGGATTGTGGACAGTCTGACCGATGTTTATGTCGCTGTCTCGGACGATCCGGGCGAGGCGACCGAAATTTCGCCGGGCTGGTTTCAGGGAATATATTACTATAATTTAAACACCGACGGCATTGCCGTCAGCGGTATCACCGGGACGGATTGGACCATCATGATCGACTCGGTGAATTTCGGCGATGTGACGGCCTGGTACGCGGCCAGCGGCGAGACTTCCGATTATACCGATGATTTGACCCTGACTTTGGGGCACGAGTACCGCATCGTCCTTGCCGGCGACAATCCATCCGGGGAGCCGGTCAATCCGGAGGCGGTGCCCATTCCCGGGACTTTTCCGATTTTAGGTTTCGGCCTGGCCGCCCTGGCCGGACTGAAGAGGAAAATATTCTGATCGCCCAGGGCTGATCTGATCCTGGCAGCGGGGCCGGTCGAAGGCCCCGTTTTGTTTGCAACTTTCTTCAAGGCTTTAGAGTTTTGGCCATTCCCATCGTTCTGCGCCTTGACGGGTGCAGCCCCCCGCTCTACACTTAAAATAAATAATCAGCGTTTCGGTCCGGGCCTGGATGCGGTCCGGGTCTGAATATGGCTGGAGACACAAGCTATGTCCTTAGTAAAGAAATATTTTGGGGTGGTTCTTATATCACTCCTGGGCGGTCTGACCGCCTGTGCTCCGATTATTTCCGAAAACATCAGGAACCAGGTGGACCCGGGCCTTGATTTTTCGGAAGTTTTGGCCGACCCGGAACAGTATAAGGGTGAGATGGTCGTCTTCGGCGGGATAGTTTTGGAAGGCGTCAACACCAAGGAAGGGACCCTCTTGACCATCCTCCAGCGGCCGACCGCTTCCAACGGCCGGCCTTTGGACGTGGACGAATCGGCGGGCCGGTTTCTGGCTTTGGACGCCCGCTTTCTGGACGTGGCCGTTTACAGCCCGGGCCGGGTTCTGACCGTGGCCGGCCGAGTGGCGGGCCGGCGGGTCAGGCCTCTGGGCGAAATCGAATACACTTATCCTCTGATCAAGGCTGAAGAAATTTATCTTTGGCCCAAGCCGCAACCTCCGGTGGGCGGTTTCCAATTCTATTACCATCCCTTTCACGCCCATCCCTTCTGGTGGACTTTTTAGTCCCCGGCCCTTGCCTAAGAGCCGAAAATCCTTTAGTCTCGGCCTGTCATGTCTTTCGCGGCCCACAGTCCGGAGGTTGAATCTTTACGGCGTCAGGTCATGGACAACTGCCACCGGTCCGACGCCCGTTACGCCGGGGCTTTCTCGCTTTGCGGTCTGCTTTTAAGGTTAAGGGATTATTATAAATGGGAAACCGGCCGGCCGCCGTGGATCGAAGCCGAGCCCCAGGAAGTCCTGGCCTGGATCGACGCCAGGGAGTCTTTATGGGAAACGGTTCAGGACCAGGAGATGGCCCCTTTAAGTTGGCGGGGCCGGGAGATTGACTGTTTCGACGGCGACCAAATCAATCAAGACTTGGCTGAAGACGGGCTGTTTTACGGGTCCGGTTTCGCCGCCTTCTTGAAACCCAGCTTTTTCCTCGGCCGGGTGATCGGGCAGCGACGGCTGGGGGGGTTTCAGGTCGTCTACCTGGGGGACGAAATCGCCCGCGATTTGTTCACCGTACCGGCCCAAACCCAGGAAAACCTGATCGTGGCCCGGCTTGGTCCCCTGGCGGCCTATCTTTGGGATGCTATTCTCCACGCCGGCGCTTCCCGGCAAAAGGCTCTGGAAACGGCTTTGTCGGCCTACGGTCTAAGCCTGGCTGAAGTCAAGGGACCGAACCGAACCTGGGCCCCCAAATTTCGGGCCATGTTGAACCGAGAAATCGAGCCTTACGTTCGTCATGAGTACGCCGAGGCCACGGACGAAATCTTCCCGCGTTCCGAATGGCGGACCCTGGTGGCCGCTCACCCTCACACCCGGATGGAATTGATGGCCCGAAGCATTAAAGACCTGCTGGCCGATGTCGGACCAGGCGGGCGGCTGGATTTCATCATCAAGCAGCGAAGGTCGGGCTCATTGGGCTTTTTTACGGCCCACCTGGACGGACTGGCCGCCCGTCTTTTTCCGGAGATCGGCCCGGCCTTTCAACTCTTTCTTCAGGACCAGGACTGGCAAGTCATCGAGGCGGCCCGACAAAAGGCCTGGACCCGGGCCTCGGGCCTGGCCGGCGAACTCGCCGCCCTGCTCAAGGAAGCCCAAGGACGAACCGGAGACTGGCTGACCGAGAAGGTCGAAGAGATATTTTTTCGACCCTTGGGTCTTTAACCCGGCGGATTTGATTCAGGCTTCCCGCCAGGCGGTCTCCACCCAGTCCCTGGCCTCCTCCATCTCGCCGGGATGCAGTTCCAAAGTGGCCGTCCGGTGGTAGTCCAGGGCCTTGAGAAGGGCGAAGATGCGGGTAAAAGGGACTATGCCCCGACCCGGAATCAAGTGCAGGTCGTCCCGCGGTCCTCGACCGCCCCGATTATCATGCAGATGAAGGTGGCGGACCCGGGCGAAGAAGCGGTCCAGGATGTCCGGGGCGGTGCTTTCCGGCCGCATCAACTGGGCGTGGCCCAAGTCCAGGGTCAAACCAAGGTCCGGGACGGCGGTCAAGGCCGGGGCCAGGTCCTCCCAATTTTCGCTGAGGTTTTCCAGGTTGACCGGGACGTCCAAAGCCCGGCCTCTGTTAACTATCCGGGCCAGCAAGGCGATTTTCCCGTCAAGGCAGGGGTCTTTCAGCCAGCGGGAATCCAGCCAGAAATGCAGGGTCAGGCCCAGGCACTTAAGTCTTCGGGCCGCGGCCAAGGCGGCTTCGAGTCGAGGGAGATAGTCGTTTTCCAGATGGACCAGGTCCGCCGGGTTGCCCTCCTCGGGGCCGTGGGCCAGATAATCGAGGCTGTTTTCCCGGGCCAGTTCGGCCCAGGCCGCCTCCTCGTCAGGCCCGCCGGGACAGGGCAGGGTGATTTCCAGCAATTCAAATCCTAAATCAAGACAGGCACGGCCATCGGCCACGTTTCTGGCTCTGGCCCCAAGTCGAATCATTTGAGTCTCCCCTGTTTTTAGTGCTATTATCCGAGGTCGGGCGTGAACGGGCAAGTCTTTTTCCAAAAAAACGCCGGCGCGGACCCAGGTGGGAGAATCTGAGGCGCGCCCAGATCTGGAAGGAGCCGTTCCTGTTTACTTAATTTGATATATTAATAATGATGATCACAAGAGCGAAAGACATGGAGCCACAGGACGGAAATTCTTCACAACCATTGTGAATACTTTGTGGACAAAAAAGTTATGCCGGCCCAGTAGTTAGCGGAATAAAAATGGATTTTCGGACGAGCGGAAGGGCTCTTAATTTAATTTCATTTAATATCAAGTGTTTATAACGTCAGGTCTCCTAAGGCTTTGGGAGTAAAACAAAAAATATCGAAGCCGCAAAGTATTCACAATTTCCGATTTTATTGTGTAAAAGTTAAAAACATCATGGTCTTTCTTCCGGACTTGACGTCGACGGGAGAATCGGTCAAGGTTTCAACCTCGAGGAAACCAAGGTTCAGGGAATGCGCATCCGGATAGCTTCTTGTTTGGCCGGCGCCCGTTCGGTCGAGGGGGTGGCGGTGATTATCGACGTCTTCCGGGCCGGCAACACGGCCGCGGCCCTGGTGGCCGCCGGGGCGCCCTTCATTGTGCCCGTGGCTGAACTGGACCAGGCCAGGGAGTTGAAAAAGCAACATCCTGATTGGCTTCTGGTCGGCGAGAGAGGCGGACTCAAGCCCGAAGGTTTCGACCTGAACAATTCGCCGGCCGAGGTCCTTGGCCTCAAAGCCGTCCGCACCCCCGCGGTCATGACCACTTCGGCCGGAACCCGCGGGCTGACGGCGGCCGCCCCCAAGGCCGAAGCCCTGTTCATGGCCACCTTGATCAACGCCCGGGCCGCGGCTTCCTTGATTCGGACCCTGGCGCCGGAGGCCGTCACCCTGGTCCCGATCGGCTTGAACGCCAGGGAACCGGCCGAGGAAGACGAGGTAGTGGCCGGTTACCTGGCCGCACTGATCAGGGGCGAAACAGGCGATTATCGAACCGTGGTCCGGGCCATGCTGAAAGGCTCGGGCGCGGCCCGTCTGCGCCGGCTGGGTCAGTGGCGGGACCTGGCTTTCTGCCTGAGACTCGACCGTTTCGACCTGGTCCCTCAGGCCCTGGTCCGGAATGGCCGCCTGGTCCTGGTCGCGGCGGGGAAGTCATAAGCGCTCATGCGGGGAGAGCGTATTCAGCCCAGGCTTCGCCCCGACCCGTTCATCTCCCATAAATATTTTTCGAGGTCGGTCCGGTCAGCTTTGGTTGGGCCGGCCTGCACTTATGACCGCCTTTTTTCCCGTTTTCAAGGCCTGTCCAAGTGTGTTAAGAAATCGGTATGCCAAGACGTCATCTTTGCTGGTGCGGCCTGTTTTGCCTCTTTTTCAGTCTGGTGGCGATTGAAGCTCTCGGGGCCGACCTGAAGAATCCCTATCATAAAAGCGTCCAATGGAAGTTGTGGCTCCTGGACCCCAGCCCGGTCAAAATCGCCGAAGACAAGATTATCAGCCTGCCGCCGCCGGAAAAAAGGCTTTATCCGGATGACGCCGACGACAAAAAACATCCCGGCCGTTTTTTGGCTTATCGTGACCAGGACTGGCCCGGCCGGAAATACGCGGGTTTTTGGATGGACGCCTATTCCAGCCGGGATCGCGGCCACAGTTATATCGGCAACACCTGGTCCGGCCGGGACGGCAACTCGGTCAGCATCCGCGACAGTCTGATCCATCTGATCGGCGGGCCGATCCACCAGCTCGGCGTCAACTTCACCAGTCAGTCGACCACAGGCATGGGGCATGACCTGGCCAACAACGAGCGCTCCATGAGGCAGTTGGAAGAGAATTTCTATTTCGCCGATGTCCTGGTGTCCGGTCCGGCTCACGTCTCTTACATGGACCGGACCATTAAAGGCTCGACCGATGCCTACCAGGCCCTGGCCCCGATTTTTCACAATTCGGTCGGCTCCTCGGGCAGCGAGCAACTGGCCTTGACCAAGATGGTCATCGCCGGCGGCTATCTGCCCAAACTTCTCAAACCCCTGCTCAAACTCCACGGCCTCTATCCTTCGACCATCCTGTACCTGTGGAAAGCTGGCCTGCCCTTCAAGGTCCCCTACGACCATGAACTCCGCCACCGGGTGGCCTACAATTCCAACGGCGACCGGGCCGATTTCCAGGGGGGCAACCAGATGGACGCCAACGAGCTGGTCCACCAGTACGACGATACGGCCCATCTGCGGAACATGGTCGATCTGGCCAAGAACATGACCGCCGCCCCTCCGATCTGTCTGCTTAGAACACTAGGCATCACCGGCGGCCGGCCGGTCTATGCCCTAAAGACTACCTTGCTGGTCCAGCAGAACAAGTTCGAACCGGTCCGGATCAGGGTTTCTACCGAAGACAGTTACGACCTCCAGGACCTGCCCCTGACCTTCCGCTGGAAAGTCCTGTACGGCAACAAAAACACCCAAGTGCGCCAAGAAGGGCCGACCGTTTACACCATCACCGTGCCTTATTCGAGCCAAATGCCCAAAGGCCGGACTTCGATCCTGCTGATCGCCAACAACGGCCGGACCGACAGCAACCCGGCCGTGATCAATGTCTACCGGACCGAAGGCGCGGACAACCTGCGGCCGGCCTTGATCGGCCTGAAAGACCTGGCCGTCCTGCCCGGGGAAAAGGTGGAGCTGGACCTGACCGGGATCGACCCGGAAGGCTTTCCGGTCAGCTTTTATCAACGGGCCGGGGAAGTCGGTTCGCTCGACGGGAGCCGCTTTATCTGGACTTGCCCCCCAGACCATCCGCCGGGGACGGAAACCGTGACCATTATCGCCTCGGACGGGACTTGCGGCAACAGTTATAACGCCGAACAGACGACCATTCAGGTCACTCCGACCGTGGCGGTTCTCTCGGCCGATACCATCCAAGGCCAAGCCCCGCTGACCGTGGCTTTTTCCTCGGCCGGGTCACGGGACCGGCAGGAAGGCCCGCCTGCCGGACGGGCAGGGCCGTTGACTTACATCTGGGACTTTGATGACGGGGAGACTTCCACGGAGCCGAACCCCCGGCATGAATTTGCCGATCCGGGCTTCTACGACGTATCCCTGACGGTTAAAGGGCCTTCCGGGAGTCATACCGTCCGAGGGTTTATCCACGTCGAACACCGGTGGCCTCTGGTCTTGTCCAACGGCTGGGCCGCCGATAAAATCGATGAAAGGGTCTGGCTGAACCAGACTCCGGAGAAACAGATCACGACCCGGGGCGACATGTTGATCGTTCAGGGCCAAGAGCAAAAAGGGGGGTTCAGGATCACCAGCCTCCGGGACTTTTCACCGCCGTTTTTCTTGGAGGCGGTTTTCACTCTTCTTGAAAAGAGTGGAAAGGGTACGGGTTTCCGGGTCTTGGGTGCGCAAATCGGCTATCCGGCGCTTTCCGAAGGGGAGGCCTGGGATATAAACATCGCTGCTCCAAGACAAGAAGGCCACCAATGGGATTCCCTGACCATAGGCCGTAATGTCCGCTTCCCCTGGTGCCGGGCCAGGCTGCGGATGTACGTCCAGCCCGATCCCCATAATCCGGGAAAAATTCGTTTCACGGGCTGGCTGGATTCACCCAAGGGCACTCGGTTTTTCAAATTCGATAACCGGCCGGCCCTTGATGACAAACTGGCCATCTTCTCCGTGGACCTGGGTTCCAAGGCCAGGTTCGAGGTCCACCGTTTTCAGGTCTGGACCCCCCCGGCCGGCGGGAGCGGTCGGGAAACCAAGGCCGGACCGGGTGCTCCGATGTCCGGCCAGGCCGATAAAGACGTCTGTCCCTGCGATCTGACCGAGAGGTCCTCGAAAACCATCAGGATAACGCCTAAAAAGATAAATGTGGAAGGCAACGGGCTGAACATACCGAACGGGGCCAAGGAACCCAATCCGACCGACCATACCGATTTCGGTCCGGTGCCCCCCGGCGATACCAAGGTGCGGACCTTTACCATCCAAAATCTGGGCACCAGGGACTTAAACTTGGCCGGTTCGCCGCCTTACCTGGAAATATCGGGTAAAAACAGCCGGGATTTTTCCGTGGTCAAGGCCCCCCGGCCTAATCTTCCCAGGTTCGGCAGCACCATTTTTCAGGTTAAATTCCAGCCGACGGCCAAGGGATTCCGCTCGGCCCGGGTGGTGATTCGTTACGGTGAAAAAGGCCAGGAAATTTATTCGTTCCAAATTCGAGGCGGCCGTCCGGAGGTCCCGGTCTGGACGGCCAAGGATACAAGCGGACCGGTCCGGAAATAGAAAACATTGAGAGGCTAGCGGGGGATGAAAATTAGAAAATTCAAGTACCTGGTTTTAGTGGTCCTGGTGGTCGCGGTCGGATTTTTGATCTTTCGAGCTTACTTGGACCGACCTCCGGCCGGCCCGGTTTTTTCGGTCATGACTCATAATATCGGCAGCCAGCCGGACTTGGTCCCGACTACAGAAGAAATCGCCGAAGTGATCCGCCGGAACGTGGTTCCGGACGTCCTGCTCATCCAAGAGGCGCCCTGGAAAGTAAAAATGAAGGACTTGGCCGAATTGCTCGGTTTTGACCATTACGTCACCGGCCGGGAGATGTCGCCCATGAGCAACCTGGCCATTCTGTCCGACTGGCCCCTGACTAATCCTGAAACGCTCCGCTTCCCTTCCACCTACATGAAACCCACGGCCTTGTGCGCTGAAGCTGAAATCGACGGGAACAAGGTCCTTTTTTGCACCATGCATTTGGAGACCCTCAATCCCCAGCTTGGCGGGCTCCAGGCGGCCGGAGACGAGCGGCCGGCCGCCATTTTCCAAATAGTCAAAGACGAATTTTTGAACGAAACCAATCATAGCCGGCATGTAAAACAATTTTTAGACTGGATCGGCCCTAAAAAATTTGATGAGATCATCATCGGCGGGGATTTCAATACTTTTCCTTTGTCCAAACCGATCAGGCTGATGACCAACCATTTCAAGGACGCCCTTTGGCCTTCCCTCGATTATTTTCGGGGGACGTATTTGAGATTCAATCTGCCGCTGCCCATCAAGCCCCGCATAGATTTTCTTTTTCATTCCAATGGATTGTATCCGATAGAAGCCCGAATTGTCCGGGAAAGCGCCGGGGACCATTACCCGATTCAGACCAACTTTATCCTGGCTTCGCCAGAAAAACCTTGAAATGACTGACAAATTAAGCTAGTTCCCAAGGTGGAGCGTGGGAGCCGGCGAAAAGAATTAGATGAATCACCTTGTTGGATTTCCCTTTGCTCTACCCGACCTGCCCCTGATGTTTGGGAACCATTCAAATTCAGTGGTATGATGAATCTTAAACTGTTAGGGTCGAGCCTGATACGCAACCACCAGGCCTTTGTTCTGAACAACGTCCTGCGGATGCGGGAAATGCTCCGTTACGCTTCACCGGGGACTCGGACCGTCTTCATGACTATCCCCCTGTTGCTCCAGGTCAATCTGCCCGAGACCCCCGGCTATGTGGAGGCCGAGGATGCACCGCGAGGCATATACGGTTTTGACCGGTCGGGCTTCTTTAGGATTTATCAGAACTCCGGGCTGAAACAGGCTTGGGATCGGCGGCTGGTTTTAGGAGTCCAACCGAAAATAGATTCACTTATGCTTATGGGCAGCACCGGCTCCATCGGTCAGACCTGGAGTTCTGATTTAGACTACTGGGTTTGCGTGGACGGGACCGGCTTCAGTCGGCGGGATTGGGACCTTTTGAAGGAAAAGACGGAACTGCTGACCGCCTGGGCCGGGACTGAACACCGGACCGAGGTCCATTTTTTCATCATGGACCATCATGAGGTCCGCGCCGACAGGTTCGGCGACTTGGGCGAGGAAAGCTCCGGCCAAGTCATGCCCCGGCTGGTCAAGGAAGAATTTTACCGGACGCTTCTGCACTTGGCCGGCCGGATTCCTCTCTGGTGGGTCATGCCCTTGGAGACCGACTCCGCTTTTTACGCCGAAGCCGCCGCCGGCCTGGCCCAGGCCGAAACCACGACCTTTGACCCCAATAATTATTTGGACCTGGGGTATCCCGAAAGGCCCGGTCCTCGGGAATACCTGGGTGCAGCCCTTTGGCATGTTCATAAGTCGAAAAAAGACCCTTTCAAGGCCATCCTGAAAATGGTCCTGCTTCTGGACCAGGTCGAACGCGGTCTGGAAGCCCCTTTGCTTTGCGAGCAGGTCAAGACCGAGGTGCTGACAGCCGGAGCCGACCGGTTGCCGATCGACGCCTACCACTTAACCGTCCGGCAGACCCTGGAATTCGCTGAAAAAAATTTGGCTCCCGAATCTCTGGACTTGGTCCGGTTGGCGGTCTGGTTTAAGCTCCGAGCCCCTGGGGGAATAAGCGGCCGAAAAACGGCCGGGCTCAAAAACCGTGTTCTGGAAGATTTGGTCGAACAATGGGGCTGGCCGGAAGAAAAAATCAAGGGTTTGAGCCGTTTCCTCCATTGGCCCCAAGAACGTCGGTCGGCCTTGGGTCGGGAAGCCGCCTCGTTTCTTTTAGACCTCTACTCCAGACTCACCGGGCGGCTTCGATCCGAATATCCGGACCAAGTGAAGATAGACAGCCAGGATTTGGCCAGGTTGAACGCCGGGGTGCTGGCCAGATATGCCGACCACCCGGCCAAGGTGGAAGATTTGCCCTATATCGGGCCCCAGGCTCAAAGACCCAAGACCTTGACTATCACCCGAGAGAAGGCAGTCTGGAGCATCCGAGCCGGACCTGAAGAAGAGATTTATCGGGCCGGACGTCTGGCCCGGATCGCGGCTTGGTTGGTGCACAACGGCATTTGGTCGCCGGAAATCAAGCTGGGTTTGCTCAAGGAGGGAAGGCCCTTGAGTCGGAAAGGTCTTTTAACCTTATTGCCGCTTTTGGCCGAAGTTTTTCCGTCTTCAGTTCTTAAAAAACCCCTCGAGACCTTCGACTTGCTGCCCGACCCGGTCGGCCCCATGGTCCTGATCGTCAATTTGGAAGAGCCCGAAGCGGAAAGACGTGTGGCTGCGGCCGATTTGGTTTATCGGACGGCCTGGGGTGAAATGAACCATGAAGTCGTATCATTGGGGGTTGAGGCCGGCGAAGCCGAAAAATACCTCCGGCTGGCCGAGCATATCTTCCGGCCGAATTGGAAGGAGCCGGGAGGGGTGAGGCTGTTCGTCCGGCCCGGCCCGTTCGCTGAAGAGATCGCCGGGAATATTGAGGCCGCTTTTAAAAGCCGCAGGCGTCGATTCGAGATCAAGCCTGGTCCATCAAGTAAATCCCGGCTTGATAAAGACTAGACCCGCTCCAGCTACTTTGGCGAATAATCGTACACCCCTCGACCGGTTTTACGGCCCAGGCGGCCGGCCTTGACCAGTTTGACCAGCAGCGGGGCCGGCCGGTATTTTTCCCCCAGTTCCCGGTGAAAGGTCTGCATGCAGGCCAAAAGGACGTCCAGGCCGAAGGCGTCGGCTGCGGCCAAAGGTCCCAGGGGCAGACCCAGCCCGCGGACGCAGCTCCGGTCGATTTCTTCGGCCGAGGCCAGCCCGGTTTCCAGGGCAAAAAAGGCCTCGTTGACCATGGGCAAATAGAGACGGTTGATGAGGAAACCCGGCGAATCCTGGACGGTGACCGTCTCCTTGCCGCATTTTTTGAGAAAATCAATGACGGTTTCATGGGTCTCATCCGAAGTGGCCGTTCCTCGGACCACCTCGACCAAAGGAGTCAGGGCCGCCGGGATCAAGAAATGCGCGCCGATAACCTTGTCCGGACGGGCCGTGGCTGCGGCTATTTCCGTAACCCACAAGGTGGAAGTGTTGCTGGCCAGGATGGCTTCCCTGGGGGCCATCCGGTCCATTGCCTTAAAAAGGGCGGTTTTTACTTTAATATCTTCGAACACGGCTTCGATGACCAAGTCCACCTCTGAAAGAGCCGTCGTCAAGTCGACGCCTGCGGTGATCCGGCTTTGGATGGCTTCGGCCGCTGCTTGGTCCAGTTTGCCTTTTTTCTCCTGGGCCTGCAAAAAAGCCCGGACCCCGGCCAGACCTTGAGCCACTTTGTCCGGGGAAACGTCGACCATGGCCGTGGGAAAACCGGCCCTGGCCGCGACGATTCCGATCTGAGACCCCATGGTCCCCATCCCCACCACTGCGACTTTTGTCACCGTCATGTCCTGTCCCCCTTCCGATTATTATTCTAGACCGTCAGGGTCCAGTTGCCGGACTTTTTGATCAGAGGGATTCAAAGGCCTTGAGTTCTTCTAAATTGGCCAAAACCTTCAAGTACTTTTGGTCTCTTTTTTTGAGGATTTCAGGTTCGGACCGGCCGCTGTAATCGAATATCCCCTTGGAAGTTTTAACTCCTAAATGGCCTTTTTCCACCAGTTCAGTCAGAAACTTCGGTGGATTTTTACCCAAAGAGTTTTTGACTATGTCCAGCCCATTGAAATCGCAGCTCTGCATCACCCCGACGATGGGCAGGCGAACCCCCAGGCTGGCCTTAACGGCCAGGTCGACCATAGCCGGTTCGGCCCAGCCGTTTTCGATGATCTCGAAGACGGTCCTCATAATGGCGAACTGGATGCGGTTGACGATATAAGCGGGAAAGAATCGTTTCAGGACGACCACTTGCTTGCCCGCCTTTTTCAATAAGCCCACGACCAGGTTCAAGGCTTCCGGAGTGGTCTTGGGGCCGGGACAGACTTCCACCAGGGGGACGATGTGCGGCGGAGCGAACCAGTGGGCCGCGACCAGGCGTTCGGGCCTTTCCAGTTCGGCGATGTTGAAAATGTCAAGAGACGAAGTGTTGCTGCTCAAAACCGTGTCCGGGGGACAAACCCTTTCCAGATCGGCAAAGACCTTTTTCTTGACTTCCGCCACTTCATTCACCGTCTCGACGGCCAGGTCCACGTCTTGAGCCCCGGCCGCCAGATCAGTGCTCGGATGAATCCGGTCAAGGACGGCCGGTATTTCGGCGGCCTGAACCCGGCCGAACTCGGCCAAGGTCTCCAGATTGGACCTGATCAGATTCATGGCCCGATTCAGAATCTTTTCGTTCAGATCGACCAGATTAGTCTCCAGTCCGGCCTGGGCGTAGACTTGGGCGATGCCGTGGCCCATTACTCCGGCTCCAACCACCAACACTTTTTTGACGTTCGGCGCTTCCATCTTCACCTCGCTTTTTCGTCAAATAACGCTAATTTTACCTTTTTTCTTCAGCCATTCGAGCACATTGATTTTTATAACAGATTATCCGCTCGAAATCAACAGGCTTGTTCTTGCTTATTTCTTGATTTTACTGGATAAAATATTCATGATCCCGCCGATTGTCGACCAAGGGCTCGGCGGGTTTAAGGCCTCGATCCGGCGGATGGTCGCCTTATCTACCCGGACCGCCGGCCGAAACCGATTTAAAACTTGAACTCAAAATAAAGATTGAATACCGGCGGGCAGGTCGGATAGATTGAACCGTAAAGCCTTGGACCGGAGATTTATTTTGGTTGAAATATCTTCCGCGACCTGTTTGCTGGTCGACAGCGACTCGACCCTGCGCAAAGCCGAAGCCGCTCTGATCAAAGAGATGGGTTTTCCCAATATTCTGCAAGCGGCCGCCGGAGCCGAGGCTTGGTCCATGTTCAAGCATTTCCAGGCGGATTTGGTTATCAGCGCCTGGGACCTTCCCGAAATGAGCGGACTGGTCTTGCTTAAAGTCATTCGGGCCGACACGGCTTCGGCCCGGACCCCGGTTATTTTAATGGTGGATGAGGTGACGAGGAAGCAAGTCCTTGAGGCCGGCGAAGCCGGGGTGAGCGGTATGATCCTTCGACCCTTCACCAAAGAGACTTTTGTCAAAAAAGTGGAAGAAACTCTGGAGACGGAAGAGGACGCCGAGACGATCGAGGCCAAAGCCGCCTACGACCAGGGTCTGGAACTGATGACCGCCGGTCGTTTCGAGGAGGCCTTGGCCCAGTTTAAACGGATTTTGACTCTGTACGAAAGCGCGGAAATTTATTACAATCTGGGCTACATCAAGACGGCCCAGGGGTTGTATGAAGAAGCCCTCCTGGCCTTCAGGCGGGCCACTCAAATCAACAGCGCCTTTGCCCAGGCCTACCAGAAGATGGCCGAAGTTTACTTGAAGCTCGGGCGCCAGGATGAAGCCCAGAGGTGTTTGGAAAAGGCGGCCGAAATCTACATGGATAAGAACATGGACGAAAATGCGGAAGCCGTCTTCATGGAAGCCATTAAGATCAACCCCAACACCATGAACGTTTACAATTCCCTGGGCATTCTCTATCGCCGGCAAGGGCGGTACGAGGATTCGGTCCGGCAATATAAAAAAGCCCTCCGGGTCAATCCTGATGACGAGCACATCCATTATAATCTGGCCCGAGCCCTGCTGGCCGTTAAAGATTTCGACGGGGCGGCTCAAGTGCTCAGACAGGCCCTTCAGATCAATTACGATTTCGGGGAAGCTCGGGAACTGCTCAGATCAATCGAGTTGGGTCAGAGTCTGAGGTAGGAACCTGGAGAGGTAAAATAGGTCGGATTACCAGTCTTTTTCGCCGAGGTGGTCGATTCGTTTCAGGCGGGCTTTGAATTCGGGCAGGACGGCCAGCAGGGTCAAAAGCCCGAAAAAGGTCATGGCGAAAAGAAAAATCTCGAACAGGAAACAGGCTGGTTCAAAAGGGCTCGAGGCCAGAAAGTCGCGGACTATGTTCAAACGGAGCGCGGCGATGAGCCAGGACCCGATCAGGGAGAGGGCGATCCCCAGCACCAGCCGGCGGAAAAGGCTCGGCAGGGAATATTTTTTCTTTTTGGCCATGGCCCAGCCTCCCGTAATGACGGCCGCAAAAGCATTCTAAAGGAACCTTGGGCCTAAGATTAGACTTTTTAGCCGCCGCCTGTCAAAAGATTTGTCGGACCGACCTAATTCCACCGATAGAAGCAAGTTGAATGAGCAAGGCTAGCCCCGGATTCAAACTGGCCATCTTTGACCTCGACGGGACCCTGACGCCGATCCGGAGCTCGTGGGAATTCATTCACGTCCAGTTGGGCCAATGGTTCGGCCGGGCGGAAAAATTCCAGGAGATGTTTCTGGCCGGCCGGATCGATTACCATACTTTTTGCCGTCTGGATGCCGAAGTCTGGCGGGGCCTGTCCCGGGAAGAATTGACCGCCGTGGTCCGGAAAGTCCCTTTCTATCCCGGCGTCGACCGCCTGACTGCTTACCTTAAAGAACGCGGCCTCAAACTGGGTCTGATTTCTTCGGGTTTGACCTTGCTGAGTGACCTGGTCCAAAACCGCTTTGGCTTCGATTTCGCCGCGGCCAACGAGATTCTTTTTGAAAACGGTCGAGCCACCGGCGGCGTCCGCATCCATGTTCAGTTTGACCGAAAGGCGGAGTTGCTTCGGCAAGCCTTGGACAGCTTCGGGGCCAAGCCCGAAGAGGTGATCGCTTTCGGAGACAGCCAAGGCGACCGACAATTTTTCGATCTGGCCGGATTCAAGGTGGCGGTTAATCCCAGTTCCGATGAACTGGCCGCCCGAGCCGACCTGGTTCATCGGGGCCGAGACTTGGCCGAAATAATCCCGCGGCTGCCCGTCTAATTTTTCCTTGCTTCATCGGCCGGGCCTTGGTTATAATGAATCAGACGAAGGCGGTTAACTCAGCGGTAGAGTGCCATCCTCACACGGTGGAAGTCACCGGTTCAAATCCGGTACCGCCTACCAGAAAAATCAAGGGCTTACCTGTCAGGCGGTAAGCCCTTTTAAGCTGAACGGTTTTCGACCTTGACTTTACTTGGCGGCCAACATATTATATTTACTTTGAAACTCTATAAAAACCAACCGGAGTGCGGCCGTTTTCTACTTTAAAGCTCTGTAAGGCGGACAGAACATGAAGACAAAAAAAACCGACCAATCATTACCGGCCCCAAAGGCTGAATTTAATCAGAAATCGCTTGATGCTCGTCACGGAGCGGTCCAATTTTCCATCAGTCCGGGCGGCGAAAAATTGAAACTCCCCGATGAATCCGACTACGGGGACGAATACCTTCGGCTGCAAGACCTCGCGGCGGCCCAGAGAGAAAAAGGCCGCGAAATCGTGGTGGTGATGGGCCTGGGTTTCGTCGGCGCGGTCATGGCCGGCGTGGTGGCCGACGCCGTGGACAAAAAAACCGGCCAAGCCAACAAGTTCGTCATCGGCGTCCAGCGGCCCAGCACCAGAAGCTTTTGGAAAATCCCCTTGATCAACCGGGGCGTCTCGCCGGTGGAAGCCGAAGACCCGGAAGTGGCTGATTTGATCCGCCGCTGCGTCCAGGACAAAGGGACCCTCCTGGCCACCTTCACCTATGACGCCCTGAAGCTGGCCGACGTGGTCGTGGTCGACGTCCAGTGCGATTTCCTCAAGCAAAATCTGGGCGACCTTCGGACCGGCTACGCCGACATCAGCGCCCTGGAGGAGAGCTTCAAGATCATCGGCGAAAAGATCGACCCCGGCTGTCTGGTCTTGATCGAAACGACCGTCCCGCCCGGCACCACCGAATATGTGGCTTATCCTATTATTAAAAAGGCCTTCAAGCGCCGGGGGATCGAGGACGAACCGCTCCTGGCCCACAGTTTCGAGCGGGTCATGCCCGGCCGGGAATACGTCCGCTCGGTCCGCGATTTCTGGCGGGTCTGCAGCGGCATCAATGATGAAAGCCGGGACAAGGTGGTCCGCTTCCTGTCCGATGTTTTGAA
>ENA-OSEO01004101-OSEO01004101.1-sediment-metagenome-genome-assembly--contig:-NODE-4101-length-15897-cov-4.521429_pt1 | contig 15897 bp, 13 predicted proteins | sample MGYA00237883_ERZ534232 | MGnify/ENA metagenome assembly ERZ534232 | reverse complement strand
GCAGAGTTCTATTAAGTGTTTTTCTTGTACACATTTGCGATACTTTACATTTTTCCTATAGTATGCTTGTCAAGGTTTTATTTTCAGTGGGTTCGAATCCCCATAGAGGGGAGGCTGCGCACTCACCCGCTTAAAGCACAACGTTGTCAAGTTACCCCACTCGCTTCGCTCGGGGGCGCAAAAACCGCGACCTTGACAACGTTTTATTTACACTCGGTCCGCTCGGGGCGTAAAAATCGCGACCGTATCAATTTTTTTCTTATGGCAGAAAACAATAATTGATTTAAAATTTTTTCTCGACAACATCCCAATCCTCGTGAAATGCATTGTATGCTACAATCTTAATTAACGAGGAATTTTAGCCATGCAGGGTAACAAGACCATTCTTCACATCGAAGATAACCTGGAAAATCGCTTATTGGTTCGCAGGCTGCTGACCTCGGAGAATTACCGCGTGATCGAAGCCTCGGACGCGTTTGAGGCCGTTCAATGTTTGCACAACTACACACCCGACCTGATCCTGATGGATATTAACCTTCCTGAAGTAGACGGCTACACGCTGACAAGCAAACTGAAAACCATTCCGCGCGTCAAGAACATCCCCATCATCGCCATCACCGCAAACGTCTTGCGCGGGGACCGTGAGAAGACACTTCTGGCAGGCTGTGACGGTTACATCGAAAAACCGATCGACGTGGAAGATTTTTTGGTCCAGGTGGCATACTTTTTAGGACTGAAGCCATAATTGGAGGGAAACCACAAAAATGGCAGCCGGCAAATCCATGGATGGAATATCAATCTGCACCTTATTAGCAGCTCTTTTCTGCCGATTAATGGTTGAGGAGTGACGCAATGGAAAACCGAAGAAAAACAACTCAACCGCTTCAGCAGACCAACAACGCCGCCCCGGTCGACGAACAGAACAGGTATCAGAAGCTGCTGTTTGAGTTCAGCAGCGAAATTCGCCAATCCGATGACATCGAATCAGTCTTGCGCTTAACCCTGAAAACGATCTGCGAAACCTGCGGCCTTCCGGATGCCAAAATCAATATCCAGATGCCGGTCAGCACGACCAACCTGCTGAACACCCGCGACCTGGACACAAAGGACCTGCGCCCATGAAAAGGTATTTCCCCTTCATCCCGGGCGCGACCGCCGACAAGGCAGAACCCTCGCGAGACTTGATGACTTTCCGCGTTCAAGTTCTGCAAACCATCCTTTTAATCACTTCACTTTACGGAATCATTCATCTGAACATCTCCCTTAAAGCGTCAGGCACCCAGATCGAGATCCTCGAAACGGCAGGCCTGTTGTTCTTCACCATTGTCTCCCTGACCCTTTTCTTTTTCCAGAATTTATCGTTCAACGTCAGATCGGTCACGCTGATCTTCTTGTGTTACCTCCAGGCCACCTTGCTGCTGGCAACTTCAGGCTGGGGAGTGATGCCGCTGCTGCTTTTATTCATTTTTTCAATTCTTTGCGCGTTATCCGGGCGCAATCAAATTATCGTTACCGGTATCATCCTCGACACCCTGACCGTGGTCCTTTGGACTGTGCTTGCTTTCCGAAACGTCGTCCCCGGCGCGCACAGCCTGTTGATCCTCGAGGCAGTGCTGGCGTTTTTCCTGCTGCCTGCAGGGACGCTTCTTCTGCGGTATTTACTGTCCGACATCCCAAGGCAATCCAACCCGTTAACGCCCGACACCAAACCGTTGAACACAAATGCGCAAACCTCTCTTGTCAGCGCTGATATTTCGGCTGAAAAGGACCTGGTTACCAGCCTGCTGCAAATCCTTTCATCCGAAAAAGACAGCCTGAAAATATCGCAAAAGATCTGCGAACTGCTAAAAAGCAACCTCGGTCTTTACTATGTGGGGGTTTTCCAGCTGGACAATGCGCGCGAATATGCCGTTCTCCAATATGGGACGGGAGACGAAGGTTTGCAGATGCTCAATGCCAGTTACAGACTGTCAGTCGGCGGTTTTGCGCTGGTGGGAAAAGCCATTCAAAGCGGTGAGATCAAAACCTGTCTGCCGGACGAGAACGACCCATCGCGCTTCGAGAATCCCTTCCTGCCGAATTCACGCTGTGAGACTGCAGTACCGCTTGTGATCAATGGAGAGACTTGCGGCGCTTTGGACGTGCACCTGGACCGCCGCGATGACCTGGATGAAGCGCGCCTGCAGATCCTTCAACAAGCCGCTTACGCGTTATCCATCTCAATGGAAAAAGCGCGTACTGACCGATTCATTCCCGTTCAACAGCCATCCTCAACATCATCTTTCTCAACATTAAGTTCCGGCCCTGCCATCAGGGAATTCGAGGCTGAATACATTTATCCTTCCGTGGATGCACAACCCGGTGGGAGCAAAATAGAGATCCCGCTCGCGCTGCGGCATGAAAAAGTAGGCGTGCTTGAACTGAATACCAACGGACGTGAACTTTCCGCTCAGGAAAAGAATTTCATCCACGACGTGACCACCCACGCGCTCAACGTGATCGAAAACGCCTGCAAGATCGAGCGTATCAACCGCCAGGCAGAATTGGAACGCATGGTTTTCGAGATCTCGTCCAAATTGCACGCCACCAACGATTCCAAACAAATGCTGCAAATCGCACTGCAGGAAATCAGCAGGAATCTGGGCGTCTCAAAAGCACAGATCGTATTGAACGTCCCTGAAAGTCCGCGCCCCGCCGCGAAGGAAACCACTGAGACCCGCTCACTTGCCAAAGGGCCATCCACCGGTCCGTTGAGCGAAAGATGAGGAAGGTATGACCTGGATCATCTCAATCGCAAATGAAAAAGGCGGTGTCGCCAAAACAACCACTGCCCTCTCGCTTGGAGGCGCATTGGTCGAATCGGGGCAGCGCGTCTTAATGGTCGACCTTGATCCGCAGTCGAATCTGTCGCTTTCACTTGGCATAGAACCGGAAAGTAAAAATAATTCCTTTATCAATCTCGTCATGGAAAACAAGTCTCTTGACGACGTAATTTGCAGCACTGAGATCGAGAACCTGTCCATTCTGCCTGCAAATAAAGAGATCGGGTTATCTGAAAGAGTATTACCGACCAAATCCAACTATGCTATGCTGCTTAAAAACCTGCTTGGCAATTCCGGCGACAACTATGATTTCGTAGTTTTGGATTGTCCGCCCTTCCTCGGCGCGTTGACCCTCAACGCGCTCACCGCGTCAGACCTGCTGATCATCCCGACCCAGGCGGAGTATTATTCGATCTACGCCCTTCGCAATATGATGGGGCTGATCCGCCAGGTGAGGAAGAACGGTAATCCAATGCTTCGATACAGGCTTCTGATCACACTTTTCGATAAACGCAATGGCATCCACCGCACGCTGGCTGAGCACCTGCGCAAGACCTTTACAGGCGGTGTCCTCGAAGCTGTGATCGAAGTGGATACCAAACTGCGCGAGAGCCCGATCGCCGGCGTTCCGGTCAACTATCACGCTGGAAAAAGCCGTGCAACCATGCAATATCGATCATTGGCGGAGGAGATCATTCAGTATGTCAAGGGATAAGATCAACAAACGCCTTGAAAAAGTATTCTCGGAACTGAACTCAGCCGAAGCCGAGTATGATGTTGCACTGCCTGAGTCATCCGCGGCTGTATTCAGTTGGGAGACCGACTCCAACGGACTTTACACCGCGTGTGACGAAGGGATCGAAAAGGTGCTTGGCATTAAGGGCACGGATGCAATCGGGAATCCATTTCTCTCATTCCATCTGCCCGCAGATGAACAAACAAAGCTTCGCGAAATCCTTGATGCTTCCGTTTTTCCGGCGGAAACGGAACTTGATCTGCTCGATGCGGAAAATAAAGTCCGCCACGTGCGCTTGACCATCTACCAAAAATTGAACAATGATAAAGAAGTGGATGGATACCGCGGTTATTGTGAAAAGATCGAGGAACTTGAAACCCCGGTTCCTGAGAAAAAAGCAAAATCAAAGAAAAAGAAGCGTACTGCCACTCGAAAAGCCGAACCGAAGACCAGTGAAGTCCCGGTTGAAAAAGCCGGCTCGACCAAAGACCTGGCCGATGTGGTAAAAGGGACTACCCCGCTTTCTTTGGAGCAGCTTGAAGAACCGCCTGCCAAAGAAAAAAGCGGCAAGAAGAGAAAAACTGCTTTCAGTATTGATTCAAAACCGATCGGAACCGCAGAACTATCTTCAACAGACTCGCTGACCATCCCCATGCAGGATACTGTTGAAGCGTCAAAACTCGTTAAGCCCCTTCCAAAGCAGAAAGATCTCTCGGGATTGTCCCTGATCAAAGAGCGTTTCGATCTGGCCACATCAGTCTGGACTGCCCAGGCACAGGCAAGTTTTGATGACAACAGGATTGTCTCCATTCCTTCACTGGAAGGCAAACCTGCCATTCTTGCCTTACCCCTTAATTTGAGAAATGAAAAATCCGGCGTCATTGAAATCCTCGACGATCATCCCGGCCGCGTCTGGACGGAAGAGGACAAACGCTTTTTGCAGGAAGTCGCCCATCATCTTGGACTGGCGCTTGAAAACACCCAGCTATACACGACCATCCAGCGTGAATTATCCGAAAGGGTCAAAGCGGAACGAGAAGCGCTGCGCCGCAACAAAGACCTGTCCAACCTGAACCAGATCAGTCAGCAATTGAACCAGTTGGCCAGCCGTCAGCAGATCTTCGATACTGTTGCTGAAATGACCCAGAAGATCATGAGCGTTGATAACGTGCTCCTCGCGCTGCCCGATAAAGACAGGAAGAACTTTACTTTTCCCATTTGTCTCGAAAACGGAATCCAAATGTCCGTCCCGGCTCGTCCAATCGGTGAAGAAGGCTACCAGGAAGAAATCCTGCGCACAAAAAAACCGCTGTTAATAAACAAAGATGTTATCGGAGTCCTCAAGGAAGAAAATATAGACCATTCAACCTATATGCCCTACTCACTATTGGCCGTGCCGCTTCTGGTCGGTGAAAACGCAACGGGTGTATTGTCGGTCTTTGATTACCAAAATGAAGAATCTTTCGATCAGGTTCACATTGAACTTTTATCAAGTGTTGCCGCCCAGGTAGCCACCGCCCTTGAAAACACCAAGTTGTTCAGCGAAGTGACCGATGCGCTTGAACTGATTGAGAACCGTCAGCGCGTCCAATCCAACGTTGCCAACGCGGTAGCCGAATTGAGCCAAAAAGGCTCCAAAGATATTCAGGGATTCCTGGCCTATCTCGCAAAATCCACGCTGTGCGAACGCGCCTATTACGCTGAAGGCAAAACCACACCTGACGGAAATTACTTCTGGCAGCCTCGTGAAATCTACCATTCCGCTGATGCCGATGTAGAGTTCGACGATACTGCCATCCAGAACCTGCTCTTCGAGCAGCATCCCAACTGGATCTCGGGGATCAGCAAGAAGGGTTGGTACGCCTGCCAGATCGACACTGCGGAAGGGTCCGACAAAGAGTATCTTTCAACCCAGCACATCAAATCCCTGCTGGTATTGGGAGTCAAACAAGAGAATCTGCCTATCGGATTCCTTGCTGTTGAACACTATTCAAATCAAAAGGTGTGGGAGCAGGAGGAGATCGATATCCTGCGCACGGCTTCCGAGGCCTTCTCAAACACTCTTCTGCGTGAAAACCTGTTGGATCAGCTGCGCACGTCGTTGAGTGAGACTGAAAACCTTTACTCGGCGTCACATCAAATGGCGCTGGCCAACAACATGCAGGAGATGATCGCGGCCGTCCTTTCCAGTTCCACCAGCACGAGCATCAACCAGGGCGAAGTGATCCTTTTTGATTACAACCTGGAAGGCCGAATATCGAGGATGACAGTAGCTTCAACCTATTCATCCGAATCCGATCAGGCTTCACGCCAGAACATTGATGAATATGAAGTAATCACTTATGAACCTTTTTTCTCATCTCCATCGCCCATATATATCAAAGAGATCCAGAAAGCTGATATTCCCGAAGAAATAAAACAACACTTTTTGAAGCGTTCCATCAGATCGATGGCCATGCTGCCGCTATGGAGCGCGAATGTGCAGGTCGGCGTGCTGCTGCTGCAATCTGGTGAACCGCACCACTTTTCAGCGCTTGAAAAACGCTCCTTCCCGCCCCTGGTGGATCAAATGTCCACGGCCATTCAAAATTTACGCCTGTTTGAGAGTACCCAGATCGCTTTGGCCGAAACGGAACTGCTTTACCGGATCTCAAGCGGTATTGCCAGTTCATCAGGTACCGAAGAATTGGTCACCCTGGTCGGACAAAACGCCCTGCCTAAAGACTGCGACCTTATTTATCTTTATATCGTTGACGACCCGCATTCCGAACACCAGCCCGATTTCAGACTGGCGGGTTCCTATTCCGGTTCCAATACGTATTTCTCTGCAAACCAGAAGGTATCCGGCGGCGCATTACCCGTCCTTAACTTCCCTTCAAAAGAACCGGTGATACTCGAGAATCCCGAGACCGAATCCCTGCCGCCGGCAACCCTTGCGTTCTTCAGAAAAGCAGGTCTCTCGTCCCTTGTTCTTGTTCCTTTACAAACCACAACCAACCCGGTCGGATTTTTAATGGCGGGCTCAAGTTCAATTGTTGATATCGATCCAAAAGAAGCGCACATTCTTCAAATCATCGGCAACAGCATTTCAGTGGCTATTGAACGCCACCGTCTCCTGTTTGAAGCGCAAAGACGAGCGCTGGAACTGCAAGCCGCCGCCGAGATCGCACGAGATACCACCAGCACCCTTTCGCAGGATATTTTACTCAAACGCATTGTCAACCTGCTCAAAGACAGGTTCGGCTTCTATCACTGTTCGATCTTCCTGCTGGACGAAGCCAATCAATACGCTGTGATCCAGGAATCCACCGGGAATGCCGGTGAGATCATGAAAAAGAACAAGTATCACCTGGCAATTGGCTCAAAATCGGTGATCGGATCATGCATCGCCAGCGGTCAGGCTGTCATTGTGAACGACAGCAACCTGAGTCCGGTTTACTATCCCAACCCGCTGCTGCCTGAAACGCGTTCCGAGATGGGCTTGCCCCTCAAGATCGGCGGACGAATCATCGGCGCGCTTGACCTACATTCCACCACGATCAACGCCTTCTCCGAGAACGAATTGACCGTGCTTCAAATCCTCACCGATCAGATATCCGTGGCCATCGAGAACGCGAGAGCCTTCTCGATCTCGCAAAAAGCCGTGCAGGAAATGCGTGAACTTGACCGTGTGAAGAGCCAATTCCTGGCCAACATGAGCCACGAACTGCGCACCCCGTTGAACTCCGTTATCGGTTTCTCGCGGGTCATCCTCAAAGGAATTGACGGCCCCATCAATAAAGTGCAAGAGCAGGATATTACCTCAATTTATAACTCGGGTATGAACCTGCTTAATATGATCAACGAGATTTTGGACCTCTCCAAGATCGAAGCCGGCAAAATGGAGCTTCATCTCGAAGATGTAGATATCGCTGACGTGATCAATAAAGCTGTCACCACCGCGACAGGCCTGGTTATGGACAAACCCATCGAATTAGTGAAAAAGATCGCGCCGGATTTGCCTCCTGTCAAAGCGGATGAGATCAAAATCGGACAGGTCGTGCTTAACCTGCTTTCCAATGCCATCAAGTTCACTGAAAAAGGCAAGGTAACCATTGAGGCCGATCTCATTACGGGTGAAAACCTTACCCCTGAAATCATCGTGACCGTCAGTGACTCCGGTGTGGGCATCGCAGCAGCCGATCAGCCGAAACTCTTCCAGCGGTTTTCGCAGGTCGACGATTCGCCCACCCGCAAGACCGGTGGAACCGGTCTGGGACTTTCGATCAGCCGCTCCCTTATCGAAATGCACGGCGGCAAGATCGGACTTTTAAGCAGCACCCCCGGTCAGGGCAGTGTTTTCTACTTCTCACATCCTGTTACCGATTTCATGAAGGGTCTTGATATCAGCAGGCTCGGTCATGGCAAGAACGTGATCCTATCCATTGATGATGATCCGCAGGTGATTGCGCTATACGAAAGGTATTTGAAGAATTACGGCTTTGAAGTTGTGGCTTTAACCAACCCCACTGATGCCATAGAAAAAGCCGTGGAATTACAGCCTTTTGCCATCACACTGGATATCATGATGCCGCAAGTTGACGGCTGGCAGGTCCTCAATGAATTGAAACTCGATGAACGCACGCGCGATATCCCCATTCTGGTGTGCTCCATCATCGAGGATGAAGAAAAGGGCTACAGCCTTGGCGCAGCCGAATATTTGGTCAAACCGTTCCTCCAGGACGATCTGATCAATGCCATCCATCGCATCAATCGCGACAACCAGACCATGGAAGTATTGGTCGTTGACGATGATCCTGACGACTTGAAATTCGTGAAGAAAATGGTTGAAACCGAACCCAGCTTCCACCCCACTTTGGCACAGGGCGGCAAGTCCGCTCTTGAAATCCTGAAACATCTCACGCCCGACTTGATCATTCTCGATCTCTTCATGCCTGACATGAACGGATTTGAACTGCTTGACCATTTTAAAACTGATCCCAGATTATCAAACGTGCCTGTGATCGTTTTAACTGGCGCCGATCTGACACCTGAACAAAAAGCCATGTTGTCTGAATCCAGCAGGTCGCTAGCGACAAATAGTTTACTAAAAGAGAGCGATATTCTGAAGAACATGGAAGAGGTTCTTGAAAAGATCAAATCCAAGGAATAAAAGAAAAATCAGACTTTGTATTAAAGTCTGATTTTATGTGGGGTGGCTTATGGGGGTTGAACCCACAACCCTCGCATCCACAGTGCGATGCTCTGCCATTGAGCTAAAGCCACCATGAACGAACCGATTTTATCACAGCCTTAGAGGCTACGCAAGCAACTGCTCCTTGATCTTGCTGATCGCTTCCGCTTTCAGAAGCACTTCCTGCGTACCATCTTTGAGATTCTTGACCGCTACTTTCCCTGCCGCGTCTTCATCCGGCCCAATAATGACGGCCATTTGTATTCCAAGACGGTCGGCATATTTGAATTGCTTCTGCAGCTTCGCGCTTTCAGGATAGCAAATGGTCTTGATGCCGTTGCTGCGCAGTTCGCTGGCAAATGAAACAGAACTCATCATCAAGTTTTCGTCAAAAACGGTAACCAAAACAGTTATGTTGAAGGTGGCTTGCGGCGGAATTTTGCCGTATTTTTCAAGCAGCAGAGTGATCATCATATCACCCATGGCAAACCCCACCCCGCCAAGAGGATTGCCGCCCACGTCGCCGATCAGGTTGGCATAATGTCCGCCGCCCAATACGGCACGGCCGTCTCCGCCAACGTCCCATGCTTCAAACACGATCCCGGTGTAATAATCCAGGCCGCGTATGATCTTGGGGTCATAGTCAACGTAGTCACGCAAACCCATCTTTTCCAGCACTTCAAAGACCCGGCATAGACCTGCAGACTCTTTCCATAAATCTTTCCTGGTCAGCATGGATACGATGCCATCCAACTGAGCCTGGCTCAGTCCGATCTCCAGGGCGGTTTCTTTCCACCGCTCGGCCGACATTTTATCTTGCCGGTCGATCAGACGAAAGACCTTTTTCTTCATCTCAGCGTCAATGCCCAGTTTAACAAGTTCTCCGTCAATCAATTCGCGGTGGTTGACAATGATCTTGACCTGGTCCGGAGTGATCCCGGTTGATTTCAAAAACGTTGCGCAAATTGCTACCAGTTCCGCATCCGCTTCGGCGGATTCGATGCCGATAAGGTCAATGTTCCATTGGAAAAATTCACGCGAGCGGCCTTTTTGTGGTTTTTCATAGCGCCAAAATGGACCGAATGACCACCACCTTAATGGATAGACCAATTCATTTTGTTTTTGTGCAACCATGCGGGCCAGTGACGGTGTCAGTTCCGGACGAAGCGCGATCAACTCTCCGCTGCGGTCCGGGAATACAAATGATTGTTCCTTGACCAGTTCTTCACCTGATTTGGCCGCGTAAAGGTCAATTTTTTCAAGAAACGGGCCGTCCCATTCCTCATATCCAAATTGAGTGGCGACCTCTTCAATTTTGGCATACAACCAGCGGCGAATCTCCATTTGCCTCGGATAAAACTCTCTGGTACCCTTAACTGGTTGAATAATTGTTTTCATGGCATTTCCTTTATATCAATTTGATGTTTGATTTTAACATAATTGAGCCGACTACCGTTTAAAACATCAAAAAAAGTTCATCATTTCTTTCTTTCATACAAATTGTTATTGGAAAACCTCAGAAAAAGACAGACACAGTATTTGCCTGTAATTGAGTGTTTCTTCATATCTCTTGTCAACAATGACATATTTCAAGTATCATATCAACAGTAAGTATATTTTGTCCAAATTCTAGTGGTTCAGGCTGGTCTTTATGAATGTGAAAGAGCTAATTCAATTAATTGATGGACATCTTTACAATCCTTCAGCAAATCTTGATCGAGAAGTTAAAGGTGGGTGTGGTGCTGATTTGATGAGCGACGTCCTGGCATCCATCCAGCCTGAAGCCGTTTTATTAACCGGTTTATGCAATCCGCAGGTCATCCGAACCTCCATGATGGCGGATGTTGCAGCCATCATCATCGTTCGTGGAAAAACGCCGCCGCAAGAAACGATCGATCTGGCAGCGCAGGAAGAATTGGCATTGATCTCTTCCCCCTTTGGTATGTTTGAATTATGCGGCAGGCTGCATCGGGCAGGATTGCCGAGTCTTGAAAGAGCAGTCGGCGATAACGACCCATGCTCGTGTGACGAGTAGTATTAGACCTGGAGGAAAATGGGCGACATCTCTCGTGTTCAAAGACGTACGATCACCGATCAAGAAGCAGAGAATATAACCCGTGTCGAAGAACTTGCCTATGAACTAAAAGTGGATACGGTAATGACTAGGGATCCCATTACCGTGACTCCTGAAACAAAGATGGAAGATACACTTGATTTGTTTCGAAGCAAAAGGATCTCGGGTGCTCCTGTTATCAGTCATGATGAATTGATTGGGATCATCAGCATCGAAGACTTGATTTTATGCCTTCAAAAGAACGACCTCGATTCTCCTGTATCAAAATATATGAGTACTAATCTGCTGACCATTACTGGCAGCGAACCGGTAATTGAAGCTTTAAAATTATTTGCAAGTTCTCATTTTGGCCGTCTGCCCGTCTTGAATTCGAATAAGAAATTGGTTGGCATCCTTACGAAAGGCAATATTACCAATGGTTTGTTGAATGCACTTCAGATCGACTACCATGAGGAAGAAGTAAGAAGATACCGCGCCAGTCATCTTTTTGAAGATATCAATTCTGACCGATCTAGTTTGATCTTACGCTACAACATAAAACAGGGCGATTTTATCCACGGCGGAACAGCATCATCAGCCATAAAACTCGCCTTGCTGCGCCTTGGAGCAAGTCCGCAAATCGCACGCCGTACCGGCATTGCCGTCTACGAAGCCGAAATGAATTTGATCATTCACTCCACCAACGGAGGGGTCATTCGTGTGGAAATTGAGCCACACCAGATTTCGATCAACATTTCGGATGACGGGCCCGGTATAGAGGATATTGAGTTAGCCATGCGTCCCGGCTATTCGACTGCAAATGAGACAGTTAGAGAACTCGGCTTTGGAGCCGGAATGGGCCTTGTCAACATCCAGCGTTGCGTTGATTCAATGAGGCTGGAATCCGTTTATGGAAAGGGAACAAACCTGAAATTGAAAATACTGCTCCAAAAAGAAGATAAATTCGGCGAAGGAACCCCAGGAAACAAGGAGAAATGAAATGAATATTCAGGAAGTCATAACCGCGCTTAATTTAAACGTGCTCACTGAGAAAAAAGACTTCTCACATATTATTCCAACTTGCGGATACACCTCTGATCTATTAAGCTGCGTAATGGCTGGCGCTCCTCATCAAGCCATTTGGGTTACTTTGCAGGCTCACTCCAATATTGTTGCAGTGGCGACATTATTGGAAATCTCCGCCATTATCATTACGGAAGGAGCGGCACCCGATCCGGCAACCATTGCCAAAGCCAACGAAGAAGGTGTCATCATGCTGAGTTCTGATAAACCTTCATTCTATGTTATCGGCAAGTTATGGGAAATGGGTTTACGCTCAGAATAATGAAGAGTAATAACCATTTTGGAAGAACTTATTAAACCATTTAAAGCAGACCTTCACGTCCACACCGTCCTTTCTCCTTGTGCTGAAGTTGAAATGATTCCTCCACTTATTGTGGAATACGCACTGGATCTGGGAATAAATTTAATTGCAATTACCGACCATAATGCTTCGGCTAATATTGAGTCGGTTCAAAAAGCCGCTGAAAATACCCCCCTTCACGTTTTGCCGGGTATGGAGCTGCAAACGAGAGAAGAAGTTCATTCACTTTGTCTTTTCGACAGGCTTGACCAGATCAAGGCACTTCAAGAGATCGTGTACAAAACGCTTCCCCCGTTCAAGAACCAACCCGATCATTTCGGTGAACAATTTGTTGTCGATGAAACCGGAGATTTCATCAGGCGTGAAGAACAACTTTTGCTGGTAAGTTCCAGCCTTTCGATCAATGAGGCCTGGAAAATTGTATACAATCTGGGCGGACTTTTTATTCCGGCGCACGTAAACCGCAAAGCATTTGGATTGCTCGAGAGTCTTGGATTAGTACCAACCGATGTGCCAATTGAAGCGCTTGAGATTTCAAGACATCTTAAACCGCAGGACGCCGCTGTTGCGTTTCCTCAAATCAAAGGGTATCCCCTGATCCAGGATGGAGATGCGCATAGGCTGGATGAATTCAATTCTTCGATGATTCTCTACCTCCAGAATCCTACGATTGCAGAAATTCGTCTTGCCTTGTCTGAACAACAAGGCAGAAGAATCGCTTTTATCTGAATAATCCCCAGAAAATCGAGTAAAATCAATTCAGTATTTCTATATATACGTTGTTGTTTTATAGTCGATGGAATATTTAATTAAATAGTATAATTGACCTTGACACGAATTTCAACAGACAAAATAATGATATTGTTCATAAAATTGATAATTAAGGCAGACTATTATGGCAAAAAGTGTTCTTTACACAATTTGCCTTAGAAAAAAATAGAATTGGAGCTGTATTAATGGCAATAACCACTGCTACTATCAAGAAAAATGATCCGTTAGCTGATCCTGTCAGGCGAGGCCTGATAGATCAAATCATTGATCAAAACAAGCAAAAACCTGGCGCAACAATGGTAGTGCTAAATGAAATTCAGGCTGCCATTGGTTTCATCACTGAAGAAATGCAGCAATACGTTGCGGACAGTCTGCAGGTTCCTGTTTCACGCGTCCACGGTGTCGTTTCGTTCTATTCCTTCTTTACCACCAATCCCCGCGGCGAACATACAGTCAAATTCTGCATGGGTACTGCGTGCTACGTCGGCGGCACCCCTGCCCTTATCGAAAAGACCAAACAAATCCTCGGCATCGAGCCAGGCCAGACCACTGCTGATGGCAACATCACAGTTGAAATTTGCCGTTGTGTTGGTGCATGCTCTCAGGCACCTGTGATCGTAATTGATGAAGATGTGATCGGCAGGGTTAAGCCGAATCGCATGCCTCAGGTTCTAAAACCGATTCAGGAAATCAAAGAGTAATCGTTGAGAGAATTATCACTTCACTTGCTGGATATTGCCGAAAACAGTATCTCGGCAAACGCAAAGAATATCACAATTGAAGTGACTGAAGATTTGAGATCAGATCTTTTAAAATTGAGTATTCAGGATGATGGACGCGGGATGAGCCCTGAAATGGTTGCTGTTGTGATGGACCCATTCGTAACCAGCCGGACTACCCGCAAAGTTGGATTGGGAATTCCCCTATTCAAAGAGGCTGCCGAAGCCTGTAACGGTCACTTGACCCTTGAGTCAAGCGTTGGTGTGGGAACAAAGGTCAACGTAGAATTTCAACACAGCCACATTGACCGCATGCCTTTAGGGGATTTACCATCGACTTTCTTGCATTTACTGGTTGCCAATCCATCCGTCCATTGGGTATTCAAATATCAGTTCAATGATCATGAATTCGTGTTCGATGATCAACCGATAAAAAATGAACTGGATGGGATACCGCTATCTGAACCAACCATCTTGAATTGTTTACGTGAGATGCTTCAAACCGGGATCGACGAGGCCAGAGCAGATCACTGATCATAAAAAATAATAAAGTCTGCAGGAGAGGAAAAATGTCAACAATCAAGAGCCTTGAAGACTTGAAACGCGCACGAGAAGAAGCCTTAAAGAAACGCGAACTTAAAGCGTCGTCAGGTACCGTGCAAGTTGTCGTCGGAATGGGCACATGCGGTATCGCCGCAGGTGCACGTGATACGATGAAAGCGATCCTTGATACGATCGAAAAAGAATCGATCAATGGGATCATTGTGACCCAAACCGGTTGTATCGGATTATGTGAAAAAGAGCCTATCGTCATGGTCACGATCGGAGAAGCTCCAAAAGTGACCTACGGCAAAGTTTCCCCTGAAGTAGCAATCAAAATTCTAAAAGAGCACGTTGGCAATGGACAGGTTGTTAAAGATCACGTCTTGAACATCTAAACATTAATACCGCTACGTGTAATCCATTTTTATAAGGTGTCATAATGACGTATTTTCGTTCTCATGTTTTAGTTTGCGTAGATCCTGAGTGCTTAAAAAGAGGCGCCCATGAAGTTATGGATGCACTTCAGGATGAAATAGTTACACAAGGTTTGATCAATGAAATCCAGGTACTGGAAACTTCCAGGATCGGAAGCTGCAGCAGTGGGCCCGAATTAATGGTTTATCCAGAAGGCATCCACTATGTAGGGCTGACGCCTGATGATATCCCCTATCTGGTGGAAGAGCACTTCCTCAAAGGACGTGTGGCCTCAAAGTTCGTCGAACAGGAAAAAGTGTTTGTCGATGAAGAACTAAGTGCCCCGACCTCCAAAGAGGTGCGCATCGTTCTCCAGAACTGCGGAAAGATCGACCCTGAAAATATCGAAGACTATATTGCTGAAGACGGTTATGCGTCTTTAGGCAAAGTCTTAACGGAGTATTCGCCCGAAAAAGTCATTGACATCATGCTGAAGTCAGGGCTCGGCGGACGCGGCGGCGCCGGTTTTCCGACCGGTAAAAAATGGCAGTTCTGCCGTGCCACAAACGACTATCCCAAATATATGATCTGCAACGCTGATGAAGGTGATCCCGGCGCGTTTATGAACCGCCGTGTTCTGGAAGGCGATCCGCATGCCGTCATCGAAGGTATGACCATCGGCGCTTATGCGGTGGGTTCAAACCAGGGCTATATCTACTGCCGTGCTGAATACCCTATCGCTGTTAAAACATTAAATATTGCCATTGACCAGGCTCGTTCCATGGGTTTGTTGGGCAAAAACATCATGGGTTCCGGTTTTGACTTCGATCTTGAAGTCCGCATGGGCGCAGGCGCTTTCGTCTGCGGCGAAGAAACAGCCCTGATGGCCTCCATTGAAGGGAATCGCGGCGAACCCAGACCGCGTCCACCCTTCCCGGCCGTGAAAGGCCTATTTGGTAAACCTTCGAATGTAAATAATGTTGAAACCTACGCCGACGTGCCGCGTATCATCAACAACGGCGCTGAATGGTATGCTTCTTTCGGTACAGAAAAATCCAAGGGTACAAAAACCTTTGCTTTGGCCGGTGACGTAAAACATACCGGTTTGATCGAAGTCCCCTTTGGCCTGACCCTGCGTGAGATCATTTTTGACGTAGGCGGCGGCATCAAGGATGATAAAGAATTCAAAGCCATCCAGACCGGTGGTCCAATGGGTGGTTGTCTTCCCGCCGAATTCCTTGACCTTCCGGTGGATTATCAGGAATTATCCAAAGCCGGTTCG
>ENA-OSEO01004100-OSEO01004100.1-sediment-metagenome-genome-assembly--contig:-NODE-4100-length-15900-cov-3.789231_pt1 | contig 15900 bp, 13 predicted proteins | sample MGYA00237883_ERZ534232 | MGnify/ENA metagenome assembly ERZ534232 | reverse complement strand
GTGCTGCTGGGGCTGCTGGCGGTTTCCATCATGGAGCGGCGATGGGAAGCTCAGCGTCCGGCGATGGTCGTGCGACCGCTGAGCGAATGGGAGCCGAACAGCGCGGTCTGGGGCGAGAATTACCCCCGTGAGTATGAGTCGTACATGCGGACTCGCATCACGGACACGCGGACCCGCTACGGCGGCGCCGATCCGCGCGACTACCTCGACATCGATCCCCGCCAGGTGATTCTGTTCGCGGGGTACGGGTTCAGCAAGGACTATCTCCAGGCCCGCGGACACTACTGGTCGATCGAGGACGTCACGCAAACCGCCCGTCTGATCCGGCCGTTCAACGCGGCCACCTGCTGGACGTGCAAGAGCACGGACGTGCCCCGCGTGATGGACAAGATGGGCGTCAAGGAGTTCTACGCAGCCAACTTCCACGATCTGACCGGCGAGGTGACGCATCCGATCGGCTGCCAGGATTGCCACGATCCGCAGACGCTGCGGCTCCGCATCACGCGCCCGGCTCTGCTGGAGGCCTTCAAGGCCATGGGCCGGGATATCAATGCGGCGACGCACCAGGAGATGCGGTCGCTCGTGTGCGCCCAGTGCCATGTCGAATACTATTTCCGGACGGATGAGCAGGCGGGTCTGAAGAACTACCTGGTTTTCCCCTGGGCCAAGGGCACCACGCTGGAAGAGGTGATGGCCTACTACGACGAGCTGGACTTCAAGGACTACGTCCACGCGATCTCAGGCACGCCCATCGTCAAGGCCCAGCACCCGGACTACGAGCTGTACATGACGGGGATTCACGCGTATCGGAACGTCTCCTGCGCGGATTGCCACATGCCGTACCGCACCGAGGGCGGCGTCAAGTACACGGACCACCACGTCCAGAGCCCGCTGCTGAATATCGCCAACAGTTGTGCCGTCTGCCACCGCTGGGGCGAGGACGAGATCCGCACGCGCGTTGAGGGAATCCAGACGAAGAACGAGAACGCCCGTCTGGCGGCCGAGGACGTCCTGGTGAAGGCCCACTTCGACGTAGCGGCCGCCATGCAGGCAGGGGTCTCCGATGAGGAACTCGCCGGGCCGAGGAAGCTTCTGCGCCAGGGCCAGTACCGCTGGGACTTCATCTCGTCCAACAACGGCATGGGCTTCCACTCCGCCCAGGAATCGATGCGCCTGCTCGGCGAAGCGGCCAACCTGGCGCAGCAGGCCCGCGTGGAAGCCGCCCGCCTCTTAGCCCGCAAGGGCGTCCTGCAACCACCGACCTACCCGGACATCTCCACCCGCGACAAGGCCCGCGCCGTAACCGAAGCCTTCGTCCAAGGCCAGGGCGTCAAGCTCCTGCCGTAGCCCTTCGTGCGGGCCCATCCTCAATGGCCGCCGCACGAAGGCATGACCGGTGCCCCGTGTCCCGTGCCACGCGATGGCAGACAGCCCACAATTGCTCTATGACGATCAAGAGGCCATGCAAACAGTCGTTTCGAGACTGAGGATGTCGCGACAATTATACGTGTTGTCTCCTTCGCTTCTCCACTACAATTCAAATAGGGTACCAACGAGTGGGTATGCATGCAGAATGTCCTGAGGTCCAACTCGCATTGGGTCCTCCACATCATTCGGATTCATTGAGCATAGAACCCATTCCGTTTTCGATGGATAACAGCGCTTGATGACTGTCCCCACATCCTTGATGTCCACACACCCCAGCATGCCGCGTGTAATCCTCTGAGTGTCGCCTTTCCGCACGAGTACAAATTGGTCTTCTCGAACGAACGGCTCCATGCTGGTTCCCTTTATACGCAAGCCCACGATGTTGCTGGACCAGCCATCGGGCGGTTCAAATGGCGTCCATTCGTCGGCCTTGGTTTCCCCTCGGATATTCACGTCGCTGAACAAGACACCAACCACCCGGCGCATCTTGTGCTGGCGGGAAGACAAATGCACTGGCTGCCGTGGCCTCGTTGCATTGGCTGTCACAAGCATCACTGATCCATCAAGGCTTTTCCAAAATCTGCGTAGGTACCGTCGGGTATCCGTCGTTTCTACTATGACCAAGTCCCCATTTGCTGGAGTAGTCTCTGTATTATCAAGCAAGAGGGATTGTCCGACCAGAACAATCGGGCTAAGAGTATCGGCAGTGGCAAGCACCATCTGGTATCCTTCCAGGGAATGAATTTGATTCTCATCCCAGTCTATTCCTTGGCCATTGTGGGCAGCTGCCGCCTCTCGAACAATACTCAGTGTCCATGGTGAAACGATGTTCTTCAGTCTGAGGATATCGATATTCAACTGAGGAACATCAGATGCCGATGGCACGCGTCTTCCGACGAGCGCATGACTGTAGAGCTTCTTGAACCTTTCTATCTCCTTCTTGACCGCCTTCCGACACGGCTCCAGACTACGCAAGCCGTCCTCAACGTCTGTCGCAGTGAATTCCTCGTCATGTGCGCATTTGTGGAGCACCCTCCCAAATTGCGGACTTCTCAATGCTGCTACTATCTGATCCCGTTCAGGTGTAGCTACATTCTCATCGCGCATCTCCGCATACGCAGCAATGCTGCCTGGCACATTGTTGAAGATGATAAACGGTTCTGGGCAGTACGCGCTCAGTGTAGCCAACGTCCTTTCTGCCCAGATTCGGAGGTTGCCGCCAGCTTCCTTCCAGCCAGATGTTGCATTGTTGAGGACTTGCTCGACTCTGTCGAGCAAGTCCCCTGGTTCGAACGACACAACGTCTGCACATCGTGGACGAGGCGTCATGTACAACTGTCTCGCATTTGAAAAGACAGGCTGACAGTCTTTGTAGAATGTCTCGTAGTGTGTGGCCAATACTACTTGCCCGCTGGTCAAGATAGGACCCACGAGGTGGTCAATGAATCGAGCTTTGTGCTCATCATCCAGAGAAACGGCAGGATCATCAAGGATCGTCACACCGATAGTCCCTTGTGACTGATGTAGCAACGCAAACACGAAGGACAGAACCAAGGCACGGAATCGGCCTGCATTGCAGAATGGCCCAATGGGCACGAGCTGGTCTCCCGCTCGCAAGTAAGTGTTGAGTTCATCCTTGACGTTTGGGTTTGCGGCATTTCCGGTTGTCAGCATCTGAAGCTCAAGAACCTCATCGTCGTAGAGCAGTTGGAAGTACTCCCTCATCTTGGTGTCGAGTAATCCGACCATCTGTGTGACTTCACTTCTTACTCCTATCGCGAATTGCTTCAATGTGTCTCCGGCGGTAGCCAAGTCTTCATATTCACGGACCTTCTGGGTTAGTCCCTCTCTCGTCTTCACGTCCTTGTACAACTGTTTCGCCAATCGATATGCAACGCTAAGAGTTGTGAGTGCCTCATTTGTCGTTTTGCCTCTCTCAAGTACTACTCTGAGGGAATCGTCCAAGCCTTCACGTGTCCCCGCAATCAACACGGAGTCCAACAACTCGCGCAGGCTCGACCTGTTCTGAACCACCAGTCGACAAAGCCGAACATATGCCTTTGCATCCTGTATTGCGATGTCGATCTTGGCGAACGCGTCCGGGAACTCCCGGCGATATTCGCCGGCGAGAGGATGCGCTACTGCGGGTGGCTCCGTCGTGAATTGGGCTGCTATGGTTTCAACCCTGCGGTCGAAGCTCGTGCTGACCTGCTTAAGAAGCCCCTTCGATGTCTTTGCCTTGAGAGAGAGCCAATCAGAACGGATTCTCTCAGATAGAGTTGTATGGCCTTCACTTCGCAGCTTGGGGGATACCAGTTTGTCAAGGTCACTTATTAGTCTTAATTCCAGATCTGTGAGATCGGCTGAAAGGTGGGGACACTCTGTCAATGGCCTGAGCTCTATGAGCACCCGCATCACGTCTGGGACAGTGTCCAGACGCTGTCCGCAAACGGGGCAATCCTGTGACCCGTCCGGAAAATGAGCAGCGGCTCTGAGCATAAGGAGTGCCTTGGCGTCTGCACGTTCCTTCTTTGCCCATTCCAATCGGTCCACAACCTGACGACGGGCAATATCCTCGAAGTCAGCCAGTTCCCGCTCCAATTCGGCGAGTTGTGTGTCTACCGCAATGAAACCTGCGCTGCTTGCGAATACCTCATCGAGAGGCCTACTTAATTCATCAATAGCCATCTGTACCTGGCCTGGGAGATTCTCCAACTGCTTCTCGTATTCGGCCTGTTTATCAAGTGTGCTGGCAGCCATTTCGATTCCGAGGTCCGAAGCGAGTTGTCTCGTGTTCTCCTCAATACGAGCTTTCAATACTTTACCCAGGGTCTCCACGTCCTGCAGTGTCCTCTTGTCCCCCACCGTGTCAGTATAGGATGGCAACTCAGTAACGACAGTGTCTGTGATTTCTGCCAATTGGTCTCGCAAGTCGCTGATGTTGGTGTCCTTCGGTGTTATTTCCTTGTTCTGTATTCTCGTCGTTTCACGCCGTAGCGCAGGACTCAGACGCGCCGCTAAGTCCGCAATGGTCTCAAGGTCGTCAAGTCCGGTTATCTGTGACAGGATTCGTAGGAGTTCGGCATCTTTGCCGAATCGGATGTGCGGAAGCCGTGCAGGCATGACCACGTTCAGTTCAGCATCTAGTTCATCTATCCCAGCCTCTCTGAGAGACTCGATCTGTGTCCATGCATGGCCATCGAAGGATGCGCTCAGGCCGGTCTTGCTGTGCCGCCGTATCCAGACCCCAGATGACTCATTGCTAATGAGCTGGAGTTCCACGGAGTACTCATCGCTAGGGTCTGTATTCTTTCCGGCCCCGTTGGTCAGAGCGAGTGCATCTGGACGTTCGCTTGCCAGATGCCTCTGTGCACTGGCCGAGTATACCTTTTCTGAGCGTGGCACTTCTGGCGGCTGGTCATCGCGAAAAATGCGACCTATCAGACAGTAGCTGATCGCCCCGAGCAGCGACGACTTGCCACAACCATTTGGACCATACAACAGGTGCGAGCTTCCGGCGAAGTCATACTCCCATTTCAGCGCTGCGGGGGCGAGTCCGCGGAACGAGCGAGCGCGAAGGAGACCGACCCTATACCTACAAGGGGTTAGCGTTGTTTGAGTTGGTCGATTATCGTCCTGCGGTTTCGCAGAGTGCTCATCAGCCTGTTGTGTCGCGACCTTGGATGTCTCGTCTAGAAGTCGAGTCACCTCCTCAACGAGGTCCTGTCCTTTGAGGGGCTCGAGTTTACGCAAATGGACTGCGAGAACACGAAGCAGCAGTGTTTCCTTTTCGTTGAGTTTCTCAATGCGATGGCTTCCTAACTCAATGTATTGCCCTGTACAGAGCTTTCCGACGATCTCTCTCGCTCGAAGGTTCAAGTGCTCAAACATCTCTGCCTCTCGCCACGCGGGAACTTCTCGTGAACACACACCTCACCCGAGAACCCTCATCGAAGTCATGTATGCCCGAGTATGTCGTCCCACCTCCGTTGTTATCGGCAGACCTACGCCCGAAAGTGAGCACAATCCCGGAGAAATGGAAGATGACCGGTGTTGTTCAGCGGTGGAGGGTCATAACTCTTTGTGAAAAAAAGAGTTATCGATGGCTGGATGCCGGAGGTGACGCTCGGGAGCGTCTTCCAGTGGCCGTGGTCGCATGCGCCGGAATCCGTCCTGTTCCGGGTTTTAGATGAGGGGACTGAAGATTTTTTTATTTTTTGCTTTGAACCGGACGATAAATAAGACTATATTAGTCTTACATGACGTGTGTGGGCGCACCGAAAATGTTGAGTCTGGGTCGAGTGGAGTGAACGATGGACATCTTGCGACGCAATACGGACTATGCCCTGCGGCTGATGATCAGCCTAGCCCGGCGCGAGGACGGGGCTTCCGTGGCGACCCGGACGCTGGCGGAGGAGCAGGAGGTGCCGTACCAGCTCGCCTGCAAGCTCATGCAGCAACTCCATGCGGCCAAGCTGGTCGAGAGCGTCATGGGGGCCAGAGGCGGGTTTCGACTGGGGCGCGACCCCGCCGAGATCAGCCTGCTGGATGTGGTCGAGGTGATCCAGGGGCGCCTGAGCCTGAACCGGTGCCTGATCGACCCATCCTGCTGCCCGCGCAAGGACGGCTGCCCCGTGCGGGCGAAGATGGGTGAATTGCAGGGGCAGATGGATGAGTATCTGGCGGGCGTGTCGCTGGCCGACCTGCTGCGGCCCCGGGCGGGGGCCGCGGGCAACGGGAAAGTATCCGCGGGGAGTACGAAATGACCGAAACACGAACGAACTCGAGCCTCTTGCAGGCGTGCGTTGCCCAGGCCCGGAGCCTGGCCGACCTGATTCCCTACGCGGCCGACTCGATTGTAAGCAAAACGATCATAGACAAACCGGTGGGGACCCTTACGCTGTTCGCGTTCGACGCCGGGCAGCAGCTCAGCGAGCATACGGCGCCGTACGACGCGGTGGTGCAGGTCATCGACGGCCGTGGGCGACTGACCATCGGCGGCGAGCCGGTGACCGTATCGGCGGGGGAGGTCGTGATCATGCCGGGCCATGTGCCGCACTCGGTGACCGCCGAGGAGCGGTTCAAGATGTTGTTGACGATGATCCGCGCGTAGGCGGAGGATGCCGAAGGAAAGGACGAGAGAAATGCAGACGATCGCGGTCATGGAACAGCCGACCCTCGCAAACCCGCACGGCGTGGAGGTGCGCAAGCTCTACGATACGGAGCATGCCCAGGCGATGCACATCACGCTGCAGCCGGGGCAGTCGTTGAAGAGACACATCACGCCCGTCGATGTGTTCTTCTACGTCCTGGAAGGAACGGGCATCGTCGAGATTGGGGACGAGAGTCGCCAGGCAGGTGCGGATACGGTGATCGGCAGCCCCGCGCGAGTGCCGCACTGCTGGCACAACCGCAGCGACGTCCCGTTGCGGGTCCTGGTCGTCAAGGTCCCTCGCCCCACGGAAAACACCAGAGTGCTGTGAGCCTGTGGCTCGTGAAGTCCAAGTCAAGTACTTACTAATGGAGATTCTGCAATGGAGATGTATTGTTACCAGTGTGAGCAGACGGCGAAGGGGGTGGCGTGCACGACGTTCGGGGTGTGCGGCAAGGATCCCCAGACCGCGGCGTTGCAGGACCTGCTGGTCTACGCCATCAAGGACATCGCCCGCTATGCCCACCGGGCCGGGGAGTTGGGGGCTCGGGACCGCGACGTGGACGTGTTCGCGGTCAAGGCGCTCTTCAGCACGCTGACGAATGTCAACTTCGATCCGCAATGGTTCCAGGGTTGCATGAAGCAGGCGGCGGCGATGAAGGAGCGGGCGAAAGGGCTCTACGAGACCGCGGCGAAGAAGGCCGGCAAGAAGCCCGAGACGCTCGAATGCCCCGTCCCCTGGTGGAAGGACCGGGACGATCTGGCCGCGCTGGTGGCGCGTGGGCTCGAGGTGTCGATCGTCAAGCGGAGGGATAGCCTCGGCGAGACCGTGGCGGGGGTGCAGGAACTGATCACGTACGGTCTCAAAGGGGCCGCGGCCTATGCCGACCACGCCCAGATTCTCGGTAAGGAAGACCCGCAGCTCTACGCCGCGTTCCACGAGATGCTCGACTATCTGACGCGCAAGCCGACCGACGCGAACGAGCTGCTCGGACGCGCGCTGAAGACCGGCAAGATCAATCTCAAGGCCATGGAACTGCTCGATGCCGCCAACACGGGCACGTACGGCCACCCCGAGCCGACGAAGGTCCGCGTCACGCCGGTCAAGGGCAAGTGCATCGTCGTCTCCGGCCACGACCTCAAGGACCTCGAAGAGCTGCTCCAGCAGACCGAAGGCAAGGGCATCAACGTCTACACGCACGGCGAGATGCTGTCCTGCAACGCCTATCCCGGCCTGAAGAAGTACAAGCACCTCGTCGGCAACTACGGCGGCGCCTGGCAGGTCCAGCGGACCGAATTCGACGAGTTCCCCGGCGCGGTCCTGATGACCACGAACTGCATTCAGAAACCCAAGGAGACCTACCAGGGCCGGATCTTCACGTCGGGTCTGGTGGGCTGGCCCGGCGTGACGCACATCTCCAACAGCGACTTCACCCCGGTGATCGAAGCGGCGCTGGCGGCCCCGGGTTTCGCAGAGGATGCCCCCGAAAAGTACATCACGATCGGCTTCGGCCGCAACACGGTCATGAGCGTCGCCGGCAAGGTGATCGACCTCGTCAAGCAGGGCAAGATCCGCCATTTCTACCTGATCGGCGGCTGCGACGGCGCCAAGCCCGGGCGCAACTACTACACCGAGTTCGCCGAGCAGGTCCCGTCCGACTGCGTGATCTTGACCCTGGCCTGCGGCAAGTACCGCTTCAACAAGCTCGAGTTCGGTGCCATCGACGGCATCCCGCGTCTGCTGGACGTCGGCCAGTGCAACGACGCCTATTCCGCGGTGCAGATCGCGGTGGCCCTGGCCCAGGCCTTCAACTGCGGCGTGAACGATCTGCCGCTGTCGCTGATCCTGTCCTGGTTCGAGCAGAAGGCGGTCGCGATCCTGCTGACCCTGCTGCACTTGGGCGTCAAGGACATCCGTCTGGGACCGAGCCTGCCGGCCTTCGTCACGCCGGACGTGTTGAACATCCTCGTCGAGAAGTTCAACATCAAGCCGATCACGACGGTCAAAGAAGACCTCGCGGCAACCTTGGCCGCGTAACAAGTTTGTAGTGTGCCCGCAAGGGCATATCTTCTGCTCTCAAGCGAATGCAGAAGATAACGCCTTACGGCGTCACTACAAACAGGAACTCCGGGCGGCAGTCTTCGCATTCGAGGCTGCCGCCTGGAATCGAATCCCTGGAGATGAGCATGGCAGTACGCAACGTGGTGAAGATCGATGAAGCCAAATGCACCGGCTGCGGCCTGTGCGTGACGGCCTGTGCCGAAGGGGCCATCAAGATCATCAACGGCAAGGCCAAACTCGTGAGCGATACCTACTGCGACGGCCTCGGCGCCTGCTTGGGCCATTGTCCGGAAGACGCCATCAGCATTGAGCCGCGGGAGGCCGCGGACTTCGACGAGGAGGCGGTGAAGGCCCACCTTGGGCATGGCGGGCACGAGACGAAGAAAGCCGAGCCTCTGTTCGCCTGCCCCGGCCTGGCGATGCACCAGTTCGAGTCCCAACCCAAGCCGGTCGAATCCGCGAGCCCGCAGGCGGTCCCCTCGCAACTGGGTCATTGGCCGGTGCAGTTGAGGCTGGTCTCGCCGACGGCGCCGTACTTCGCCGATGCGGATCTCCTGCTGGTCGCGGACTGCGTGCCCTTTGCGATGGGCGATTTTCACCAGCGATTCCTCAAAGGCCGTAGCGTGGCGGTCGGCTGCCCGAAGCTGGACGACGCTCAGTACTACATCGAGAAGTCGTCGCAAATCCTGCAAGCCGGCAACCCGCGCAGCCTGACGGTCGTACATATGGAGGTGCCGTGTTGCTCTGGACTCACCCGCGTGGCGCGCGAGGCAATCGCCCGGAGCGGCCGGGCGATGAGTTTTGACGATGTAACGGTCTCGCTGCGCGGCGAAGTCCTTCGGAGCGAATCGGTTGAAGTTGGAAATGAGGCAGTAAGCCGTGCTTGATCTGCTGCGTCGGATCGTTGTCGATTTCTGGGCGGTCTTCGCGGAGATGTCGCCGTACCTGCTGTTCGGATTCTTCGTCGCGGGCCTCTTGTCGATGCTGATCTCGCGCCGAACGGTCGAGCGGCACCTGGGCGGCTCGGGTGTCCTCCCTCTGTTCAAGGCGGCGATCTTCGGCATTCCGCTGCCGCTGTGCTCCTGCGGCGTGATCCCCGTCTCGATGTCGCTGCACAAGCACGGGGCGAGCAGAAGCGCGACGATCTCCTTTCTCCTCTCCACGCCGCAGACGGGGGTGGACAGCATCTTCGTGACCTATAGCCTCCTGGGTCCGGTCTTCGCCATCTTCCGACCGCTGGCGGCGCTGGTCACCGGCCTGGTCGGCGGCGTGCTGGTGAATCTCTTCGGCTACAAGGACCCATCGCCCGCGCACACGGCCGAGTTCCAGGACGCCGACAAGATCATCCCGCACCGGGAGAAGTTCCTCAACGGCATGAGATACGCCTTCGTGACCCTGCCGCGGGACATCGGCAAACCTTTACTGCTCGGCCTGGTGATCGCCGCAGTGATCTCGGCGCTCGTGCCCGACGATTTCTTCGCCGAGCGACTGGGCCAGGGCCTGCCGGCCATGCTGGTCATGATGGCGGTCGGCATCCCGATCTACGTCTGCGCCTCCGCGTCGGTCCCGGTCGCGGCGGCCCTGATCCTCAAGGGTCTGAGTCCCGGTGCGGCCCTGGTCTTCCTGATGACCGGCCCGGCGACGAACGCCGCGGGCCTGGCCACGATCTGGAACACCCTCGGTCGGCGGACGGCGCTTCTCTACCTGCTCTCCGTGGCCGGCTGCGCCCTGGCCAGCGGCCTTCTTCTGGACGCCATCATCCAGAGCACGCACATCCATCACGCCATGTCGCACGCCCACGCGATGCTCCCGCCCGTCGTGGAGTACACCTCCGCGGTGGTCCTGCTGGTGCTGCTGGGCTACGGCTATCTGACGAAGAAACGCAAGTAGCCACGGTCCCGGCCTGATTCCGCCCCGCTCGTAGTGTGCCCGTCAGGGCATATCGTAGCACGGGCATCTTGCCCGTGAGGGGGTTCCCCAAACGCATTCTCTCGCGTTTGGGGGCCCCAGTAGCATGGGCGTCCCGCCCATGAATTCCGAAGCATCCACGGGCAGAGCCTGCCCTCGCGAAGGCGGGGGATGCCCGTGGTACTCACGGCCGGGATCCGCCGGGGCGGATGCTACTCATGGGCGGGGACGCCCATGCTACGAAATGCCTCCCGGCGTCACTACAAACAAAGCCGCTTCTCTTGCCTGGGTGTACGCAACAGATTATCATAGCCGGGAAACAAGAAGAACCATTCTGTCGATCAGCACCGTGCGGATCAGGCTGGATGACCAGGCGGCAGGAGATGAATGAAGCGGTTTCGCAAGTGCATGATTGCTCTGGGCCTCGTGGCCCTGTGGGCCGGGTTCTCGTGGTGTTACCTCGGCGTCGAAGACGGCAGTTCGGGTCTGGGGCCTCTGGGCTGGATGACCAGTCTCTTCCTCCTCCCCGGCGGATACGTCCTCCAACTCGTGAAGGGAGTCTACTCGAACGCGGATTTGCCCCTGATCGCAGTGCTCAGTCTCTGTATCTATGCGGCTGCTGTCTTCCTCGCCATCAAGTGTATCGGATTCCTCCGGCGAGCCCTTTCAGGAAGGTGAAATGTCATAGGCATGATCCGCTGATGGGCTCGCTCGTCATCCCCTCCGTACGCACTGCCCTTTGGATAATCAGCATACAGCATGGGTTCCTCAGCCATCTATGAAACTCGCTTCTCCACACGGACGAAGCAAATATGCTGTAATCATCTTCCCGATTCTGCCGATAAAGGAAGGACCTTCCGTGGCCGAATGGTGCGCGCGTTATTGGAATCAGAGGCAGTCAGCGTGACGGACGAGAGAGAACAGCGTATCAAGAGCGTTATGTCGGTAGTTCCTCAACTCACGGACGGACAACTTCTATGGTTAGAGGATGCGATCCGGGTATTCAGCAACCCATGCACATGCACTGTTCACTCATCCGACCTTCTCGATGACGTTGCCGCAAGAGGTTTCGGTGATGCGCTGCAAATCCATCATAGTTTCTCGGCCGAACCACTTTCGAAAGATCGCTTTGAATACCTGCTGCTGAAGGTCTTGCCCCTGAGCCATCACACGGTTTCCTTGGCCCCGCGAGGGAATCCCGGCCATGACATCACGATCGATGGGTGCAAAGTATCTCTGAAGACGCAGGCAAATCGCGAGATCCGAAGCGACGTAATCTGGATAAGCAAGTTCATGGAACTTGGGAAGGGGCGGTGGACCGATAATCCGGGTGATCTCGTAGGACTGCGTGCCTTGTTCCTTGCCCATCTGAAGCAATACGCGCGCATTCTCAGTCTACGCTGTCTGACGAGAGCGCCACAATGGCGATATGAACTGGTCGAGATACCGAAATCTCTTGTGAAAATGGCGATCCATGGAGAGCTCGAGATGAAACTGGAGAGCCGTCAGTACCCAAAGCCGGGGTACTGCTATGTCCGCAACAAGAAAGGGGAGGAACTATATCAGCTATACTTCGACGGGGGCACAGAACGGAAGTTGCAGATCAAGAACTTAAAGAAACACCATTGCACTCTGCACGCCGCGTGGGAGTTCGTCACGCATCCCGTATGAGACGCTGCTGAACAGCCCGAGTCCTCTTGGCTGCCATCTCAATGTACTCGCGTTTTATCTCTATTCCAACGCATCTCCGACCGAGTTCCTTTGCCGCTATGCCCACGGTGCCAGCACCATAAAACGGGTCAAGTATGAGGTCATTCTCCCTCGTGGCTGCCAGGATACAGGGGCGAACGAGGGCTCGCGGAAAGACTGCGAAATGGGCCTCCGCATACGGCTCAGTGTTGACAGACCACACGGTTCTCTTGTTCTTCAAACCGTTGCCGTTCAACGCTGGTTCCATTATCGCATCCTGGTTGAAGAAGTACCGTTCGGACTTGCTGAACATAAAGAGATACTCGTGGGCTACTGTGAACCTGTCCTTCACGCTCTCGGGCTGGCAATTCGGTTTGTACCAGATGATGTCATTGCGGAGATACCAGCCTTCCTTCTGGCAGGCCATTGCAAGCAACCATGCGACTCCTATCAAATCCTTCTTCTTCAATCCTTCGGGCGTAGGAGGACGGTATGACATTGCCCGGCCTTTGTTCTTGGAGTCTTCCTGCCGCCATTTTCTGCCGCCGGATGTATACGTGTTGCCGACGTTCAGCCAGAATGTACCCTCCGGATGTAGAACCCGACGAACTTCGGCGAATACTGTGACCAGGTTCCGAACATAGTCGTTCAGGTCCGGCTCCGCTCCAATCTGTCCTGGGACTCCATAGTCGCGAACGCCCCAATACGGTGGTGATGTGATCACACAGCGAAAAGTGTTGTCCGGGAGACTCCGTACAATATCCCGCGTGTCCCCATGCAGAACCTGCAGAGGATTCTCAGTGCAAGGCTCCCTGAAGAGGCACTCATGGTCGGATGATTTCAACGTCCTGTTCATGCCCGTTATGATACTCGATGATACCTCGGAGTCAAGTCCTGCTTGATGTCGGCAGAACAGGGGGGGCAGAGGCATGTGTTTCACATCCCCCTCCGGACAAGACGCTCAGTATCTCGGGTGGGCACGCGAGGTGCCATCGGGGGTATGCTACAAAGCGGTGGATGGAAGGAATCTACAGACCGCCTTCTGTTGCGTCGCTCGTTTCGGTTGCGTGGGGGCGTGGGGCGGGGGCTGACGCCGCTCGACGCGGCCGCCGGACGAAACGAGTTGCGCAACCCCTGGACGGTGACTTCCGCGTTACTGCATTCTCTGGACCCAGACCTTGCCGGCTTTTTCGAATTGGACGCTGTCGGCGTGGATCTTCTGGACGCAGAAGCCCTGAATCGTGCCGCCTTCGGGGACGAGGTCGTTGTCGATCAGGACGCAGAGCCGATTGTCCGCGCCGGCCAGGATCGCTTCCACTCTGGGGGTCGGGTCGCCGGAGCGCCGCCGCTCGGCTTCCGCTTTGGCACGCTGCTTGTTCAGTTCGGCGATTGCCTGCTGGCGTTTCGCTTCCTCCTGCGCCGCGCGGGCTGCCTCAGCGGCGGCCGCCTCCTGGGCGAGGGCTTCGGTTGATGGTTTTTGCGTGCCGCCCAGGGCTTTGAGGAGACCGTCCGGCGCCTTCAGTGAGCCGCCCGAGGCCATCATCATGCCGCCCTGGATCGTCTGCTGGAATTCCCGAATCTTGCCCGAGGCCATCCGGTAGACGTTTTTGCCCAGGACCGTCGCGACCACCAGGAACACCACCAGGAGCAACCATCCCATCTTTTTCATCACGACTCCCCTTGAGAACTCCGCTTGGTATTGGTGATTCACCCCACGCCTCAGTGATTATGGGGTCCTCCACTGTACCTGCTGGTATATCGGCCGGATCGGGGGAGGACTTGAGGCACGTATCTCGTATCTCGTCGCTCGTGTCGCGTGACCTGGGGCTCGTGTACTCCCGGCTCAGGACCGCGTCCCCGGTCCGCACGCTCGGCGCGGAAGGTCCCCGCAATTTCGCAGAGAACCGCTTTCTTCTCACGGGCACGTCCTTATTCCTGGCGGGACAAGGGTTTAGGGAACACAAAACAAATCTGAATGTATGCGGATTGTCGTTGACAGGGCGATATGAAGAATATACCATGGTCTGGACGTAAGAAGCGAAAAGTACGAAAGGGTTTGAAAGGTAGGGGGAAGCGAAGCGGATGGAAAGGGGAGTGCCATGAAGAAGCGGAAGCAGACGCGGGCGGGGGCGCCGCGCGAGGCGCCCGGGCGGGGACGGAAGGCAGAGGTCATCGAGGGGGCGAAGGACCGGAGGCCCAAGCAGCGGCCGCCGGTGCCGCCGCCGGAGAGCCACGTATGGCCTGAGGAGTACCGGGGGGAGAACTGGAAGCCGGTCTATGCGTTCCTATTCGAGGGCAAGTGCCAATTGTGCGCGCACTCGTGCCCATTGCCGAAGTCGCGGCAGATGCTGGACAAGTGGTCCGGCATGACCCGGCTACTGCACTGCACGAACCACCCGGCCCACCCCGGCGGGATCGAGGAGGTCCTGCCGACCGATACCTGCCGGAACTTCAAGCCGAAATACTGGCGCTGGCCACGAGAAATGCCGGTACATGATCCCCGGAAGTTGCCGAGGTCCAGGCCCGGACACAAGGTCGAGCGGATCCCGTTGGGCAACGGCCTGTTCGCCGCGGTCGATGCGGCGGACTATCCGGAGGTCAGCAGGTACCGCTGGTACGCCAGTCGCAACCACCGGAAGATCTATGCGGTCTGTGTCAAGAATGGACGGACGGTGTCCATGCACCGGATGATCATGCGGCCGCGCAAGGGCTACATCGTGGACCACAAGGACGGCAACGGCCTGAACAACTGCCGGGACAATCTGCGCGTGTGCACGCACGCCCAGAACCAGGCGAACAAGGGGCCCTTCGGTGGGGCGTCGCGGTTCGTGGGCGTCTATCGGTACAAGGACAGATGGATGGCGTCGATCCGATACCGTGGCAAGACCATCTTCATCGGGATCTTCGACGACGAGGTGGAGGCGGCCAAGGCGCGGGACCGCAAGGCGTGGGAGCTTCACGGCGAGTTCGCCTACCTCAACTTCCCGGATGATTTCGCCCACAAGAGGGCGCCGAGGGCCGCGACCGCTCGCGCGGCGGGTTCGACCGGGCGAGGACGGCGATCTCAGCACTGAAAACGGGGGCCGCGCCGATCCGGGCGGGGACCTCCGCCTCGCTGTGTCCAGCGGGGGCACTGGGGATCTCTCATTATCTTCGCGAAGTGGCGGGCCAAAACTTAAGGGTCGCGGGCCTGGAACCGATAAACCCTGAGAATGAGCCAGCAACGATTTGCCATTTTCGACCTTTTTCGCAGAGCGGGCACGATGCTCGCGGTCGCTGCGTTGGGCGCGGGTCTGGCCGGGTGCAACAACAAGGTGTTCGATCCGACGCAGATCGGGCGGTTCCGTCCGACGCCGGCGGTGAACGTGATTCTCGACTCGCTCGGGGTGGCGGAAGAGCCCACGGTGGCGTGGGAGAGCGCCGAGGAGCCGCGCCCGGAGGACATTCACGCGGTCAAGACCGATTACGTCTTGCAGCCGGGGGATATCATCCGCATCTCCATTTTCGAGCTGTTGCAGGAGGGGGTCGCGGTCATCAACGACTACGTGATTACCGAGAGCGGCAAGGTCTCGATCCCGGAGATTGGCCCGATCCAAGCCGGGGGGCTTACCGAGACGCAACTCGAAGAGGAGATTCGCAAGATCCTGTCGCCCGCCATCTT
>ENA-OSEO01004098-OSEO01004098.1-sediment-metagenome-genome-assembly--contig:-NODE-4098-length-15900-cov-26.667825_pt1 | contig 15900 bp, 8 predicted proteins | sample MGYA00237883_ERZ534232 | MGnify/ENA metagenome assembly ERZ534232 | reverse complement strand
CTCAAAAAAACCATCGCCGAGCTGGACGAATACGAGCGGGACATCCTCTACCCCCTCGCCGCCCAGCGCATAGAAATTGACCTCGACGACGGTGTAAAGGTCAACTATCCAAAATTCGGCGCGGCCCTAAAGAAAATCGCCGGCCTGGATGCCAAGGAGGATTAAGTATGAGTGCACAAAGAAAAGCTATTGGAGAAGCTTTCTTCACAATTGGTTTTCGAGATATTTTCATGGAGAGCCGTATAAGGCGTCAAAAATCTCTTTTTAAGGATGAGGCGCCTGCGGATTTTGTGGAAATAAAAAGATACAAAGCTGTTGTAGCCTTGGATAACGAGCATGTCTTTTCCGTTGTGGCTCCGGATTACAAACTGATCACGAACGAAGAGGCTACTCATCTTGGTTTTGAATGCTTTCAGCAGCTTTTCAAGGTTACGAGTGAATCCGATATGGAACCCTATAACCTGATAATGCCGCAATCGCGCTCGTTTTGCCATATCGACTTTGTGCATAAGAAAAGGGGACTCAAACTGTTTGGGAATGACCTGTGGAGCCCGTACCTTCGAATAACAAACAGCTACAACCGTATGTATGCACTAAAATTTGACTTGGGATTTTGCAGGGCAATCTGCATGAACGGCGTCATTTTTGGCAAAAAGAACATCGAATTCAAATTCCATCACAGTCGTCGCGCAACAGGCCCCAAGATAACCTTCAACATCACCGCAAAGGATCTTGTTGATCTGGAAAAACAGTTCACCGAGTCTCTTCACAATTTGCAGCTCTATCTTGTGCCCAAAAGATATATGTGGCCTCTCGTGTGCAAAGTATTTGATATTTCACTTCCTGAGGAACAAAACAGGAGACAGAATGAAATATTTCAACAGCGCGCTCAACATACAGCATCATTGACTGATAGCTATTTTAGTCAGTTTGGCGAAAACGGCTACGCTGCCCTCAATGTGCTCAGTGATTTTGCCTCGAGGCCTGTAGGATATATTTCCGCAGCTCAACGAGTGAATTCCCTCCAAAGAGAAACAGGGGCTTGGATCTCTGGCTTTGTTAAAGCGATTGAACAAAAGGACTTCAGCTTTGAGAAATATCTCGGCAAGTTTTCCAACTATGCTGCACCAGTGGCGCAATAAGGAGACTGGCCCATGACTGTTCATCTTTCAGCCAGGCTGTCCTGGCACATGGACGGCTGGAATGGCTGCATATGCAGGAAACCGGCAGCGAACAACTATTGCATCGGTCAGCACTCCTATCCGGGCGACAAGATTAAATCAAACCGGGATCTGGAATGGGAAATGTCCAAGGAAGTGGCAGGCAAGCCCTGTTCGACTCTTGATCGCAATCCGCCCTGCATCTACAGCATCAATGCCTTCGGACCAGATCCTTTAACGGCTTGCGACGACCCCCCAGATTTTTTCAAGACCGGCACCCGCACCTCATGGCATCTCCCGCCGGCAACCGTATGCGCCTGGCCCTATGAGGCAATGTATGGTGATGAGGCCAAGACTCCGGACGGCAAGGTGGATAATGACAAGCGCCTTGTATTGGCCAGGGAATATTTTGGTGTCATCGAGCCGGGGAAGAGTCTGGTCTTCCATTATGCCAACCTGAGCAACCCTTTCAGCACCGATGAGGCGAGGCAGTACGTTGTTGTCGGGTTGTCCAGGGTCAAGAGCCTGGGTGACTTCATCTACTACGAAGGAACTGATGAAGAGACGAAGCGACAGTTCGGCGGGGCGTATGTCTGGCAGAAAAATATCGAAACCCATTATCCCGATCAGGGCTTGCGAATCCCGTACCACCGCTACCTGGAAGACACCGATCACCTGGAGAAGATCACGTTCTTCCCGGAAAACAGGCGCTGCTTCAAGTATGGTTCCCGCCATATCAGCGATGATGATGCGCTTTCCCTTGTCGAGCGATTTATTCAGATTGCCGCATATCTTGATAAGATTGGAGACGACAGCGAAAACTGGAAGGTCCGACTGAAATGGCTGAACAGCCTGCTGGCCGAACTCTGGACCAGTCGCGGGCTTTATCCTGGCCTGGCGAGGGTCATGGAGTTGGTCGGCTTGGCTCCTGTCATTCAAGCCTTCCGGCATGCAACGGTGGAAGGCGAAGAAAAGGCTTTTCATGAGGGGGTATTTGCCTGGCTGGCAGGCAGCCAGGACACCATTCCCGGGGCAGCGATATCGGCGGCGGATACGAGCAAAATCAGGAGGCAATGGAAGCTCAAAACAGAGGATGAGCAGCGGATGCTCAAGGAAATTCTGCCCCGATTTGACCTGCAGCGGGATCAAATGGAGCGGATCCTGAGCCCCAAGCGGAACGAAAACTGCCTTGAAGTTGAGCTCCCCGAAATACTGGAGAATCCCTATCTCATCACGGAACAGTTCGTCGGAGACGACCCGGACGATATCATTTCCTTCAGCCGCATAGATCATGGCGCGTTCCCGTCTCCTGAACTTGGGGGCAGCTTCCTCTACGATACGGATGACAGGCGCAGGCTCCGGGCGCTGTGCGTCGATCGGTTGCGATACGAGACGAAGCATACCTTTCTCACCTGCGGTCAGCTGCTGCAGGATGTGAATTACCGGCTTAATTTTCTCCCTGACTGGAAGCGCCATGAATTCACCGAGCGCTACCTGGAGGTGGATAGGGAGAACCTCGAACCCGCCCTTGTTTTCCGGAAGGAAGGGGAAAGGGAATACGCCTATTTGCGGTCGGTTTATGAAGCGGAGAGAGAAATCGAACAGTGCATTACGAAACAGGCTGGATACTCTGATATCACTTTCAAGTCTCCGGTAACGGAGAGTTACTGGCGGAACCTGCTTTTTGAAGCAAAAAGTCCATTGGCCGAAAAGAACCGGAGCGAGTACGAGGAGGCCATCGCAACTCAGTCCTCTGTTTGCGCAAAGATATTCAATCGTCCTGTTTCTGTGGTTTGCGGCACCGCCGGCACGGGAAAAACCACCATCATTCGCGGCATTCTCCAGGCCGTTGCCAAAGCCCACGGGGCCGAGGCAACCTTCTTGCTGCTGGCGCCGACTGGGAAGGCAGCGGACAGAATACGAGAAAAGACCGGCAGAGAGGCGAGCACAATCCATTCCTTTCTGGCCAAGCGCCTCTGGCTGAATAAAAACCTGACCATCAAGCGAACAGGCGGGAAGAAAGAGGAAGGCTACAATACCTATGTCATCGACGAGGCGTCGATGCTTGACCTGGAGCTGATGGCCGCCCTGTTCCGCGCCATCAACTGGAGTACCGTCCAGCGCATCATTTTCGTCGGTGACCCGAACCAGTTGCCCCCCATCGGCCGGGGCAAGGTCTTTGCGGATATCATCCAGTGGCTTCGGAAAAACCATCCGGAATGTGTCGGTGAACTGACGGTCAACCTACGCCAGATGGCGAACAGAGTGACGGGACAGGGAACCGGCATCCTTGACCTTGCTTCCATTTACATCAGGTCCTCCGATTTTGAGACAAAGGATGAAGAGGCATCCATCCGGGCGGAACGGATGTTTCAGCGCCTGCAGGACTTACCCGAGGACGGCTCGGTGGACAAAGATTTGCGTGTTGTTTTATGGAAAAATCCGGACGACCTCCTCGACAAGCTTGTTGAACGAATGGTCGCGGATATGGAGGAGGACTGCGGGGAGAAACTTGACAAGGAGGCACCTCATAAGCTTTGGCTGGCGGCTATGAAGGGGGGAGGGAAATATGCCCGGCCGGATTACCATCAGGTTATTTCGCCATATCGTCATGAGGAATTCGGGACCGAGGCTATCAACCAGCGGATTCAGCAGGAAGCGCAAGGCGCTGGTCTTCAAAGGGTGGGACATTTGGCTGGGATCACCCTGTTCGACAAGGTAATCCAATATCGAAACCGAGGTCCCTCAGATCCTTTATGGGCTTATAATCACGATGCTGGGCAACTTGAGAAAAGCGAGGTGTTTAATGGTGAACTAGGTTTTGTCATGCCCCATGCGCTGGATAAACAAAGTTGGAAGTATCCGGAAAGAACTCATTATCGAATGAGCCGGTTCCAAGTTAGATTTTCTAGGAAAGAACACCTCGCATTTGGATATGGCCAAAAATTAGGTTCGTATCAAAAGAATGGCAAATGGCATTATGTTCCAAATGAGAAACCAGAGGACAATCTTGAGCTGGCATACGCCATATCGGTCCATAAATCCCAGGGGAGCGAGTTTGAACGGATCTATTTCGTCCTGCCCAAGCACAAGGTCGCCCTCCTTTCGCCGGAACTATTTTATACCGGCATCACCAGAGCAACCAGGCATTGCACCATTTTAATTGAAGGAGACATTGCACCGCTCTTCCGCATTCATCGTCCAGAAAGTTCGCATCTGGTAGGCATCAACTGCTCGCTTTTTGAATTTACTCCAGTGCCGGATGGCTTCGAGCTGATCCGGCGAAAAGGCTTCTACGAGGAAGGGAAAATTCACCGGACCCTTGCAGATATCATGGTGCGGTCAAAGTCCGAGGTCATCATTGCCAATATGTTGTTTGACCGGGAAATTGCTTTTGAATATGAAAAGCCTTTGCACGCCCCGGACGGCTCGTTCTACATGCCTGACTTTACTATTCAATGGCGCGGAGAACGCTACTTCTGGGAGCATCTCGGCTTGCTGGTCCGGGATGAATATCGGCGGCATTGGGAAATGAAGCAGAAATGGTATGAAAAGCATTTTCCAGGCCGACTGGTGACGACCGAGGAGTCGGGCAACTTGTCGATGAACGCAAACGAAATAATTAATACGAATTTTAATTAAAGCCTAATTCAGAACTAACTGTCTGAAGATGGCTATATCAAGCTATTGATTATGAACAAAGAGACAGAAATTTTTCGATCCTTAGTTCTGTTGGGAAAGAGCATTTATGATTTGATGCAAGCCAATGGGCACTCCAATGCTATTGGGCGTTGTGGTAAACCACATGGCTATGTCATTAATAAAATTACTGAGTGGTTGCATACAAGGTATCCGGACAAAAGCGACTTTCCTAAGCTGTTGATTCAGGAGACCTTGCATTACCTAATAAGGCAAAATTTGCTGACAGAGGAAGACGATTATTACATGGATGAAGGTGACGAATATTATAGCGATTCTCACATAATTAATACAAATGAGAACAGCTATGGTGATAAATATTTCGGTACATCGTTTCGCGATAGAGGCTCTTTTGGTTCCTTACCTTTTTATGATGACTACTCTGAAGATAGCGATCCATAAAAATAGCTATTAAAAATCATATGAAGCCAGGAGATAAAGTAAGAATACGAGCCAATCCTTCGCGAATCGGCATCCTCACCAGTGAGTATGACGGGCCACCCCATCGTCGCAGGGTTCTCGTTCGCTTTTTTGATGGGGACGAGGAATTTATCCTTGAAGGCTCTCTTGAGAAAGTCACAGGTGATCCTAATCGCCCGTATGCATTGATTGAAAGCGGTCGCTACGGCAACGTCAATCATCTGCGCGGTTCGATAACCTACTACCGGCTGAGCGGCAGGCTCGCCAACCTCATCTACAGCCTTAACACCACCAATACCCAATTTTTTGCGTATCAGTTCAAGCCTGTTCTCCAATTTCTTGACTCACCATGCCAGGGAATATTGATCGCTGATGAGGTCGGCTTGGGCAAGACGATTGAGGCAGGCCTGATATGGACCGAACTCAGGGCCAGGCTTGACGCCCGCAGGCTGCTTGTGGTCTGTCCCGCCATGCTGCGGGAAAAGTGGCGGGATGAACTCAGCAACCGTTTCGGGATTAAAGCGGACATCTGTGACGCAGGTGAACTATTGGGCCTGATTGAAAGAAGCGGCAGCAGCGGCTATGAAGAGTTTGCATATATCGTCAGTCTGCAAGGAACACGGCCGCCAAGAGAATGGGATGATGAAGCGAAACAGGGAAACGCTGCTGCAAAGCTCGCTGCGTTTTTTGACAAAAAGGCCCTTGATGAGCCCCTCTTCGATATGGTGATCATTGACGAGGCCCATTATCTGCGCAACCCCAACACCCAGACCCATAAGCTCGGCCGTTTGCTGCGGCCACTATGTGAAAGTCTTGTGATGCTTTCCGCCACGCCTATTCAGCTTCGCAGCGATGATCTGTTTTATCTGTTGAACCTGCTCGACGAGGATGCCTTCCCCTATTCTAATTCTTTCACCGAAATCCTGGAGGCGAATGCTCCCATTGTTCAGCTTCGGGATCGTCTTCTCCGTGAAGCTGTTCCCCAGGATGATTTTGTATCAGCCCTTCGAGAAGCTGTTGGCAATCGCATTTTTCAGGGCAATCAGCAGATAAATCATCTTATCAGCAAACCCCCGGCCCAGAGCGAACTCGATGGTTACGAGGGGAGATCCCTGCTTGCAGAAAAGCTCGACCGGGTAAATCCATTGACGAAGGTAATTGCAAGATCGAGAAAACGTGATGTGCAGGAAAGGCGGGTAGTGCGCTGCCCCGTTGCGGTCAAGGCTGAGATGGCGCCCGTGGAGGCTGAATTCTATTCGGCGGTGACGGATGGGGTCTGCGAGTTTTGTGAAGACATGGATATCAGCACCGGTTTCATGTTGACGATTCCCCAGAGGCAAATGGCAAGCTGCATGGCCGCCGCCTGCAGGGCATGGCATGAAAAGGCAGGCCCAATTAAAAAATTCACTGCTCTGGAGGAGACGCTCTTCGAGGCCTTCGGCGGGGAGGATGATGAAGTCCCGGACAAGAGTGAAAATACCCTGGGGACGCTCCTGACCGTATTGGTGAGCATCACAAGGGAGATCGGCGATTTCAAATCGCTCAAAAGAAATGACAGCAAATACGCAAGGCTCCTTCAGTCTCTGAAGAATTATTGGATGGAGAATCCACGGAAAAAAGTAATTCTTTTTTCCTTCTATCGCGAGACCCTCCGGTATCTGAACGAACGCCTGCAAGAAGATGGGATACCTTCAATCGTCGTGATGGGCGGAATGGACAAGCACGCTGCCATTGAAACATTTGCGAGGCCATCCGGGCCTGACATTCTTCTTTCTTCCGAAGTTGCCGCGGAGGGAGTTGATCTGCAGTTCTCCAGCCTTCTGATCAATTACGATCTGCCATGGAACCCTATGCGGATCGAGCAGCGTATTGGCCGTATTGATCGCATAGGCCAGGAAGCTGAAAGGATACTAATCTGGAATTTCCTGTATGCCGACTCCATCGATGACAGGATTTACGAAAGGTTATTAAACCGGCTGAATATCTTTGAGCAGGCCTTGGGCAGTATCGAGGCAATGCTAGGCGAGAAAATCAGAGAGCTGGGGTATTTCCTGCTTGTTCACAAGCTCTCTACAGAGGAAGAAGCCGCACGAATCGAACAGACCGCTTTGGCAATCGAAAGAATGAATCGCGCGCAGGAATCCTTGGAAAAGGAGGCATCACATCTGATTGCGCACGGAGAATATATCCTAAACCAGGTAAAGGCCGCCCGCGAAATAGGGAGATACGTGACCGGGCAGGATCTTTCCCGCTATGTCCGTGATTTTTTCATCAAGGTTTATGAAGGGAGCCGTTTTGTCAGGAAAGACGATGAAGGCGAATGCTATAGCGTGGAACTCTCCATCGAAGCCAAGATGCGACTGCAGGAGTTTTTGAACACGTATCATCTCCAGGGCAGGACGCGAATTCTTCGAGACACAAGTCCGGTTGTCCTTTTTGAAAATCAGGTTGGTGTCAAAAAATATAGTGTCGAAATAATATCCCAATACCATCCATTGGTCCGGTTCGTCAGTGAGGAGTTGCGCGCAAAAGGGAAAGCTGGAGGGTACTTCCCGGTTTCGGCGGTAGAGGTCAGCAGGCTGGCAATACATGACCTTGATGCCGGAACGTATGTTTATGCGGTGGCCAGATGGTCTGTTTCGGGAGCAAGGGATATTGAGCGTCTTGAATATTCCGCGGTGAGCCTCGACACGAGTCAATGGCTTGACAATGTAGCGGCTGAGCGGCTGGTCAATGTTGCTGCGATGCATGGCCGGGATTGGGATGGGGCGAAGAACATTTTGGATCATCGGAAAGTGGCGGAAATGTATGATTTCTGCCTTAAGAACCTTGAAGAAAGATTTAAACTTTTTGAGGGGGATATTCAGCGTGAAAATAATGACCGTATCAGCCTGATGATCAACACTCTGGAGCGGCACAGGAATTCTCAGCAAAATAAAATCTTAGAGAGGATTTCGTCGCATCGCCAAAGTGGTGAGAAAAGAAAAATAAAACTCATTCCAGCAGAAGAAGGAAAATTGAAAAAGCTGAATAAGAAAATAGATGAAAGGATAGCCATCCTGGAGAAAAAACAGGTTATTGAGTCCAGTGAAGGTATCGTTTCAGGCGGAGTGATTCGTTTGTATTGAAATTCTCAGGAGGTTGTATGGGTGATTCGTTAAAAAATGCTCTGAAAGCGGCTTTGAAAAAGGCAGGAAGTTTTTTGTCACCCAAGCAGAAGAAAAACAAATTAACTGATGCAAACAAAGTTACCGGAGATAGAGCTCAATCTGAAAGCGATGACGTGAATTTTGCCGAAGTAATGAAAAGAGAGGGGGTAAAGCCTTCTAAGTTCGCTCATATGAAGGTCGGCCAAGAGACAAATATCTCAGCTTCCGAACTCGGCGCACAGAAAAGTTCTGCAGACTCACAGGATCGAATTACAAAAAAAGATGTAGTTCTTCGTCATGTCCCCCCTAGCAAACCAAAACAGCATAAGCAGGTAAAGGCAGCTACGATACTGCCAAAATTCGAAAAAACTCATCAATTAATCAACAGCAATAAACCAAAAGAAAAAAAGAACATCCCTGTTCCCCCAAAAGCCCCAACCAAATCAAATTACACGATAAGTGTAAATAATCCTGTATCTCCTAATCTCGAGCTGGTGAAGATAACCAGGTCATGGAATCAAATTGACCTTCCAAACAATGGAGCAGATGAACAGATTGATGTTGCCCATGATGATAAACGTGAGGTGGTTATTGGGCTTGATTTCGGCACGGCAAGCGTCAAGGTGGTAATTGGGGACAGTGCGCTTGGTAAGGCATTCGCTGTTCCATTTTCAGATGAGATTGGCCTTGCCTCTTATTTGCTGCCCAGTAGGGTCTGGTTGGGTGACGAGGGATATTCTTTGGGTGCTTCTAATTCTGAAAATCCTTTGCGAGACCTGAAATTACAATTGATCGATAACTCATGTTCGCCTGAGAGCTTTTCTCATGCCGCGGTATTTCTTGCTCTAGTTATTCGACATTCCAGGGGATGGTTGTTTTCAGAAAAAGCTGCAAGTTATCAGCGGGTCAAAATTCTCTGGAAGCTGACTCTGGGCTTGCCTGCTGAAAGCTATAATAATAAAGCCTTGGTTGAACGGTTCATGAAGCTTGCTGCGGCAGCTTGGCGGCTTTCTCTCGCAAAAGAAAGCATTATACATGGAAAAATTGTTGCTGATATTTGTGGCATTGCTCTACAAATGAAACTTCAGGATTTTCAATCCCTGCCAGAATTGAAGCACATTGAATTTGATGTTGTCCCTGAACTTTCCGCGCAGATTTATGGTTTTTTAACATCAACGAGGTTTGATCCCCAGGCAAAGAACATTTTCATGATGGTCGATGTTGGTGCAGGCACCATTGATTCATCCGTTTTTCGCGTGCGAAGAGGAAGAGGAAATAAGTACGACTTCAATTATTATTCCAACTTTGTTGAATTTAATGGTGTGGCTAATTTGCATGCTGAAAGGATCAAATGGCTCAGGTCTGCATTTCAATCAAAGGGAGTGCCCCAAGATATAATAACAATGTTGGACAAGATGGAAATTCCGGCAGACCTTCTTAAATGCATTCCAGAAAAAATTAACGATTATTTTGATGGAATTGAGATCTCGTTTGACGATATTGAAGCCTCTCCTGATGCTGTTTTTTTTACCAAAAGAGTAAAGCATCAGGTGACGGGCAAAACGCTGAAAAAAGCGAGGGAGTGTGTCAGGTATGAAAGAGAATTTGCCGATACACCCTTGTTCCTTTGCGGAGGTGGCAGCCGCATGAAATATTATAAAAGACTTGAAGAAGAACTCCGCAGTCACCCAAACGCAACCTGGTTCCGTTTCAAATCTCAGAAACTTGAGGTGCCTGAAATTTTGTTAGCGAATGGCGTTAGCAAGGATGACTTTGACCGATTATCTGTTGCCTTCGGGTTAAGCTTTTTGCAAGTTGGCAAGGTTGTGAGAGAAATTGAACCACCACCTCCCCCACCACCAATAAGACAAGTTTGCCCTGGGTGTGGAGCCGTAGGGACCTGTTACTGTGATTAATGAATGCTGTATATCGGCAAGAGACCGTCAATGAGCAATATCCAGGATCCCCTTAAAAAGATTTTCGACCGTCACCGTATCGTCTTTTGGTACGACACCAACAAAGAGCTTCGTGCAGATTTTGAAGCTCTTGACTTTCCTGATGTGACAAAGATCGAACTGGTCAATAACGAGTTTAGCGTCAAGCATCGCATTCTCCGGGAAGAACCGAAAACAAAATTTCTCATGTATCAGGAAGGCCCACAACCAGAGAATACAAGCAATTGGCTGCTGGATGTCCTCTTGTCGCACGGAGAGTTTCGCACCGACCAGGCTTCCATCTATCTGAGCGATATGGAGTTGGGGCCAGAATTTGCCAATATTGTCAAAGATCATACGGAATTCTTCAAGTCGACAAAGCGCAGAGAATCACTCAAGAGCCTTGTGAAGCCTGCTGACAGCCATAATGCAATCCGCCTAAAAATGCTGGCTGTCTGCTGTGGATCAGAACCCCGGGTTGACATGATTCTTGAAAGCCTGCTCAGCGAGTTGGCGGCCGAGCGGCAGGATAAATTCTCCCTCTTGGCGAAGTGCGGGTTTGAGAAGTTTCTGTGGGAACAGGTGCAGAGACATTATGGGTATGAATCTGACACGAAAAGCATTCGCGATTTTGTGATCGAGTTATTCAAGTCCTGTTTCGGCATTGAGCTTGGAAAAACAGTTTCGCTGTCAAACGATGCCGTCATCTTCCTGCGCCGCTGGAAGGATTCAATTCGGCATTGTTCTTCCTTTGAGCATTTTTCGGACTATTGCGCGGATGCCCTCTCGGTTGAACAGGATCTGCAGAAATGCGATATCCGGACGTTGCAGAATATCGACTATTTCAGGTTGATAGATAAAAAGATTATCAGCGACCTAGTCTGTGCTGTGGCGGAAAGGACACTCGGTGCCGGCGAGTGTGCAATGATTGTCAGAAACCGGAGGCTGAGCCACTGGTACGACGAATTTCATCACCAGTATCAGGCTGTAGAGTACGCTGCCCAGTTTATCCATACCCTTGATGGGTTCGATATAAAGGTTGATTCATTCTTGAACGGCATGGAACGCTATGCCAAATCATGGTTTCAGCTTGACCAGCTCTATCGGAAATTTATTTATCATTCCCGATCATCTGGAATGACTTCACTGCTTGAGCCACTCACCGTGCAAGTTGAAGATTTGTACAGCAACAACTATTTGCTTCAGATGAATGACAGCTGGCAGCGGATGGTTGATGGATGTCAAAGCTGGCGGATAAACCAGGTAAGCCACCAAAGGCAGTTCTATGAAAAATATATCGCGCCTGCCGTGGCAAAGAATAAAAAGATTTTTGTTATTGTCTCTGATGCGCTGCGCTTTGAAATAGGGGATGAGTTGCTCGGGCTTATCCGTCGGGAAGATCGCTACGATGCCTCTCTTGAACCGATGCTGGGGATGCTGCCAAGCTTTACCCAGCTTGGAATGGCTGCCTTGCTGCCGAATGCGAGTATTGGTTTTGCTAAAAAATCGACGAACGTGATTGTTGACGGCATGAGCACCCTGGGCACTGCGAGCAGATCCAAAATCCTGGAAAAAAGTGTTCCGGGAAGGGCAAAGGCGCTCCAAGCAGACGAGCTGATGGGGATGAATAGGGAAGAAAGCCGCAATCTTTTTCGAGACAACGATGTCGTCTATATTTACCACAACCGCATTGACGCCGCGGGCGATAAAAAAGCGACCGAAGGCCAAGTGTTTGAAGCGGTGGAGGAAACCCTGCAGGAGCTGATTAAAATTATAAAGAAGCTTGCCGCCGCGAATGTTACCAACATGATCATTACCAGTGATCATGGGTTTATTTATCAGAACCGTCCGATTGTTGAATCTGATTTTACTGACGTAGCCCCTGATGGGGATGAGATGCATCACCAGGACAGGCGGTTTGTTCTGGGTAAAGGACTCAAGCCGCAGAAGAGTTTGCGTTATTTCCGGGCGGAAGAGCTGGGATTGACTGGCGATGTTGAAATACAGATTGCAAAATCGATCAATCGGCTGCGCCTGAAGGGCTCCGGCAGCAGATATGTCCATGGGGGTGCCACGCTTCAGGAAATTGTAATTCCTGTGCTCCAGATCAACAAGAAGCGTCAGAGCGATGTGGCAAATGTCAGTGTGGAAATTATCCGGAGCGGAAGCTCAACCATTACCTCGGGTCAGGTATCTCTGACATTGTATCAGATTGAACCGGTAACAGATAAAATGCAGTCAAGGTCCTTGCGTGCCGGGTTTTATAACAAGGAAGGAGAGCTGATTTCTGACAGGCATGAACTGATTTTTGATTTTGTCTCTGAAAATCCAAGAGAGCGTGAGGTCCATGTTCGCTTCCTCATGACCAAGAAGGCGGACGAGGCGAATGGCCAGGATGTCACCCTGCGGTTGGATGAACAGCTCCCGGGCACCTCCCATTTCCGGGAATATAAATCCGTCATCTATACTTTGCGCCGGTCCTTCACCAGCGATTTTGATTTTTAACGGGATGCAGGCAAGACGCCTTTATCTGAGAGGGTTTGATGAATTCACTGGATGAGAAGATTAACGAACATTTTACAGGCCTTGTAGTCCGCAAGGATTTGGTGAAGATTGTCAAGGGCAACGCCATCGTCCCCTCCTACGTGTTGGAATACCTGCTGGGACAATATTGCGCCACCAGCGATGAGCCGACCATCGAGACCGGTATCGAAACAGTCAAAGAGATTCTGCGCAAACATTACGTGCATCGCAATGAGGCAGGCCTGGTCCGCTCGAATATCAAGGAAAAGGGTCGCTACAAGATCATCGACAAAATCAGCGTCGATCTGAACGACAAGAAGGACGTTTATGAAGCACAGTTTGCGAATCTCGGCATCAAGGAAGTCTTGGTTGATTCGGATACGGTGAAAAAACATCCGAAGCTCTTGGTCAGCGGGGTGTGGTGCATCGCCGACCTCGAATACGAGTTCACCGACGACAAGAATGCCAGCCCCTGGATACTTTCAACCCTCAAGCCTATCCAGCTATCCCACTTTGATTTTGATGGCTACGTTGAGGCCCGCAAGCAATTCACCACCAATGAGTGGATTGACCTGCTGATCCAGAGCATCGGCTTTAACCCCGAGATGTTCGGCAAGCGCAGCAAGCTGAACCAGCTGATTCGCCTGATCCCTTTTTGCGAGCGCAACTACAACCTGATTGAGCTTGGCCCCAAGGGGACCGGCAAATCACACATCTACTCGGAGTTTTCGCCCCACGGCATTTTGATCTCCGGCGGCGAGGTCACCGTTCCCAAGCTCTTCGTGAACAACTCCACCGGAAAGATTGGTCTGGTCGGCTACTGGGACTGTGTCGCCTTTGACGAATTTGCCGGAAAGCAAAAGCGCGTGGATAAGGCCCTGGTTGACATCATGAAGAATTACATGGCCAACAAGTCTTTCTCACGGGGCGTCGAAACGCTGGGTGCGGAGGCATCCATGGTCTTCGTAGGCAACACCCAGCACACCGTGCCCTACATGCTCAAGCACTTGGACCTGTTTTGCGAGCTACCCGACAAATTCTACGACTCAGCGTTCCTCGACCGTATCCATTTCTACATCCCTGGCTGGGAGATCGACATCATCCGGGGCGAGATGTTCTCCAACAGCTACGGCTTCGTGGTGGACTACCTGGCCGAGATCCTTCGCTCCCTGCGCAATCATGATTACTCGGATCGGTACAAGGAGCACTTCTCCCTCTCTTCGGATATCTCGACGCGGGATCGCGATGGCATCAACAAGACATTCTCCGGCCTGATGAAGATCCTTTTTCCGCATGACGGGGCAACCAAGGAAGAGGTCCAGGAACTGTTGCGGTTTGCGATTGAAGGCCGTAAGCGCGTCAAAGACCAACTGATGCGAATCGATTCAACCTACGGCAATGTCCGTTTTTCCTATCTCGACGCAGGTGGACAGACCAAACCTGTCACCACGCTCGAAGAGGAAGAATACCCCAACTACTACCACAAGACCATCGCCGAGGACGAAGACGGGGAAATCGCCGATATTGCGCAACCAAGTGCGCCACCGGTTTCATCCGAACATCTTTCACCGGCGGAGCCCACCCTCAAGGAGAAACACCTCACGTTTCAGGAGAACCAGAAAGGCCTCTCCTTCGATACGCTGCTTGGCCCCTATCTCAAAGGGGCAACCGCGATTACGATTACCGATCCGTATATCCGCCTGTTTTACCAGATGCGCAATTTCATGGAATTCCTGGAGACCGTTGTAAAGCACAAGGCGCCGGATGAGGAAGTGTCCGTTCATCTGGTGACAACGGAAGACGAGTTCAAAGGCGAACAGCAGAAGGAAAACTTCGAGAAGATGAAGGAGTCCGCCAGCGCTGTAGGCGTGAACTTCACCTGGGAGTTCGACGGTACCGGAACCATCCATGCTCGCCACATCGTGACTGACCACGGCTGGAAAATCTCTCTGGATCGTGGCCTCGATATTTTTCAGCACTACGAAATGAACGATGCCTTTACCTTTGCCAATCGGCTGCAGCAATACCGCTCATGTAAGGCTTTTGAGGTAACGTTTATCAAGCACGGGCAGTAGGCCCCGAAGGGGGGGATTGTTAATAACATATAAAATATTTTGACATAATGTAGTTGTCAAGAACTGGGTTACAACTTGCTACCTCACGAATGGAGAAAAAATGAAAAGAACAATAATACTGTTTATGTGAAAAAATTGATGTAGATCGATTTTTTTCCATGGCGAACATAAAAATTATTGTATTAAATAGTAATAGTTAATTTTTAATAATTACGACATTACAGATTAGAATCGTATGTACCATGGGTCATATAAGACTAGGCAACCTCCCCCGCACACGTAAATGGCAGCAGGTTGTCGCCCTCATTGATGGCGGAGCCGGGACTGCTCAAATAGCTAATGCAACGATTACCGCTGCAGAGCAGGGTTTTAAACTGGTTGCGGAAGACAAGGGCCTGGTAGAGACGATATGGCTCCTCACTCAGTTGCCCCTTGCAGCGAGAAGCGACGACTTTGGACAGGCCCTCCAGAGCGTTGGCCTGGATGTGTCGGACTCCCCCGGTCTCATGGAGGTGGTGGGCGGTTTCTCGGATGCCATCGATAAAAAACTGACTAACAACGGCGGGAGAACAGATCTGGGTGAAATGGCCCAGATGGCTGCCGCTGAAACGATAACACAGATCATCGGAAGTCGAACGCAAAGCCTATTCGGCACGACCTCCGACGATGTCAAGAAAGCCTTTTCCAAACTCGCCACCAACAAGCAGTTCAGCATATTCGCCAGAGACTTTTTCGCTCGTCTAACAAACAGGTGCCTTGATTATTTTGTCAGCAAAGCAGTTTCTCATCACGTCGGTGAAGGGAAACGCTTCCGTACACTTGCCCAACAAGGCGAATTTACCAAGGCTTTAGGAATCCATAGCCGCGAAGCCTCGAAGATAATTGAGGAATTTTCAGGAGGTTGGTTTTCAAAAACCAACTGGGAAAAGAAAGGCATATC
>ENA-OSEO01004097-OSEO01004097.1-sediment-metagenome-genome-assembly--contig:-NODE-4097-length-15901-cov-4.555549_pt1 | contig 15901 bp, 9 predicted proteins | sample MGYA00237883_ERZ534232 | MGnify/ENA metagenome assembly ERZ534232 | reverse complement strand
GCCTGGTTTAACAGAGCGTACAAACGATGGAGCCGATCCCAGGCGGGAGAGGAAGATTTCATAGCCTTTTGCGATCTGTTAGGCTATCCACCTTCCAAGGTATTGGGCTGGTTGCACGGCGAGTTTATTCCTGAAGGTCCAGAAATTCTGAGTATTGCGGGGACACTCGGAACAGAGGTTTATTCAACCCTTGATCTCCCTGCAGTGGATCCTGAATTAATGAAGATTTATCATGCCTTCTCTCATTTGCATGGTGAGTTTCGAAGTCGTCTGGCTCAGGCACTTTGGGAAGCAGAAAAAGAAATGAAAGAGAAGGGTATCTCAGCTAGTTCGCCGGATGCAGGGGGAATACTCAGTATTGTTTTTACAAAGTGGGGAATAAAATCGGACCCAACGAAATGAATCTATGTTTTTAGATATTTGAATTGTAAATATCAATTCATTTACTTAGATATCGTATCTTCACTACTATGTGTTGCACTGTTTTATTTCCACAATCTTCAAATAGAAAAAGTTTTTGGAAGGCAAGACTCAAGATTTATAAACCTGGTCGATCACAAGCCAGAAAAAATACAGTGTGCTAGAATTATTATTGATTTGGGGAGTATCTCTGGAGGGATTCTACAATGGCAAATTTCATTACAAACGATGATGACAAGGATCTAAAGAAACGACTCATCGAGCTTGTTGAGAATTCTTCTGAGATGAAATTCTTGGTAGGATTCTTTTATTTTTCCGGAATCCGAGAATTATTCAAAGGTCTTATTGCAAACAATCAAGCTACACTGAAAATTCTTGTGGGTTTGAATATTGATCAATCGAATTTCCGACTGGTTGAATATGCAGAGGAGAATGAAGAACTATCCGGCGAAGAGATTGCTGAAAGCTTCTTTGGTGACATTAAAAAATCACTAACGCATGATGATTTTGACACAAAAGAATTCTATGAACAGGTGAAATTCTTTATTAACCTCATCAACGAAAATCGGTTGACTATTCGAAAAACCTATAAGCCCAATCATTCAAAACTGTATCTGTTTCACCTCCCAGGACAAATCGTCAGGGACCGTGTATTTATCACCGGCAGCAGCAATCTAACTCGAGTGGCATTAACCACTCAATCTGAATTTAACGTTGAAATCAGCGACTATGGAACAAAGGAAGCTGAAGAGTATTTTGATGCTCTCTGGGAAGATGCTGTAAAAATTACTGAGAATGATGTCCTGAAAAAGAAGCTTACCAGCATCGTTGAAAATGACACATTGGTAAAGCAAGTTACGCCGTTTGAAGCCTATGCGTTGATCATGAAAACATATCTGGATTCCTTTGAACAAAAGGATCTTGGGCAGACGGTTATCGATCTTCTTGAAAAGAATGGATACAAGAAGTTTGAATACCAGCTCGATGCTGTGAAACAGTCCCTCGCGATCATCGAGAAACAAAACGGCGTTATCATCGCGGATGTGGTGGGTCTTGGAAAAACTATAATCGCCTGCTGTGTTGCCAAGGCACTAAAGAAACGCGGAATTGTCATCTGCCCGCCTGGATTGATGGGAGACAAGAATAAGACTGCCGGTTGGGGAATGTATCTGGATCAATTCCAACTCTATGATTGGGATGTCCGCTCTTGCGGCGATCTGGAAGAGACAGCCAAATATGTGAATTCTCGAAATGACATTGAAGTTATTGTGATTGATGAGGTTCACCGGTTTCGCAATCAAGACACCAAGGATTATGAATTCCTGAAGAATATTTGCCGGGATAAAATAGTTATCCTTCTGACTGCGACACCGTTTAACAATCGTCCGGGAGATATCCTTTCTTTATTGAAATTATTCATTGATCCAAAGAAATCAACCATAACCTTGGAAAATGACCTTGCAGCCATGTTCAGGGCATATAAAGGGATTTTTGAACGATTATCTTATATCAAGAAGTATCATAACTCGCCAAACCGAGAAAAGAGAGACAAGGCACAAGGTTATTACGAGACCTTTTTTGAAGAGAAAGAAATCGATCTCAAAAAGGTAAAACAACGGAGCAGATTCCTGGCTGATCAGATTCGCAATGTTATTGAGCCTGTTACTATTCGCAGGAATAGGTTGGATTTGAAAAACAACCCATTCTATAAGGATGAAGTAAAAGAACTATCAGTGATTGCTGATCCGGAAGAATGGTTTTTCGAACTGAGTAAAGAACAATCTATTTTCTATGACAAGATCATCAAAGAATACTTTGGTGAGCAAGGAAAATTCAAAGGCGCTATCTACCGTCCTTTTGCCTATGAAACTGAGACAGATCCAGTTGAGTTGGATGAAAAAGGCAACTTTGAATTTGTGCAGCAGGAACAGCTGTTTGATTTCATGAGACGTTTGATGGTCAAGCGGTTCGAGAGTTCCTTTGGGGCATTTGAGCAAAGCATCAGGCGGTTTAAACGGATCACAGAACACGCGCAGGAGTTCATCAAGAAAAAGAATAAATACATTCTTGACCGCGCACTGTTGGAAAAAATTTATTCACTGGACGAAGATCAAATTGAGCAGCAATTATCAGATTTCGCGGAGATTCTTAAACGAGGGGATTTTCCAAAGAATAATCGGATTTACGAGTTAGACAAGTTTATAGATAAAAAGGGTTTCCTGTCTGACATCCAATCTGATTTGAAATTATTCGAAGACATATTGGATGAATTGGAAGAGATGGACCTAGTGAACGAAGATCCAAAGGCAAAATGTTTGATTGAGCATGTTTCAGAAGTGATGAATCGAGCGCCGCTCGCCGGTGAGCCAAAGCGCAAAGTAATCATCTTCTCGGAATACATGGACACGGTTAAACATCTCTCAAAAAGCCTCAAAAACGCTTTCGGTAATCGAGTACTTGTTGAAGATGGCGGACTCTCCACAGCCAAAATCAAAGAGATCAACAGAGATTTTGACGCCTCAAACAATGAACCGACGAACCTGTATGATGTGTTGCTGTCTACCGACCGAATCTCAGAGGGGTTCAACTTGAACCGGGCTGGGATGATCATCAACTATGATATTCCTTGGAATCCGGTGAGAGTGATCCAACGGGTTGGACGTATCAACCGTATAAGCAAGAAGGTTTTCAAAGAGCTATATATTGTCAATTTCTTCCCAACTGAAAAGGGAGCCGAGCTGGTGCAGTCCAGAGAGATTGCCAGCAACAAGATGTTCCTGATCCATGAGATTTTGGGAGAAGACGCCAAGATATTTGATATCGATGAAACCCCAACTGCGGCTGGATTGTTCAAACGAGTGATTCAAAATCCGGATGAAGTTGAGGAAGAAAGCTTCTACACCAAAGTACTCAAGAAGTACCTCGCTATAAAAAAGGATGAGCCGGAACTAATCGATAAGTTGCAGGATTTTCCGGTGCGCGTAAAGGTGGCCAAACACGGTGATGAAAACGAACTGCTTGTTTTCTTCAAGAAGGGAAGGATGTATGTTCAGGGGATCCATTACGATAAAGCAGATGATGGAAACCCTTATACAACCTCACTCGAAGATGTTATTGATAGAATCGAATGCGAGAAGGACGAACTAAAGCTGGAATTGAGCAAGGACTTCTGGAGAGCCTATGGGAATGTCAAAGAGTACCGGGAAACCTATTTGGAATACGCGGGTTCAAAAAGCCAGGAGTCGAAAGCCATCAATAATTTGAAAACACTGCTCAAAAAACCCTGGGAAGAATTGAAACCCTATCTACCGTTCATTCGGATGTTACTCGAAGATGCAATGAATTATGGGAGCCTCTCAGATTACACGCTCAGAAGAATTGCCAACCTTGACGCAATCAGCCCAAGCAAACACAAAGAAACTGTCGAAGCCATTGATACCCTGATGAAGGAACTGGGGGTCAGTTATTTTACAAGGCAGAAGAATAAACAAGCCAATCAAAGAAAAGAAATCATCATAGCGATGGAGAATCAGAAAAATGGCTAATTCAACCTTGGAACATCTTATCAAAGGCTTCAGTACCGAAGGTATTACTCGGTTTTTTAGAGAGAGAAGTCCGAAGTTTGCGCCCAGGAAGGAATCCCTTGATGAATACAATGATGAATTATTCAAAGGGGGGATAAAACTTGGGGAAATCAAATTTGATGAAACTGAAGAGCTCATTGTTTGCGCTTTTTCATGTGAGAACTCTCTGTCAGAGCGAAGTGGGAAGAAAGCACAATACGAGAAGGCCAAGAAGGTATTGAAAGAGCGGATCAGTGATGCTGGAATTTTTGTTTTTTATGATGCAGGTGGAAATTTTCGTTTTTCATTGATCTACACAAATTACCTTGGAAAAAAGAAAGATTGGAGCACTTTTAAAAGGTTTACCTATTTTGTGAGTAAGGAATTTACCAATAAAACTTTCCTTCAAAGAATTGGTGAAGCTGATTTTTCTTCATTAGATAAGATCCAGGAGGCTTTCTCCGTTGAAAAGGTTACAAAAGAGTTCTATGAAAATATCTCTTATTGGTATTTCTGGGCAGTCAAGAAATGTGTCTTTCCAAAAGATGCAGAAGCTGAGGTAAATGGTAGGAATATTTCTGTAATTCGACTCATAACCCGAATCATTTTTGTATGGTTTATGAGGGAGAGGAAATTAATAAGCAGGGAATTATTTGATAAAGAGTCAATAAATGAATTATTACTCGATACATCAGACAATTCTTCAACATATTATCAGGCAATATTGCAAAACCTGTTTTTCGCAACGTTGAGCACCAAACAGGAAGAAAGACAGTTTAGAAGTGAAATACGTGGTCAAAAAGGATTCAACTCTGACCACGGCAATCCATATGTATTTCGTTTTCACGAATATTTAAAAAACCCTGAAAAAGTACATGAGATATTTGTGGATATTCCCTTCCTAAATGGCGGGTTATTCGACTGCCTAGACGATAGCGATAAAGGGATTTACATTGATGGGTTTTCTGAAACCAAAAAGAACCAGGCTATAGTACCTAATGTGCTTTTATTAGGAAAAATAACTAATGTGGATTTGAGCAGTGACCTTGGTGAACAACAGAAAAAATGTCCTGTTCAAGGATTACTAAATCTTCTCTCTGAATTTAATTTTACGATTGATGAAAATACTACTGATGATAAAGATGTGGCCCTTGACCCGGAACTTTTAGGAAGAGTATTTGAAAATTTACTAGCAAGCTTTAACCCGGAAACGAGTTCAACTGCCAGAAAAGCAACCGGCAGCTACTACACTCCTCGAGAGATCGTGGATTATATGGTGGATGAGAGCCTTAAAGGCTATCTAATAACTCATCTGACAGATGTTGAAGAAATCGATGATAAATTGGCCATTCTTTTCTCTCATGAAGTAGAAGAAAACCCATTCACAATAAAAGAATCAAAAAGGATTGTTAATTTAATTGAAAGTGTTCGGGTAGTTGATCCGGCAGTTGGATCTGGTGCATTCCCAATGGGAATCCTTAACCGATTAGTTTTCTTACTTCATAAGGTTGATCGAAACAATGATTTTTGGAAGCAAGCGCAAATTGATACTGCAAATCAATTTACAGATCCTAAAATTAAACTAGAGGCAATTGAACGAATCAACGAATATTTTAAGAAGAACCCTAATTATGGACGTAAGTTGTTTTTAATACAGAAGTGTATTTACGGTGTGGATATTCAACAAATAGCAGTTGAAATCGCAAAATTACGATTTTTCATTTCCCTATTGGTCGATGAAGATGTAGATAAGAGTAAGGATAATTGGGGAATTGAACCACTCCCAAATCTGGATTTTAAAATAATGCAAGGTGACAGTTTAATTTCCGATTTTTTAGGTGTGAGTTTTGAGTTACAAAAAGTTCCTTCTGAAAATCAAGGGAAATTGGATTTTTTAGATGAAAAATCTGGATTAATTGATCAATTTGAAAGAAAAAAGATCGAATATCAAAATGAGTCTGACAAAAGTCATAAAGGTAAATTGCTTGAAGAAATAGATGATTCAATTATTGAAATATTTAAATTGATTGTCAAGCAACAAAAAGAGAGTTATTTTTCTGCAATTGAATCAATAAAACGAAAATATTCAGTATTACCCAATAGAGAAGAGCGTGAAGATATTACTCAAAAAGAAATTTGCAAAATAAACGCAAGATATTGTTTCGACCTAAATAATGCAGAAAAGCAATTGAGAGAATATACCGGAAAGTTAAAAATCAGACCTTTTTTCCCTTGGCAACTCTATTTTGCCGAAGTCTTCACGGAGAAACAAGGATTTGATCTAATTATTGGAAATCCACCTTATCTTGAATCAAGGAATAAATCTTTTTCAGAGAAGCAAAAGTTATCCTACCAAAGTGCGTGCAAAACCAGATGGGGAGAAGAAAGCAGCTATATTACAAAAGGCGCTGATTTATTAATCTATTTTTTTGAATTGTCACTTCATTTAATCAATGATTCTGGAATAGTTACACTCATAACACAAAATGCATGGCTAGATACTGTTTACGGAAGAAAATTTCAACAATTCTTACTGAAAAATTCCAAAGTACAAAGAATAGTTGATAGTGACTATCGCTACTTTCCAAGTGGCGAAGGTCCGAATATTAATACAGTAATTTCTCTTATAGGTAATAAAGAAAATAAAACCACAAAAGGTATTGATTTCACTCGATATCATGTAAATTTAAGCAATCTGGGTTATAAAAATCCATCAAACAAAGTAAATGATGAAGTAATTGCTTCACAAAGAAAATATGAATACTCTGATAAGATTTTAGTCGACACAAAATGGGGTTTTTTGCTAGGTTCTTCAAATCAAACTCTTTACATATTATCACAATTAAAAAAATATTTTTGCCCCTTAGAAAATATAAAAAACAGTCAACTCTCTTATGGTCAAGGATTAAATTTAACTAAAGAATTTTATATAGATATTAATAAGTTCCATCAGATTAGTAAAAATGACGATGCATTAATTCCAATATTAACTTCTGATGATGGTGCTTTATTTGAAATTCACAAAACATCGAAATTCATAATAAATGCATCCAAGCTTACTCAATCTGAAAAACAAATTTGTAGAAAAATAGGTGTAAATCTATTTGATCCAAATTCTTCCAGAAAAAGTTACCCTATCTTAATAATGCCAAGGGGAATAGGACGGCATTATTGTTCATTTACAAGTATTAATTGCTTTTCTTCTAGCGGAGTTGATATTTATGATGAATTAAGTAACACTAAGTTAGAAGTAAAAATGAGTTTATGGTTATTTTTCAACTCATCAGTCGCATGGTTAATGCGGGAAATATTGGGTCGAAAGAATTTGGGAGGAGGGATGTTGAAAGCTGAGGCGATTGATTTAGAGCACCTCCCTGTATATTTTGATTTTCAGCAATCCACGAAAATTGAAACCATTTTCAATAGTCTAAAATCGAGAGAAGCCCTATCCACAATCGAAGAAATAAACTCACTAGAGCATCAACAAATAGATGAAATAGTTTTTGACTCTCTTGAAATATCACGTAACGAAAGACGTAATATTCAAGATGAATTAATCCAGATTATAAAATTGCGAAATTCAAAATCTACAACTTAGTTTTTTACAGGAAAAAAGAATGATTGAAAAAATGTCCGATATTACGGGTAAGACATTTTCGACATTAGCTCAAAAGAGCAAATTCACCGTTGAAGTGGTGAATGAGGCCGGTGTTGTAGTTAGAGTTCACGCGACCCGGAAAAACAGAACAATCGGATGGAATGAAATAGAAAAAGCCTGGGACTACCTTCGACAAAATGGCACCGTCACGCAAACGCAAATCCTCGATATGGGGACAAGGAGTTCGGCTTATATTTGTGTTTTCTTGTCCAATTTGCCGGGGGTTAGTTATAAATTGAATCCGGTAAGACTAATTTATCAAAAGTAGACATAACTAAGCGAGCATTTTGTACAGTCCTAAGGAGGTCTGAATGGGTGGAAGAAATATTAGACTATATCTGATTGATGGAATTCCAAATGGAATGATTACTGCCGAAATAGTGAACTGGACTGGACGATTTATGGTAGCTCCTCGTTCTCAATTAAATCGTCTCGCAAAACGTGATGAGGTAAAACGTTCTGGAGTCTATTTTCTAAAAGGAAGTAATCCAAAAGATCCTTCTCAAGACATGATTTATATCGGTGAGAGTGAAAATATTCTCTCAAGATTAGTCCAACACGAGAGGGATCAAGATAAAGAGTTTTGGGAAAAAACAATAATTGTTACTAGTAAAGATGAAAATCTTACTAAAGGTCACATTAAATACCTCGAAAGTAGGTTAATTCGAATTGCAAATCAAGTGAAAAGAGCTGTAGTCACGAATAATACAAACCCTGAAAATTCAAATTTACCTGAATCTGATATCGCGGACATGGATTACTTTCTTGAGCAGATTCAGATGGTTCTTCCAGTACTTGGTTTCACATTCGTAAATCCCCTTCCGGATGTAATAACAAAGAATAATGAAGAAAACAGCTTAGTATCTCCAGTTTTTACTATGACTTATTCTGGTGCAAGTGCAAAAGCACAAGAAATTGATGGGGAGTTTGTAATACTGGAAGGTTCATTTTCAAGAATTGCACATACGAGAAGTCTCGCAGATTCATACATTCATATTCGTGAAAGATTAGTTAGTAATGGAATTTTGGTTGAAAGCAATCAAACCGGATTCTGGAGATTTACTCAAAATACAACTTTTCAAAGCCCCAGTACCGCCGCGAATATTGTTGGAGGAGCCTCGCTGAATGGTCGTGAACACTGGAAAGTTCAGGATACTGGACAAAGTTACGCAAAATGGTCAGAAGAACAAATAAAAGATGTAAATCCAATAATGGATGAAACAGACGATACTGATGAAAGTAAAGGGCTTGGTAGTATTAAAATATCCTGGGAGAAATTTCCAAATGGCGACCTTCGACGCGGTTGTGGACATGGAATTGAATTTCATGATCAAAAAAGAGAAAACGAAGATACACTAGTTGCTTGTTTAAATGGATTTGAGTGGTACCACGATAATCCGGAACAAGTAATCGTTTACTGTATTGACCCCGATAATTATTCAGATGAAGAGGTTATTGAAAATCTCAAAGCACTGGTAGTTGAAATTGTTCGAAAAAAAGAAATTGCGGATGGAATGGTAAATGATAGGATTTTAGCTTCACCTAATTGTTGAAATGACTTATATTGATTTGATATTCTGATGAATAAAGCCTGGTAAGTGTGTTGTATATTGCCATAATAGAAAAGGTACTATAAAAATGCCACCTGGCAACAATCAAAACCCGGCACGAGGCCGTGAATTTGAAGCGTTGGCTTCAACTTTATTAACTACCTTTTTTGGCGTTCAATTTCAAAATGGATATGCCATTGAAATTGGAGATCCACCTAAGAAACATAGATTTGATCTTGTTTCCACTGATCTCAGTATTATTGGAGAATGTAAGAATTATTCTTGGACTGAGACTGGAAATATACCAAGTGCAAAGATGGCTTTTTTAAATGAGGCGGTTTTTTACCTTCAACACCTCAAAAATACACAAAATCGGTTTCTAGTCCTTAGAAAAGATATTCATGAAAGGCATGTAGAAACGTTGGCTGAGTACTATTATCGAATTAACCGTCACTTGCTTAATGGTGTTTTTATTATTGAGATTGATATTGCAAACAATTCAGTGAAAACCATTGGGATTTAAATAGTGAGAAATTTCAACAAACAAAGGAATAAACGATTCGATAAAAAAAGGGGTAAATATGAAATTTTGTTATGTCGACGAAAGTGGTACGGGAGATGAGCCATATGCTGTGATGGTAGGTATCATCGTTGACACACAACGAATGAACCTAACCAAAAAGCATTGGAAAGGTTTACTTTCAGCACTTTCAGGAATCGTTCATAAGCCCATTGAGGAGATTCATACCCGGGATTTTTACCCAGGGAATGGTCCCTGGAGAGAATTAAGTGGGGATCAAAGATCCAAAATTACAACAATTGTATTTAAATGGCTTCAAGATAGGAAGCACAATATTGTTTTTTCTGCTGTCAATAAAACCCTGTACCGACAGGAATTCCAGAACGATGAACGCTATGGCGATATTCATGATTTATGGTGTTTCTTGGCACTTCATCTTTCATTGTCCGTTCAAAAATATCATCAATCAGAGAAGAAAAATAAGGGGCATACGGTATTGATTTTTGATAACGAAGAAACCTCTGCCTGCCATTTTGAACGATTAATCCTTTACCCGCCTGCCTGGACTCATACGTATTACGGAAAAACTAAAACGCAAGAACCATTTGACCAAATTGTAGATGCCCCGTACTTTGCAGATTCAAAATCTGTTGGTCTTCTTCAAGTCGCCGATTTCGTGAGCTATTTCATCCGTAGATATGTTGAAATTAAACAAGGAGCAATTCCTGAGAAATATGAAGGTGAAGAACAAAAGATGGAAGCTTGGATGGGGTTTATACGATCTCGAATGATTTCAAAACCCATGATATATCCAACTAAAGCACGATGTGAATGTGCAGAACTCTTTTGGAAATATGGTCCTGATTGCCTAAAGTAATCTTCTTAGAAAAACAGAATTTGATAAGATTTTTTGGGTTTTGCAATGATAATGAACCGAAAGAGAGAAAAGTATGGCAGATGATATTCAAGACGGAAAAAATAATTGGACAAGTACTCGTTTAGTTAAAGTTGAGGATATTCGTAATACTATTGACGAATTAAAAAAGAAACAGTGGGTATGTCGTGGGCAACAAAAATGTGATGATAAGAGGTTACTTGCTTCGATAGATCGGTCAAATTTTCAGAATTTAGATAGAAGAGAAAAACTAAGACTTGAGAAAGAAAGCATTAGGCAATTTAGAGAAAATTATCAACCCTACAATGAAAATGAAAAATATTGGATTCAAAATTCAGATATTCTTGCTTTAGCAATGATGCAACATTACTCCATCCCGACTCGTCTTTTAGATTGGTCTTATGACCCTAAAGTTGCTTTACTATTTGCGATAGATACTAAAAATGAGGCGGCTAACAAAGATGGGGAAATTTGGGCGTTTGATTATCAACGATATTTTGACAAAGCTCCAAAACAATGGGAACTTTATTCGGAAACAAAGTCCTGGGGGGAATTTAATCCAAATCTACCAATACTTTTTTCAGAGAGTGGTACTAATAATGACTGGTTCGTTCTCCAAATTATCAAAGAAGAATTCGGATTCTCTCGGATATTCGCTCAAAAGGGTTGGTTTAGTGTTGTTTCAAAATTTGGTGTTGACCACGCCTTTTTATTAGAGAAACTTCTTGACGGAAGAGAGTATTATCAGAAATATATTATCCCAAAAGAATTAAAAAAACATATTAGGCAATTGCTAAAGCAAGAGGAGAATATATCAATAGAAGGTTTATTTCCAAATACACAAACCATAGCCGATAATGTTAAAAGAAACGTATTTGGGGGGTTCATTCAAAATTATCCTTCAAGAAAAAAAAGAAAATGGATAATAAAACGGTCGATGCACAAAAACCATAAAAAACAGATTATTGAAATTTAAAATACAAATGAATACCATTCTGCATCCTTTAACCAAACAGTAATAATTGAAAAATTAAACCGGAGTACATCGCAAAAACACAAAATCGGATTAATTGTGCGCTTTATGAGAATCTACATGTTACAATAAATATACACGGAGTGGAAATTACCTGTTTCTGAGCCATCAGGTGCGGCCGACTCACGTGTCAACATTAATGACGAGCAACTACGCTCTGATTTGGTTATGAGACTAACCTCAGGTGAAAATCTAAATCAAATCCTTCGGGATGTGGTGGATTATTATGAATTGGAGGTACTCATGATGGGACGCGCTAAGGGCTCAGAAGCAAAAATCCACGCCCTAATAGGGCGTTTTGATTATTAAGCGAGGCTTAATCTGGCGTTATTTGAAAAAATCTTCATCCGGCATTCTTCGCTATTCAAGGATTTCAATTCTTTCCTTTTTATCAAATAAACTCATTAATCATCGGAGTTGACATCTTCGTCCTTTTCGATCAAATTTTGATCCAATTTATTGGTTTCAAATAACTCTAGCTGACCAAAATTTGTCGTAGCATCTTTCTTTTTTGCTGATATTCTGTGCTTATAAAACCGCTGAAATAAGTCACCACCACGGAATCTTTTAAATTTAACCACGTATTTGTTATTTCCTTCAAGATGAAAAGCCAAATCAAGAAGGACAAATGCATCTAGCGCTTTTTTGATCCATCTCTTTCTTGGGAATGTTCTCTCTCTGGCTTCGTTTGATTTTTGTCCATATAATTTTTGAAGAGATTCGGTCAATTCATCTAAATCAACGTCAATTAACCAAACCTTAGCTAATTCATCAAATTTTGTCCCAATATATCTTTCTGTAAATACTGTCTGCCAAAGTAGAACCATAGTGTATTCTACTGCTTCAGGTTCTTGGTCATAAAAGCGTTGTCCATCAATAAGTCCCTCAACAGAAATTGATTTTCCGCCCTCTAATTTTTGTGAGAGATTATTTGGTTCTAAGCGTCCCCAGACTTGACGAACGTGTAAGAATTGTTTAACCTCTTGTTTTTTGAAAAATTCGATTATCGAGGTTGGATTTTGAAATGTTGAAATTTCTCCGTTATCAATCAGAGACTGAACATACCTAGAAAAATCAATGGATCTATCAACATCTATCAAGAGAGTAATGTTAGCAGGTATTAATTCACCACTCGATGTCCACCAACCCACCAAATTATCGTCATACTTTCTCAATTGATCAACAGTATTCCGCCACCGATCATTATTGTTTTGGGGCATCGTGCGTTTAGCTTCAACTACCATTCCCCAATCATCTTCGATTTGAATTACAGCATCGGGTGTAGCGGTATTGTTAGGATGAACACAATTTGCTGAGCTCGTGGTCATTCGTCTGCCAAATGATGTACGTAAAGGAGTTGTTGGATTATCAACCTTGTAATGATCGGAAATGACTTTACAAAGAGCTCGAAGACCCATAATGGTTGTTTCATACTCTTCTATTTTTTGGCGAATTTCATCGACGTCCGGAATGTCGCTTTCATTCGGCATATTCTTTCACTGCCCCCTCCCGAAATTGATAAAAAATATATGATGTTATCCGTTCAAGTGCCTGAGGTGTTGAGCGGGCTTGAGGTGCAATTAATACACGATCAGGCGACAATATCCAAATATCAAAGGAAGAACCATCAGCGAAATCAGCAATATTTGCATGATAATAGGGATTACCATGAAATACTGCAATCGAAGATTCTGGATACTTAACCATTGTTCTACCAAACCTACGTATCTCTTCGACTTCATCAAAAATATCTATGTTGTATTTAATTTCCAAAGGCGGACTTGGTTTGTAATCTCGTTCTCGAATACCTCTCATCTGATAGAGTTCAAGGCGTTCTGATGCATAACCTTCTAATGTAGTAATAATGTATTCTTCGATCTCTTCAAAATAAGAATCACAATATACTTCACCAAATTTACTAATTTTCCCTTTCGCTATTGTAAAATAATTCTGCGATTCCTTTCCAATTTTTCTTTGGATTGCGAATGTAAGCGAAGTAAACCATTGGTTTTTTTCCAAAGCTTCTTCAAACATTTCATCCACCGATTGATCTCGCCAGACACGATCAGTATTAAACTGTGATCTTCCCCGATTTTGTACCGTGTCTCGCTTGGCTTTTAATGTTCCATCTAAAATGTGAACTCGTAAATTGTTTTCGGTATTATTTTCTAGAATTTTTAAAGCATCGTGTATTTCATTCTGTTTGAAAAATACTCGCATAGCTTCTGGATATGATCGTTTCACAAGCTTTCTTACAACGTCTGTCCAAAACAATGAATGGGACACCGTAATGACCCGATACATATTTGGATACTTCCCTGGGATAAAAGCTAACAATCCTTCATTTTCTTTGGCAGAATCTTCACCAATAATTCGAGCGGAAAATAGCCATGGCGATGAGTTGTAATTATTAACTTCTATTTTTGCTATTCTACTAATTCTTTCTATTACGGATGAAAAATCACCTTTATGGTATATGATGGATTCTCGTAATTGAACATGATCATCAAATTTTTTTAGCATAGGTAATATGCCAAAAAAATTATTTGGGGAAGATAAACTACTAACCCAGCTTTCGAAAGCTTGAATTGGATCATATTTTGGAGCTGCAGATCGTGCCATTATCGTAATCTCCAACACGTTTTGGCCATTGATTGATTAACTTATTATATATCTGATGAAATAAAGTGCCATGATATCTGATTAGGCTTTTTTAAAAAAGGCTCTGGGGAGTCCCAGAGCCAGTTCAATCAAATTCCAAATCCCATCTGTCCCTCCGGTATTACCTCCTTTCTTCTCGTTCTTCTAACAACCACCGTCTTGGTGGACACCCAGTCATCCCAGGTCATCACTTTCGGACCCGGAACAATAACAGCGCTCGGTGTCGTCAGGCTGCCCATCGGATTGTGACTTACCTGCAAGTCGTCAGCAAATAAGGTCTGTAAATCAGAGAGTTTCGCCCCATCCAGCACATCACGCGCCAGTTGAGTGAGAAAGTCGCCTTCCTCTTCTGGGACAATTGCTCCTCCGACCTCATCACCGTAGACGAGCTGAGCAGCCTTCATCTTCCTGCCCATTAAGGCTAGTGCTGTTGCCTCCATCGCAGATGTGTATACCGAGAAAATCGCTTTGACCGGTTGGGTCTGCCCCAACCGCCACACACGTCGGACACTTTGCCAAAGTGTGTAGAGCGAATATTCGATCTCAAAAAACACAACGGTTGAGAATTGCACCAGGTCGAGACCCGTTTCCACAAGCCGAGGGTTACAGATCAGTGCATCGATGGTATTCACCCGTTTGGCAATCCATTCTTCCCGCTTGCGTGGGTCAACATTACCGCCTAGAATGGACACTCTCAGCCCGTTGGCTTGCAGAGGCATCATCACCCGATCTTGAATATCGCGGGTGCCAGTCTGACGAACATAGATCAGCACTTTGCGCCCTTGCTGTTTCTCAACTTTACAGAAGTCAGCCAGCCAGTTTTCTTTCGGCAACCATTTATGGCCATTCGGGTTAATTGCCGGTAACTCCATCAGCGGTACTTTTCGGATTGATTTCCCGTCCTCGTCATCTACCTCATCCACTAGTACAACCTCGTCCCGAAAAGCAGAGTTAGGTCGCGCAAGGCTCCATTGAAGCCAGGTGGAAAGGTATCGACTGGATTGAACCGCCAATTGCTTCAGGCTCCTATCCATGCTGTGGTATTGTTGCCCCTGGTCGTCCAGCATATCCAGGGCAACCACCTCTTCTTTGTAAGCCGGCATCGCCATGTTCAGATCCTTTAAACTCAGGAAGATAGTCGTGTCTAACAACCGGCTTACGATGGCTGGGCTGACACCAGGTTGTTCTTTCGCCTGATTACGGTAGCGCCTGTTGCCGGTGTACACACCATCATCATCCGCGTCTTCGTTACGTCTTCTCCTGCGCGTTGTTTCGAGCACACCGTACAACCGCGCCCAGCGTTTCTCGTCATGAAAGGCAAAGTCGCGCCGGACTCCGTGGTTCAAGCGGTGCAGTAGCCAGAAAATCGAAGTGCTTTTTCCACCGAAGAACGTGCCGGTGAGGGTCAGTGTCCACTTAGTTGATGTTACCAATTGGTGAAACGCCACACCACGATCCGATGACTTGGATTTGAATTGATGCACCTCATCGGCAATTAGCAGCTTGAAAGCGCCCTTGGCATGCTTGGTAATGTACTCTGAAATGCTATGCCGCCGTGCTCCATTGAACTCAAAGAGCGGTGTTCCACATGGACGTGTACC
>ENA-OSEO01004095-OSEO01004095.1-sediment-metagenome-genome-assembly--contig:-NODE-4095-length-15903-cov-3.145204_pt1 | contig 15903 bp, 12 predicted proteins | sample MGYA00237883_ERZ534232 | MGnify/ENA metagenome assembly ERZ534232 | reverse complement strand
TCGCTGATGGCCGCCGTGATCTTCCTTTTGGGATTTTTATTATTGCGGATGGAATGGGTGGTCACCAGCATGGTGAGGTTGCCAGCACGATGGCTGTGCGGGCCATGAGTGACTACCTGATAAAAAAAATGTATTCCCCTTTGATGGGGATGGATACTGAAACGCAGATTGACAGCCTCCACGAAATTATGGGAAAAGGAGTTTCAAAAGCGCAACAGGCAGTTGTTGAAAACGCTCCTGGTGGGGGCACAACCCTTACAGCTGCTCTGGTGGTTGGGGAGCGTGTAACCTTTGCGCATGTTGGTGATAGTCGGGCATATTTCCTTTACCTTGATGGGAGAATGCAGGCTGTGACCATGGACCATTCATTGGTTCGCAGGTTAATCGAACTGGGTCAACTTACTGAAGAAGAAGCTGCCGTTCACCCGCAGCGAAATGTGTTATACCGTGCTTTAGGTCAAACGGAACCTTTTGAACCTGAGATTAATACTATGGTTCTACCGCATCCTGGATATTTATTAATATGCAGTGATGGTTTGTGGGGAGTTGTTCCCGAGGCAGAAATCTTTCGGATTGTGATGAATGCTGAAAATCCATCACTTGCGTGCCATCGATTGGTGGAAGCGGCAAATGCAGCTGGAGGGCCGGATAACATCAGTGTTGTGCTGCTTCAGTACCTGGACTGATCGGGTTGTTTTGGGAGCATTGATTTGAATCACTACACTGTTTTGGGTTTGCCGTTTGGTGCTTCGACGGAGCAAATACGCGAAGCGTATTTTGCGGCTGTGCGGATTCTACATCCAGATGTAAACCCTGACCCAGGTGTAAGGGAAGAATTTTTAAAAGTGCAGCAATCCTATGAAATACTTTCTGATGTCAAAAGCAGGAGAGCTTTTGATCGGAAACTGACTCCTGAGGATAAGGCTACACCAATCTCAATGGATATTCAATTCAGTCGGCCTGCGGTCCGGCGGATGTTGGAACCGCAGCTCATCTATGCTTTGCTGACGTTTGTAAATACTATTGAGCCGAGGCCAGAGGATATTCCGCCCAGACATTTGTGCCTGGTGATTGACCGATCAACATCCATGCAAGGCAAGCGGATAGAGGTTGTTAAAGCCAATATACTCCAGCTTATCAAAAACCTTAATCCTCTGGACCAAATTTCTATTGTTACTTTCAGCGACCGGGCAACTCTTGTGATTCCGAGGTCAAAAGTAACAAATTTACATTTGTACGAGAATCGTATTCGAGCGATAGAGACTGGAGGTGGAACAGAGATTCTGCACGGGCTGCAAATGGGGCTGGAAGAGTTGAGACAAACCGACCAGACTGAAGCGTCCTCTCAATTAATTTTATTGACAGATGGGCATACTTATGGTGATGAGCAGGGCTGCCTTGATCTGGCCAGGCTGTCTTTGAAAGACAAAATAGTGATCAGCGCGTTAGGAATTGGAGGGGAATGGAATGATGACTTTTTGGATCGTCTGACTACTTTAAGTGGGGGGAGTACGATGTATGTTTCTTCAACTGATGATCTCGCAAAACATATGGCGCAAAAGATTGATTTTTCTAAACTGAGTTACGCGCGAGGAATGAAATTCGATTTTAACAAGGACGATGCTGTTACATTGCGGTTTGCTTTCCGGCTTTATCCAGAGGTCACTCCGCTTCCAGTCGACACCAACCCTCTCTATTTTGGTAATTTGCCTGTAAAAGGGAGCCTTTCGATATTATTGGAATATATGGTTGAAGACACGGGTAAATTGGGAGAATATATCCGGCTGGGTTCAGGATTTATTGAATATGACCCAACGATGCATCAAGAATCCAGAAGGTTGTTTTTGAGCATGAAACACCCGATACGTAATGTGGTTGAGAAAGAAGCGCCTCCTCCGGCAATACTCAACGCAATGTCTCGTTTGACTCTTTATCGAATGCAAGAACGAGTTCGGGAGGAAGTAAAAGCGGGGGATTTGTCTAGTGCAAAACAGCACCTTAAAAAACTCGCCACCAATTTATTGTCACAGGGAAATTCGGATTTAGCGCGTGTTGTTCTAAATGAAGTCAAACACTTAGAAGAAACACGACATTTTAGTGATGATGGCGATAAGAGGATAAAATACGGAACAAGATCTTTACTTTTACCTTCGGGTTGGGAGAAATAATTACTGATGATTAAATGTCCAAGATGCCAGCATGAAGAGTTGGAGGGATCACTATTTTGCAGTGAATGCGGCGCACAGTTAGTTGAAGTCGATCCATCTGCTTTTATGACAGCCACGATGAATCAGTCCGAGTTTGCACCTCTCGCGGAGGCTGCCCCTGAGAAAACCTTAGAATCTACCAAGCCGACGCTCACGGGTAAAGAAATACGCGTTTATTTACTGGTAATTGATAATGGCGGCAGGCGTATTGAATTGGAAGGCCGCAAAGAATACTCTTTGGGTAGGATCGCGGACGGGCAATTGATATTGCCTGATGTTGATCTCTCAAATTACGACGCTTTTACTCTTGGGGTTTCCAGGCTTCACGCCACAATCAAGTTGTCGGGTTCAATTATTGTAATTACCGACTTGGCCTCTTCTAATGGGACGAGAGTCAATGGTCAAAAGATTGGTAAGTACGTAGATTACCCATTGAGTGATGGTGATGTTATCGCATTGGGAAAATTACGACTAAAAATTGTTATTGAAGAAAAAAAGTGACAAAGGATTGAGAGATGCCAAGTGTAATTATTCACATCCATAACGAAGAAGCTGTCTTGGGCGATATAGAAGAATTGCCATCTGGATCTGATAATGTAATTACCGTAAATCATCCTCGACGCCGCGATGGGAAAGATCTGGAATATCTTGACGCGAGTGTTACAAGGGTGATCTGGCCAATTTCGCGCATTAATTACATTGAAGTGATGCCGGGCGAACAAGAGGAAGAAATTATTACTTTTGTGCGGGAGTAGTGAATAATGGCTGATGACCAACTGAGAAACAGATTAATTCTTGTTGTTGATGATGAAGAGCGAATGGCCCGATTCATTCGATTGAATCTGGAACATGATGGATTTCAAGTTGTTGAAGCTTACAAAGGAATGCAGGCGATTCAAATCTTGCGCGATGTGATGCCAGATCTGGTTCTGCTGGATGTGATGCTGCCAGATTTAGATGGATTTGAAGTGTTGAAATTGATTCGGGAATTCAATTCTGTACCGGTGATCATGCTGACTGCCAAAAGCGAAGAAGATGACCGGGTACGAGGACTTGAATTTGGGGCGGATGATTATGTTACCAAACCCTTCAGCCCCAGAGAGTTGGTCAGCCGGGTCCGCGCAGTGCTTCGCAGGACAGAGGCTGCGTCGATTTCCTCAAAAGATTTAATCGAAGTGGATGAAAGATTAAAGATCGATTTTGGACGAAGAGAGGTTTGGGTTGAGGGAGAATTGGTGAAACTGCGTCCCACTGAGTACCGCTTGCTTTATCATCTTGTCCAGAACGCGGGTTGGGTGATGACTTACGACCAGATTCTGGCAAAAGTTTGGGGCTATGAGTATCGGGATGAGCCGCATTATGTGCGGTTGTATGTAAATTATTTGCGCCAGAAGTTGGAGGAAGACCCCTCAAACCCTAAATATATCTTAACTGAAAGAGGGGTTGGCTACCGGTTTGTTGATTTTAGTCGCCAGTAAATGGATAACAAAACCATAATAGATATTGAGGCTTGAGGGATGGCCTGGTGATTGAAAGATCGCGGTGGTGTAACTTTTTTTCAAAATTTGCATCTTATTGTATGAATAGTTTGTGAATTGCTAATTCTGGTAAAATATTAATGAATAAGGAAAAGAACTTATCCGGGACAGGAGAAAATAATGATTAATGAACCGATCCATGTAACTGATGATGCGTTTGAAAAGACCGTCTTAAAATCCGAATTGCCGGTTATTGTTGATTTTTGGGCTCCGTGGTGTGGCCCCTGCAAAATGGTAGCACCTACGCTGGAAAAGCTTGCCAAAGAACATGCCGGGAAATTATTGGTAGCCAAGGTTAACACAGATGAAAACCCACAATGGGCCACTCAATATGGCGTACAGGGTATTCCAACCATGCTGTTCGTGGCAGATGGAAAAATCGTTCATCGACAAACAGGCGCGCTGCCCGAGGGAATGATGCGCGAAATCGTGACTCAGTTTTTAGACATTGTTTCGAAAGCGAAAGAACAACAGTAATCCTTTGTAATAGTGTAAAAAAGCAGGGCGAGGATTTTTTTCTCGCCCTGCTTTTTTCTGGCAAAAAGGATAGCGAATGCCTTATACCCGCTGGATGTGGGCGCCAAGCGTTTTAAGTTTTTCGTCAATTTTTTCGTAACCACGGTCAATTTGACCAACATTATGGATAACAGAGGTTCCTCTGGCAGAGAGGGCCGCAAGAACCAGAGCCATTCCCGCCCGGATGTCAGGACTTTCCAGTTTTTCACCATATAATCCGCTGGGGCCCTGAACAATACACCGGTGAGGGTCGCATAGAACAATTTTGGCGCCCATGCCGACCAGTTTGTCGGTAAAAAACATTCTGCTGGGATACATCCAGTCATGAAACAGCACTGAGCCTCTGGATTGGGTGGCGATCACGATCGCTATGCTCATCAGGTCGGTGGGGAAGGCGGGCCAGGGCATAACGCTGATTTCGGGTATCATCCCGCCGAGGTCAGGTTCAACCTCAAGTGGTTGATCGGCTGGCACGACGATATCTTCTCCGTCCACTGTCCAAAGGACACCAAGTCTTTTCAGAACAAAGCGGATCATTTGCAAATAGTCCGGCCCGGCCTTTCTGATGCGAATGTTTCCGTGGGTGACAGCCGCAGCTCCGATGAAGCTGACAACCTCAAGATAATCCGGCCCAATGCTGAATTCTCCGCCGTGCAATTTTGATACTCCTACAATTTCTAAAACATTTGAGCCAATGTTAGAAATATTCGCTCCAAGATTATTTAGAAAATGGCAAAGCTCCTGAATGTGCGGCTCGGAAGCGGCGTTGCGGATGATGGTTTTTCCTTTGGCAAGCACACTGGCCATGATTGCGTTTTCGGTCGCGGTCACACTCGCTTCATCCAAGAGAATATCTGCGCCCTGGAGTTTTTTAGCTTTGAAATGAAATGACCGGTCGTATGTGATCTCAGCGCCAAGTTTCTCAAGCGCAAGAATGTGGGTATCCACTCTTCGCCGTCCAATCACATCTCCGCCGGGTGGGGGAAGGTGTAATTCGCCGAATCGGGCGGTTATTGGCCCGGCTAAAAGGATGGAAGCGCGGATGTTTTGGCAGAGTCTGGGGTCAAGTTTTGAGGGTTGAAGATTCCCGGATTCAATTTTCCAGGAATGATTTCCGACATCTGTAATGATTGCACCAATGCTTTCCAGCAAAGACCTCATGGAAAGCACATCCAATATCTTGGGGACATTATGAAGGATAACCGGCTCATCCGTTAACAGACAGGCTGAAAGCAACGGGAGCGCCGCGTTTTTATTCCCGGAAGGTGTGACCTCTCCCTGTAAAGGATAACCGCCTTGTATGATGAATTTTTCCATAGCACCTCCTTCGCGTTATTATAACTGACTCTGGTCATCTCTGTGAGAAATCGATGAAGAAAGAATAAGTGCGTTTAGACGCAAATATAAAATTGCGCATAGGCATAAAACAAGGAAATTGTCTGGCCAATTAATAGATAGAAAAGATTGTTTGTTGACAAGCGGATAGAGACTGGCAGATAAACTGAACAGGAAATCAATTGGGGTACAGTGAGTCCAATTGATTTTTGAACTCTTCCAGTGTATTCACAGGGTTCAGGCAAACAAACCCCTCGCAAATATAAGCTGTGGTCAGATCATTTTTGAGTGGACGATCCTGCAGAAGAATGGGGACATCTGGTGGGGTTGGATAGGGCGTAATTGCAAGGACGGTATCGGGATGATATTCACTCCATGCCAGCTTCTTAAAAGCTAGAATGGAGGAAGCATGACCAGATGGGTAAATTATCGCAATCTGCCGGATTGGTTCAACCGCAAAATCTGCAACCTGAAGCCAGTAAGAGAAACCTCGCGGGTAACGAAAAGCCATGTGCTTTATTGAACCCAGCATTTTTTCCGCATGTTGGAGTAGTTCCGGGTTGTAATCATACGCAGATATCAGGATCAACGCGTGCGCAGCCAACGCGTTCCCGGAGGGTGTGACATTATCCTGGATTTCTTTGGGACGAATCAACAAGCCGGATTTACCTTGTGGGGTGTCAAAAAAGCCGCCTTCCGGATCGGAAAATTTTGACAGCATTGTGTTAAGTAATTCTTTGGAGGCTTGAAACCAGCGGATATTGTGGTCTGTTTGATACAGGGTGACTAACGCAATCAGTAGACCAGCATAATCTTCCAGAAATGCCGGATGGTGAGGATGGCCTGCACGCCAGGAGCGGAATAGTTGTTTTTCCTGGAAAAGATGATTGAGCAAGAAGCTGGCATTGTTCTGAGCAATTTCCAGATATTCGGGCTTATCCAGGTAACGGGCGGCCTCTGAAAAGGCGCGCAGCGCCAACGCGTTCCACGAAACAAGGATTTTGTCATCTGTTGATGGGCGAACGCGTTTTGCGCGTACTTCCAGCAACTTCTTATGAGTGCGCCGCAATCGGACACGGAACTCTGAAGGGGGCAACCCGGCTCGTTCAGCCAGAACCGCATCGGGCTCCTTTTTCTGTAGAATGATTTTGCCATCAAAATTGCCAGCCTTTGGCAAGGAATAGACCAATTGTATGAATTTCATTTCGTCAGGATCCTGCAGGGCGCGCAAGATTTCATCCTGTGTCCAGGTATAGAATTTCCCCTCCTCACCCTCTGAATCCGCATCCAGGCTGCTGAAAAAGCCACCTTCTGGCCCTAACATCTCCCGCTGGATAAAGGATAAAGTCTCTTCACACACTGCCCGATAACTTTCATCGTGAGTAATTAGATACGCATGGAGGTAAACCAGTGCCAGCTGCGCGTTATCATATAGCATTTTCTCGAAATGTGGAACCAGCCAATGGTCGTCGGTGCTGTAGCGATGAAATCCGCCACCCACTACATCAAACAAGCCTCCAAGGCTCATGGTTGTCAGAATATGTCTGACCAGCTTTTCTGTTCCAGGATTATTTTCGCGCGAAAGCTGGCGAAGCAAAAAATCTATGGTCAAAGGAGCCGGGAAACGGGGGGCGCTTCCCCATCCACCAAAGGACCAATCGTATGTATCGATCAAATTCTGTGAGACAGTCTTTAAAGTCTCTCGGGAAAAAGCATTACCACTGCTGTTTATTTCCCATGTGGTAGATGATTGGAGGTGCTGAGTGATCTGTCCGGAGATACGCTGGATATCATTCTGCTGCGTGTCCCATGAAGTAATGATTGAATATAAGACATCTTGAAACGAGGGCATGCCGTGACGGGGAACCGGTGGAAAATAGGTGCCGCCGTAAAAAGGTTTCAGTTCCGGTGTCAGGAAGATACTCATCGGCCAGCCTCCCTGTCCGGTCATCGCCACCACCGCATTCATATAAATGTTGTCCAGATCGGGCCGCTCCTCACGGTCTACTTTAATGCTGACAAAATGGCGGTTTAACAGTTGGGCAATGTGATCGGATTCAAAAGATTCCCGCTCCATAACATGACACCAATGACAGGCTGCGTATCCGACGCTTAGAAAAATCGGTTTGTTTTCAACCCGCGCTTTTTCAAGCGCTTCCTCTCCCCAGGGATACCAATCGACGGGATTATGGGCGTGTTGCAGTAGATAAGGTGAGGTTTCCTGTGCCAGGTGGTTGGTCATATTGGCTCCAATAGTATCAGATAAGGGGCAGATTACTGCTTTTTCATATTTTATCAACTTGTTTACGATAAAAGAATAACGATGTCCAGCTTTAGGGGTTTAAGAATGTGGGATCGATGTTGAGAATCATGCATTTTAGACAGGTTTTTGGCCACAACATGTTGAGATGCGGTATACTCTCATCACATTTTAATCTTTTGACAAAGCATTTATTTTTTCGGGAAGGATTACCAAATGGTGAGGATCGAAAAGATAGAAACCAATGATAAAGCACAGGTGAGTCGGTTTATACAACTACCGTTTCGGCTTTATGCGAATTGCCCACAATGGGTGCCACCCTTCATCTCTGATGTAAGGATGATGCTGAACCGAGATAAGCATCCATTTTATGAGCGATCTGACGCGGAATTTTTCATTGCCATCAAAGATGGTGAGGTTGTGGCCCGGCTTGCAGTGATGGAGCATAAACCTTTTAATGCTTATCACGACACCCAGAAAGCAGCTTTTACTCTGTTCGAGTGTATTAATGACCAAGAAGTGGCTGATTTGCTCTTTGCGCGGGCTTTTGAATGGGCGCGAGAACGAGGGTTGAATGAAATTGTGGGACCAAAAGGACTTTGTTCCTTTGATGGGTATGGTATTCTGGTTCAGGGCTTTGAGCACCGGCAGATGATGACGATGGTCAGCTACAATTATGATTATTACCCGGTTCTGTTAGAAAACATAGGTTTTGAAAAAGAAGTAGATTTTGTATCCTGTTACCTGCCGGCGGAAAATTTTAACCTTCCTGAGAAGGTGAAAGAAGTTGCCAGACGTGTTACCCGGCGTGGTCGATTTGAGGTGTTGAATTTCTCTAATAAACGCCAGTTGAAGGCGTTGGCCGGCAAGATTGGAGAAGCTTACAATAAAGCCTTTGTAAATAACTGGGAGTATTACCCGCTCAGTGATGGCGAGATCCAATATCTTCTGGACACACTGTTACAGGTTATCAATCCGAGGCTGGTTAAGTTGATCACATACAAAGAAGATATGGTGGGCTTTTTGCTAGCTTTTCCAGATATTTCAGCGGCATTACAGCGGCAGAAGGGCAGGATGACCCCCTGGGGAGTTTTTGACCTTTTGGGTGAAATGAAACGCGCGGATTGGGTTTCACTGAATGGCGCGGGAATTCTTCCCCAATATCACGGGTTGGGCGGCAACGCGCTGTTATATGCAGAGATGCAAAAATCCATTCTTGATTTTCGTTTCAAGCACGCAGAATTAACACAGGTAGCCGAAACTGCCGTACAAATGCGTAAAGACCTTATAAATGTCGGCGGACAGGAATACAAGAATCATCGCGTTTACCATCGCGCAATTTAGATTGTATTATTTTAAACCATTGCTGCCCCGCAAACTATCTACGGGGCAATTTTTATTGATCGTTTGGGATGTTCTGGTAGTCAGCGCCAGATCGCATATTTAGCAGGAGCGTTGAAAGGCCATAGGCCTGCCAGATGCAGCTATATGGGACCAGTGGGATCACGTACCTTTGGAATGGAATTGTGACAAAGAAAATCAGCGATAAAAATTGCAATATGGTCGCAAGGATTAATAGAATTAGCAGCCATTTTGAGTCGGAGTCATTACGCATCCATTTCATCAATGCGGTAATAAAACCAAACAGGGAAAGGACCAGATAGATGCTGCCCCAAACTGGCCCCCGGAAAAAATTATTGAGGGGGTTGTTCAGATAGACAGTGGCTGATTCGAGGGTTTGCTCCTGATAATTGGCGACATCCGCAACCGCTGGTGGGGTAATAAAGAGATTGGCAAGGAGCCCCAAGGTTCGTTGAGGAGCAGAGGTCAAAATTTTTTCCGGGTTTTTTTTCGCTATGGTGGTTATCTGGTTGGTTGTCAATGTGCTGCGCGCCTTCCAGGCAGCCTGTCCCGCCCGCACAGGATGCTTCCAGAGAAAGGGATTAAGCAGAAACAAAGCCAGGAGGCAGATTGAAAGATACTGAGCTATTCTGAAAAGATAAGCACGTTTTTTCAAGCCTATTTCATGGTTTTCGTTTTCTAGCATAAAGACGGCGACTATCCCGAGCCCGATCAGGGAGGCGGTGGATTGTTTGGAAGAAAAGGCCAGCGCGGTGGGGATAGCGATTAACCATTGATGTCTTTTGAGGTGAGAGATTGCGTAAAAGGTTAGCAAGATTGTGAAGGTCAAAACCCCTTCCGCCATGACTCTGCGGGTGTGCAAGAGAATTAGAGCGTTGGAAGCAAAAAAGAAAACTGATAACCATGCAGCCAATGAACTGTGGACTTTCTGCATGATTTTGTACAAAAAATAAAGATTGAGTGGGAAGAAGATGGCAGCTGATAACCGGCCAGCCAGCAGCAAACCTGCGTCCGGCAGCGCGCCGGCGGATTGGTTCTCCTCCCAAGATGCTGACCAGTTCCAATCCTGTGGTAAGGGCGTTTGATGTGTGATTTGTCCTGCAATCCCGGCCAGATAGCGGGTAAGGGGGGCGTCCAATTCACGGTAATGTTGGCGCAGATCCTGTTCGTTTTGGGGCCGCCAGAACAGAGACGAAGGGTCAGCGAAAAACAGCTCGATATCCGCGCTCATAAAAAGCTGAGTGCTTTCATCCGGGTGAAACGGCACCTCGGGGATTCCAACCAGATAGGCAATTGTGAGCAAGGAGATGGCAAGTAGAATCAGCCAATTGTTTTTGAGGGTTTGGATCACCAGTTTTGTCTTCACCATATTGAAAAGTGTTTATAAGTTGTGCTGGAAGCAAGTAATCATTACAATATGACCAGATCAGGACTGCCTAAGATATGATTTTTACTGATAAACGCGGTAGATATTTTGTGTTACTTTCTGTCATCTTGCTGGTCGCGGCTGGTTGGAAAGCCCTGCTGCTGGTGAAAGATGTAATTCCATTTAATTCTGATGAAGCAATTGTGGCATTAATGGCCCGGCATATCCTGGCGGGCGAGAGGCCTGTGTTTTTCTATGGGCAGGTCTATATGGGCAGTCTGGATGCCTTTCTGGTGGCGATGGGGTTTTCCATCTTCGGACAGAAAGTTTGGGTCATCCGGTTAATCCAAATCCTGCTTTACTCTGGAACTATTATATCAACAGCAGCGATCGCGAATGTGGGTTTTGGCACTCGAAAAATTGGATTAATGGCGGCTGTGCTGCTTGCTATACCAACAGTTAATGTGACACTGTATACAACAGCCAGCCTGGGAGGTTACGGGGAGGCGCTGTTAATAGGAAATCAGATTTTGCTGCTTGGTTTGTTGATCCGCAGAGACATATTAGCACAGAAATATTCGATCAAATTGTGGGTTGAGGTGGGTGTGTTGGGCTTTTTGGCAGGTCTGGGTTTATGGGCTAATGGATTAACCCTGGTCTACAGCGGCCCGGTATGTGTCTGGATTTTAGTTCTGCTGGGGCGAAACTGGGAACATTTGGGTGTGAAGCGGGTTGGTTATATTGTGCTGCTCGCAGCAGTGGGGACGCTGATAGGAGCTGCTCCCTGGTGGCTTTATGGAATCAGAGTTGGTGGGCCGGCTTTGCTACAGGAGTTGATGGGGGACGCGGTGGCCGTAGAGCAGGAACCCTGGCCTGTGCAGGTAGCGCATCACGCTGTAAATTATTTACTTTTGGGCATGACCGCTTTGTTTGGTTTTCGCCCACCGTGGAATGTAAAATGGCTCGGGCTACCACTTTTGCCATTTGTGCTGTTATTCTGGGTCTGGATTCTATGGTGGTTTTTTCGCCAATTACAGGAGAAGAAGGCTGGCAATCCTGTTCGTTGGCTGCTAACCGGCGTAGCCGGTGTTTTGACGGCTGGTTTCCTGTTCACATCGTTTGGGGTTGACCCATCCGGGCGTTACTTTGTGCCCCTATCTGTTCTTCTGGCGCTGGCCGCGGGAGATGTGATCGCGCAGAAAATATCCCCACCCCGGCTTCAAGCAGCTCTGCTGGGACTGGTGGTTGTTTTCCAGGCATTGGGAACATGGCAATGTGCCCTGGAATACCCTCCGGGAATAACGACTCAGTTTGATGCGGTGACCGCGATTAATCATCGTTATGATGAAGAGCTGATCCGATTTTTACGAGAGCAAGGAGAAACGCGCGGGTACAGCAACTATTGGGTTTCTTATCCTGTGGCTTTTCTGTCTGATGAGGTGTTAATATTTGTGCCGCGTTTGCCGTATCATCAAGATATGCGTTACACCCCTCGTGATGACCGGTACGCGCCTTACAACGCGCTGGTTGAATCCAGTCCTCGTGTGGCTTACATCACCACCAACCACCCGGAATTAAATATCTATCTGCGAAAAGCATTTGAAGAACTGCAGGTAACCTGGTTGGAAAAGCAAATTGGCGATTATTATATTTTTTACAACCTTTCCAGCCCAGTACGAGCTTCCGAAATTGGGTTAGGCGCATATTCACCCTGATCGGTGAGATGAGATAATAGGGAAATGTTGAGCATACGAAAATTCTCAAAAGTAGAGCTATTAATTTTCACCTTGATGTTGCTGCTGGTGTTCATCATGGCAGCACGAGCTCCATTGGACAGTGACATGTGGTGGCATCTTCGGGCTGGCGAACAAACCTGGTCCGATGGCGCTCCCTTGAGAGTGGATGTGTTTTCCCACACCCGACATGGCGAAAAATGGATTAATCACAGCTGGCTTGCACAGGTAGGAATGTATCTCTTGTTCCAGTGGCAAGGGTTTATAGCATTGAGCGGCATAACTGCGCTGCTGGCAGCCCTGTCAATGGGAGCAGTGTATCTTCAGATGGATGGGCCTGCTTTGTTGAAAACAGCTTTGGTGATATTGGGCAGTCTGGTTGCAGCGGTAATCTGGTCACCGCGCCCACAAATGCTCTCGTTTTTTCTTCTGGCGATTGTGCTGTACTTGTTATATTCATTTCGCCGGAAAGAGAAGAATCGTTTATGGGTTTTTCTGCCTTTGTTTGTGCTGTGGTCGAATTTGCACGCCGGATATACTTTGGGGTTGATGGCCATTGGTCTGACAATTGCGGGATGGGGTCTGGATCATATCCTGGCTCCTGGGGCGCCAGAGAACATGCCCTGGAAGAAAATCCTCATGCTGTGCGGGTGGGGTGCGGCTGCCGGTTTGGCGGTCCTGCTAAACCCAAATGGAATCGACACCTGGATGGTGCCTTTCCAGACTGTCAATGTGGATGCATTGCAACAATTCGTTGTGGAGTGGTCTTCACCGGACTTTCATGATGTTTCTCAACAACCTTTTCTGTGGCTGCTGTTGGCGCTGGTGGCTGTGTTTGGCTTTTCGCAAAAAAAAGCGGATGGCGCGGATATCCTGCTGGTGACCTGGTTCGCATATCTATCGCTGGTAGCTCGGCGGAATTTTGGGCCATTTGCGCTGGTATCTCTGCCTGTTCTTTCCCACCATCTGGCGCCTTTGTTTGAAAAAACCGTATTGTGGTTAAGAGAACGAGTTGGGACAGACACGCAATTGGGAAAATATATCAGTGGAGATAAAAAAGAACAGCAGTTGGAACAGCCCGTATTCAAAAAAATTATCAATTTGAGTCTGGTGGGTTTGTTGGCTTTGATGGCGATGGGGAAACTGGTCGTGGTTTCTCATCCCGCATGGATGAGGCTTTTTCTATCCAGACAATACCCGGTGGAGGCTGTGGAGTCAATCGCGCAACTGGAAATTTCTGAAAATTTACTGAATGAATATAACTGGGGAGGGTTTTTGGTATGGCAGCTGCGCGATTGCCCCGTTTTTGTGGATGGACGAACAGATTTATTTGGGGACGAAGTAATTGGGGAGTGGATAAAATTGGTTAACGGAGAACCAGGATGGGAGGAGGCGCTGGAAAGCAGAAATGTCCGGCTGATCCTGTTGACACCAGACCGTCCGCTTGCGCAGCATCTGGACCAGGCGGGAAACTGGAAACTGGTTTATGAAGATGGAAAAGCGGTGGTCTACCGGCAGACAAGTGGCTCAATCCAATGAAGACTCTGTTTCCGTGTTTAAAGTGTAAGCGGTGGGACGGCGGTCGGTGAGAACTGGAATGGTGTTTTGAACGTGTTGAACTTCTTTAAGATCAATCCCAGTTGTAATGATTTCTTCAGCCTTGTTGCCCGCCTCAACGCAAATTTCTCCAGAGGGAGAGAACACCACGCTGGAGCCACCAAATTTTTCATCTCCGCCAGAACCAACGCAATTCGCAGCCGCGACAAAAATCTGGTTCTCGATCGCGCGTGCTTTCAGCAAAGCCTGCCAATGCGAGATGCGCCCCAGTGGCCATTCCGCGCTTAACAGCACCAAAACGCAGCCGGAGATAGCATAGGCGCGGAAGAGTTCCGGAAATCTTAGGTCGTAACATATCGACAATCCGGTTTTTCCCCAAGGAGGGCGTGCGAGAATGGGCCTGTCTCCGGCTTTTAGATAACGATCCTCATTCATTAAACCAAACAGGTGGATTTTTGGGTATTGCGAAACGATTTTTCCGGAAGGGTCGTGCAGTTGGAACACGTTTTGAACTCCACCAGGGTTCTTTTTCAGCACAGAACCGCCTATCCACATGTTATAGCGTTTACACCAAGCGGCAATTTCCGTTTCAAGTTTTGTATTTTGAGCCGCATGGTGTACAGAATTTTTCAGGTCGTATCCCGTGCTCCACAATTCCGGGAGCAACACTAAATCACTGCCGCGTTCTCCGGCTTCCAGTATGCCATGATGCGCTTTTGCCACGTTATTAGAGAATTTGCCCGGTTCAATATGCATTTGGACGAGGGAAATTGTAATCTTTGTCATCCTTGAATTATAATTGAATCCGGTGTTGGGATTGAAATAATCGACACTTGGCTTCCAGAAATATGGAAGGAGACTAATTTGATACGAAAAATGAACCCCATCTGGTTATGGATGTTTACAATCGCAGGGATTCTGGCAGCGCTGGCAGGTTTGACCTGGGGAAATTACCGTTATTGTGAACAAAATCCAGGAGGCAATGATTTTTTGGTGCATTGGATGGGTACAAAAACATTCCTGGCAGAAGGGATAAGTCCATACAGTGATGAAACCGCTACCCGAATACAAACTTTTGCTTACGGGCGCCCAGCGCAACCCGGCGAACATGAGCTGAGAGTTGCTTATCCGTTATACTCGATTGTGATTTTCCTTCCATTTGCGCTGATTTCAGATTTTGTTTTTGCCCGGGCGCTGTGGATGACACTCTTGGAAGTGGCATTGTTAACCTTGTCCGTGGTGAGTATAAAGCTCTCGGATTGGAAACCGAGGTTGTTAAACTTCGCGGCATTCTTCTTGTTTTCGATCGTGTGGTACCACGCTGTCCGCCCGATCATCAACGGCAATGCTGTTGTGTTGGTGGCGCTTGCGCTGGCTGGAGGATTGCTGGCGCTTAAGCATGATGCCGACGAATTGGCCGGGGTACTGTTGGCTTTTTCGACCATCAAACCTCAGGTTGTGTTCGTTCCCATAATCTTCTTGCTGTACTGGACCGTTACCAGAAGACGATGGAGATTTGTATTCTGGTTTTTGGGGACGTTGTTCCTTTTGAGCGCAAGTGTCGCGTTACTTCTTCCGGATTGGATCCTGCAGAATATTCTGGAAGTACTGCGTTACCCTGGTTATAACCCGCCCGGGACTTTTGGAACCGCTTTAGCCGCGTTGATCCCCGCCATGGGAAAACGAATTGGATATGGGATGACGGGCGTTCTGACATTTTTGATGCTGATTGAGTGGTGGATCAGCCGTCGAACTGGAAAAGATGGTTTTGTATGGACAGCATGTTTTTCAATCGCTGTTAGTTTTTGGATTGGTATTCAGACCGATCCGGGGAATTTCATTGTCGGATTACCGGCACTGGTGTTGGTGTTTGCTTTATGGGAAGGCCGTTGGAAGCAGACTGGTTCAGTGTTGTCGCTTGTCTCTATGTTATTGCTGGGAGCAGGTTTGTGGATCATCTTTCTGAATACACTGGAGACCGGCGCGCAGCCTCAGCAGGGGCCTCAAATGTTTTTCCCCTTCCCGGCTT
>ENA-OSEO01004094-OSEO01004094.1-sediment-metagenome-genome-assembly--contig:-NODE-4094-length-15907-cov-3.502401_pt1 | contig 15907 bp, 12 predicted proteins | sample MGYA00237883_ERZ534232 | MGnify/ENA metagenome assembly ERZ534232 | reverse complement strand
TCTTCCGATCTGACAAACCAATGCAAATACAGTCCAATCACGCCCAGCCCGTACAGGCATAGCGTGAGAATGACGACCAGCGTCAGGCAGTTGAAGAAGACCGGCCGTATGAGCGATTTCCTGGGCGCAATAGGTGATTCTGGTGAACCGATCAAGGTGCTTTCTCTTGCAAAATCTGGATCCCCGCAATGGGATCACGCTGTTCCGAATTGCCGATCTCCCGCATCTCCCAATCCGGGTACGATATAGCCAGCAGGTGGGTCATCGGGCGTGGTAGGCTCCGGTGTCAGGTATTCATCGATTGCGGTGAGATGGATGTCAACGTCGGGATGCGCCTGGCTCAATCTTGCAATGCCTTCCGGTGCGGCGATCAGCCCGACGAACTTGATCCGTTGCGCTCCCCATCTCTTCAGAATACTCACCGTCGTCACTGCCGACCCCCCTGTCGCCAACATCGGATCGAGGATCAAACAAACCTGCACGGTTGGCTCGACGGGGAGTTTGTTATAGTATTCGACGGGCTTCAAGGTGTCATGATCGCGATACAGTCCGATATGCCAAACCTCTGCCGACGGCATCAGCTCCCAGATGCCATCGACCATCCCCAACCCGGCGCGCAGAATCGGCACCAACCCAATCTTCTCTTTCAGCACTGCCCCCGCAGTCGTTTCCATCGGGGTGACTACTTCGACGGTTTCCGTACACAGGTCTTGGGTCGCTTCGTAGGCGAGCAACATGGCCATTTCTCTGACGATCTCGCGGAATTTTTTGGGTTCAGTGTTCGCATCCCGGAGCAACGTCAACTTGTGCCGAATCAAAGGATGGTTGGATACAAATACTCTGGCCATTCGCGTGTCTCCCTGCTTGAACGTCCTTGTCTGCTTGACTTGTTCCGCAGTGCATCGCAGGCATTGTATCAAAGTTTGGGGACGGTGTCAATCATCCTGGAGGCCAGCGCATCCAACGTCCACCCAGCAAATGGACGTGCAGGTGATAGACCGACTGCCCACCATGCTCGCCACGGTTGATGACCAGGCGATACCCGCTCTGATTTATCTCTTCCTGAACGGCAAGTTGGTTGGCGATGGAGATCATGTGACCGACCAGGCGGTCGTGTTCCGGTTGGAGGTCGCTGACCGACTCCAGGTGAACGTTGGGAATGACCAGAATATGGATGGGAGCTTGCGGCTTGATGTCCCGAAATGCCGTCACCAGCTCATCTTGATAGACGATGTTTGCGGGCACCTTGCCTGCGACGATACCGCAGAAAATGCAGTCCACAACGTTTCCCCCTTCTTCCTGTTTGTCTGACTATTGATATGAGGTTACGGATTCATCCTTCGGTTGCTGTTTGGCGTCATATCCCACACTGAGGACAAACCAATAGCTACAGGATGTGTCCACAAAGTCCAGTTGAGCTGAGCGCGCTGATGTATACGGGCGTGATCGTGTTACGGATGTCAATCGGGTGGTGTGCATGGACGCGCACATAGTGATCGGTCAACCCCGACCACTCCGCTGCTCCTGTTTGAGTTTCCCAAAGGACCTCTACCGTGCGATTGACGAACTGCTCGCAGTAAATCATTTCGTTCCGCTTGGCGATCTGCGCCAGGCGCTGAACGCGATCTTGTTTGACCTGCGGGGCGAGCTGAGGTGAGAACCCGGCAGCCTCCGTCCCTTCACGGCTCGAAAACGGGAAAATGTGGACTTTGCGGAAGTGCATGGCTTCGACAAACCGCAGGGTCTCCGCGAATTCCGCCTCTGTCTCTCCGGGGAAGCCCACAATCACATCGGTTGTGATGGCGATTTCCGGGACGATCCGACGGGCGTGCTCGACCAGGCCGGCGAATGTCGCGGAGGTATAGTGCCTTCTCATGCGACCGAGCACCGCATTGCTGCCGCTTTGCAGCGGCAGATGCAGGTGCCGGCATAGCCGTTTATCTTCCCACAGTCTCAGGTTCTCGCCAGCGATGTCCCACGGTTCTATTGAGGAGAGGCGCAACCGGGGAACAGCGGTGTTTGCCAGTATCTCCTCGACCAGCTCCCAGAGACTGGTCTGCGTAATCTGCTGTTGATCCCGTCCGTATGCGCCGATATGCACGCCGGTCAACACGATCTCCTGATAACCAGCGTGCAACCGGGCACGGATCTCGGCCATGATTTCGTCCTTGGCTCGGCTGCGTTGGGCGCCACGGGCGATGCGGACGATGCAGTAAGTGCATTCGTTGTCACAGCCATCCTGGATTTTGACCGACGCGCGCGTACGTAGTTGAGGAGTGATTCCGCTCGCGTCCGGATGGCTCACCAGGGATTCATCCGGCGCCAAACCGAGAAGCTTGATGAGTCCGTCTTTCTCTTGGTTCCCCACGACTCTGGACACACCCGGGAGTTTGGCCGCTTCCTCTCGCGAAATTTCCGCAAAACACCCGGTCAGCACGAGCCGCGCGCTGCTGTTGGCGCGATGCAGGCGGCGCGCTAGCTGCCGTGACTTTCGCGCGGCGACATGCGTGACCGTACATGTATTTACGATGATCGTGTCCGCGTCCGCCGGATCCAACACAACCTGGTGCCCTGCGGCTGCGAGTTGCCTGGCGATCGTCTCTATTTCGTTCTGGTTCAGTTTGCAGCCCAGCGCGGAAAGGTGTACCTTCATTGGACTCAATAGACGTCCAGCCGATCGCGTCCCCAGTCCGCAGCCGCTGGTGCATCGACGAGCTTCCAGGCGTTGCTGCCGTCGGGATTCATGACCCAGATACCCCAGGCGCCGTCACGTGTGGAACGGTACACAATGCCGCTGCCGTCCGGTAGCCAAACAGGCATGGCGTCGATGCCGAGGTCCTGTGTCAACCGCGTCGAGCCGGTTCCGTCGGTATTTACGACCCAGATGTCCCAGTTCCCGTCCTTCTGGCTAGAATAGGCGATGCGATCTCCCAATGGAGACCAGGATGGCATGGCATCATCGGCGCTGGCTGTCACGCGTGTCTTGTTCTCCCCACCCTGGCCCATCACAAACAGGCCACAATTGCTGCCCAGACAGGTGCGAGCGACGATATTGGCGCCGTCTGGTGAAAAGCTGGGTTGTTCGCCGGGGCCGATATCGTGCCATTGCTGCGCATCAATGGCATAGATCACCAGCCGCTTGTTTTGGGTGCCGGCTACAAGCGCGTTCATCGCGACCTTGGGCCCGGCCGGCGACCAGTCCAGGTATTCTGCGCTGCCCTGATTCCAGATTTCGCGCACGTTGGTTCCATCGACGCTGATCTGATAAACCCCACCGCCACCGCGCGGATGTCCATCCCAGCCGTAGAAGGCGATCGAATTGCCATCCGGTGACCAGGATGGATCGCTGGCATGGTCGGTGAGAAACGCCCGATTGGTCCCGTCCAAATTGATTGTCCACAGGCTGTGAACGTCACCTTCGGTGGCGGTGTAGATGACCTTGAACACGCGGCTGGGGGCTTCGGGTTGGGTCGTAACCGGGACGGGAGTGAAGGTGGGCTCCAGCGCTTGAGTGGGGACGACCGGTGTCACTACAGCGGTGATCTGGGCACCTTCGATGATGAAGTTCCCGGCGCCGAGCGACTGGCCGTTCAATTTGATTTCCAGACGGTATTCACCCGGCAACAAGCCATTCTCGTTGTTCAGGCTTCCCTGGTATTGACCGGTTGAAGCATCCGTCCACACGAAGCTCCCGCGGCCACTTTCCTGTCCGTCGAGATACCAGAGCTGCTCGAATACCTGCCCCACCTGGAAATTACTGTACGTGAATGTCGCATAGACAATTCTCGTCCCTTCAGGGAAGTTGGTGCGTGGAATCATGGGTTGTTGTGCCGTGAGACCTTCGCTGGAGAAGTTGATGGGGCCAATGGTGGGACCTTGAGGCGCTACGGTCGGCACGATGGCTGTAATCGGTGCTACAGGCAGGACGGTTGCTGCCGGTGTGACGCCGGTCTCGACGGTTTCGCCAATCGTGAATTCGCCTGAGCCCAACACATTGCCGTCCAAAAGAATGTCCAGCCGGTAATTGCCTTCCAGCAAACCTTGCTCGTTATTCAGACTCCCCTCGTAGTGCCCGCTTTGTTCTCGCTCCCAGGCGGAATCGCCTCTGGCGGTTTCGACACCGTCCAAATACCACACTTGCGCGAACTTGCTCCCAATGGCGAATCCCTGGTAATCGAATGTCGCATAGATCGTCTTCGTACCAGCGGCAAATTGCGTACCTGGATTGATCGCTTGATGGTCGTCGGTCACCGCGGTTGAAAAACTGATGCGTCCGATCATCGCTTCTGACACGTCGATGACCGGAGATGCCTGCGCGGGTTGTAGAGTGATCTCGAGCAGTATTGGTGTCAGTGTCGCACTGGCGACGAGGGGAAGACCCTCCGCGATCTCATCTTGAACGGTGAAATCCATCGCTCTGCTCAAGCGGTCGTCCAGGAGGATCTCCAACGAATATGGCCCTGGGAGCAGCGGTGCCGCAGGGGCCAGATAGAAATCGGCGTATGTGTCGGTCTTGTTCTCCTGCACTGTGAACGTAGTGACATAGTCTTCCATGAGATTACCGTTGTCGTACCACCGGGCAGTGAGCCGCGACGCTATTCCCAGGTCCGCACGGACCGAACAATGGATAACATCAGTGGGCAAAAAGACCAGGCTGGGGTCGGTTGGTTTATTGCTATCGTCCACCGCCCGGGTCAGGATTGCTGATTTAACTTGAGAGCGAATCGCATCGACGGGAGGTTGCACGGTGAACTCCACACTACGCACGGGCACACCGTTCAGATCGATTTCGATACGATATGCGCCGAGTGGCCACCCGCCTTCTTCCGCGGATAGGTTGAACCCCAGGTTGCCCGAACCGGCGGTGTCCGTCGTCAGCGTGAATTCATCGAGAATTTCTTCACCGCGGTACCACTTTGCCGTGACTTGCGAATTTGCTGCCAGATTCTCGACTTCGACCGAACAGAAGAACGTGTCTGTGTAGTCGAACACGTTCGTAGGCTCTACGGGTTTCTGTGTCTCGTCCAACTGGCGGGCGAGTGTCACACCGGTGACAGGAGAGACAGCGAGAAATAGCCCTGGCGTGGTCAGGACAGCAGCCGTCGCGCTTGGGGATGCGGCTACCGTAGGGCTTGCAGTGGGTCTGCCCCGCGTCAGCACGGCGACCGCGGTCGCCGTGCTGGACGGAGTCGGCGAACTCGCGCTCTTCTGCTGAGTGGAGTCTGCGGGTATCGTCGCAGTTGGAACTGGCAACGCAGTCATACGGATTGTTGTTGCACGAGGAGTCGCTGGCAGCACTGTCTCGGTTGGTGTGCTGCCGGGCACGGTGGCAATCTCGACAACGATCGGCGTAGAAACCGTTCCTTCGTGCTGCTGGGCGGTGCTGGTGATGGTTATCGGCGAGGACGGAGTAGTAGTCGATTCTTTTGCCTGGACGGAGAAATTGACGGTGCGTTCCTTGCTACCGTTCAGCTCGATCTCGACGCGGTAATCTCCCAAGGACCACACCCCCGTATCGGGGGACAGGTTGAAGCCCAGATAACCGGATCCAGCCGTGTCGGTTGTGAGTGTGAACTGATCCAGACTCCTCTCCTCATAGAACCATTTGGCAGTGACTTGTGACCCTGCCTCCAGGTTTTCGACTTCAACCGAACAGAAGAAGGTGTCGTTTGGCTCGAACACCCTGGTTGAATCGATGGGCCTCTGCCGGTCATCCAGCCGTCTGGCGACGACGACATTTCGAACAGCGGGATCCTTTTTGATGTTGAGGGGAAAGCCGAAGCTGCAAGCCAACATAGGAACAAACAACAAGCTTACTATCATGGGTATTATCGTCGTCCAATGGCGTCTTCTCGTTATCCTTCCCATTTCTTCCAATCTCCTTGGTCAAGATGGCGGACACACTCAGGACACAGGAACCAGCCGTCTTGCCCGATCATTGCAGCCCGATCGTTACGTGATCATCGACAGGTGTGCCCTTTTCGTCGGTGACCGCCACGCGCTCGCCAGTGTCGCCCCGGTACAGGCCGATCGCAAGTCTGAGTGACTCACTCACGGCGTCTTTCGGGACGGGAATCGTATAGTTGTCGCGGATGTATTCTCCTGAAACCCAGGCGGTTGTTGGTCTGGTGCCTTGCTGAGGTACGCTGTCTCGCTGCCCCCATATCTTACCACTAGAATCGATTAGATGCACAAACACCGTAAAGGACTCAGAGATGGAAGTGAGTGGATGCCAGATCAGTTCGATATTCACATCGCGTCCCGGCACAGGTTGCTCAGGACGAGTCGACATACCCTCCAGAACTGCGAACTGACCGAAACTCGCGCCAATTTCGTGATCTACGTGGGGGTGTGAAAACTCGTGTGAATCGAAGGTGGCCTGTTGGATGCCCCAGCGTTTGCGAAACCGTGCCAATTCCAGCAGCCTACCGTTCGCGAGTATGCGCGTGACGTGCGGATCAGTCTGGACACGAGGGAGTAGATCGACCGTTTGTCCATTCGTTGAGTCGTCGTATGAGACTCCCACGGCGATCCCATACGTTTCCAGTTCTTGTGTGGACCACGGTGCGGTGTTGGCCACTACACGGACAACCCCGGCGGGTCGCCATTTACTGGTCGGGTACCAGACCAACGTTGGCTGCGGCGTGCTGGTCGATGCGACGATGTCACCTTCCGCATCGACCAGATGAAGCTGGATAGCATAATCCCGCTCGACTGGGTGCAGCAACTGCCAGTAGAGCACGAAATTGACCTCTCGATCGCGGTCGTAGACGATGTCGTAGCCCAGGAACCTGAGCACATCGCCGAAGTCGACGATGGCCGGGTATTCGATCCGCGGATTCTCGACGTGCGCGAACGTGTAGAACTCATCGGGGATATCCGCCCGCGCGGTGCCACGTTGCAGAAGCAAGTAGCCATCTTGAGCCTTGATCAGCCCAAATTCGTCCTGTGCATCGATCTGGTCTTTCAGCCATTGGTGGACGTTGCCGGTATTCACAAAAGACGGGTGTGAGACATCCAGGAAGACGTAATCGGCATCCGTGTCGGTCGTCCAGACATAGTAGGCGCGCTCGCGTTGGCTGACGTGGGGGAACAGCCGGTCCTGCGCGATCAAGGGGGCGTCGGGCGGGATCGCGCGGATGAAATCGTCGGCCAGCCGGTGATGCATCGTTACCTGCGGCGGCTTGTATGCCAGGGACAGCGGCGAAAAGCCGCGGAAGTGGTGGTAGGTTAAGGCACAGATCAATACCAACACGGAAGTCGCATAGATCACCACGCGTTCCTTCTTTACCCAGCGGCTGAAGTAATACGTGCCATACACGGCAGACAATGCGACGAACGGGACGATCGGAACCGGATACTGCTTCGCCTCCAGTTCGTGCATGAGTGGGAACGAGCTCAACAGGTTGATCCCGATTGAGGGGGCGGCGATCAACAGAATCGGGAGGCCGAGGATGGGAAGGAAACCAAACGGGAACAGCAGGCCCACCATGTAATTCAAGTTATTGCGGGTTAGAAGCGTGTTTGCTGTCAATTGTGGGTGGGTCAACAGCGTACTCACGATTGTGAGTGGGTTGTCTCCGAAGTCTTGGTAGTAGCGCATGAACGGCGACCCTTCGCCCTGTCTGACCGCGGGGTAAACCAGGTAGATGGCGCTATAGAACCAGAGGCTGCCCAGAACCAGCAGCGGAAATCCGGATTCCCATTTGCGCGCGACGACGAAATAGAGCCCCATCGTGAAGATCAGCAAGGGGATGTCTTCCTTACAACTCATTGCCAGCAGGGCGAAGCCGTAGACGGGAAGGTACCGGGTGAGGTGTTGTTTCCTGGACGTTTTTTCCGCGAAGTAGAATGTAAACAACAGGAACACGGGAGCGATGACGACCGCGTGAAACTCGAAGCAGTTCGCTGCCTCCAACGCTGGAAGCAATAGATAGGCCGCCGAGAACGCAAGCGCAGACCAGCCGGATCTCAATTTACGGCGGGCGATCAAAAAGAGCGGCCATGCACCCAGCCCGATGGCCAACGTCTGCACGATGAGCAATGTCTTGGGGCTACTGTAGATCAGATAGAGCAAAGAAATTGGCAGCAGTATCGGCTCGATGTGCATGGATAACCGAATGTCGCCCATGCGTGGCTGGGTCGTGAATTGCAGGATGCGTCCGTGCAGCGTATTCCACACTGCTTGATCCACATTGCCCAGATCGTAGATTGACGTCCCAAATGCGTTGTGCTGCAGGATAGACAGCACTCCAAATGTCAGGCAATAGGCGATAATGAGAAGCCATAGTACGACCATTGGAGCCTGAGAAGATTGCAAAATGCCAACGATCTTGGAGAGCCCTGCGTGCTCTGTACGTTTCACCCGCTATCCTTCCTGCCAGCGCATATTTTCGGACAGCGCCGAGCCATCGCCGGGATCAAGCATATCATTGCTAAAATGGCTTGTCAAATCCCCTGGCGCTGGGAGGGACTCTACGGGCGTATGTGCAAAAACGCCGTCTGGCAATCACGGTCCGGAGCGAGCGGTAGCTCTAACCCAACAGCGTTTTCAGTTCGTTCTCCAATCCCCAGTCTTCCGCCACGCCGGCCAGACTGCCGATCACATGCTCGGGTAGCGTCATGCCCTGTTCCAGGGCGCTTTCGCGTCGCTCCCATTCCATTTCGCCCGGCAAATAGATGCGCGTGGAACCCTTCGCTTTGGGTGCTGATTTGATTTCGCGAATCATCCTGTCCATCCGCTGTTTGAACTGCTCGATGGGTGTCATCTTGCTCACGTCGATTGCGATGAACGCATGTCCCTGATTGATCGGGTTGGGTTGGTCGGCGATCCAGCTCGGAACTTCCTGAGTAATTCCCGCACCGGTCATGACCGCGGCCAGGACTTCCACCAGCAGGGCGAAACCGTATCCTTTGTGTCCGGCCATGGGCACCATCGCACCCCCATCGACGAAATCCTGTGGCTGAGTGGAAGGGAGGCCGTCTTTGTCGACTATCCAGTTGTCAGGTATCTCTTTGCCCATATCTCTGGCGGCGAGGACTTTTGTAGCGGCGACGGTGCTGACCGCGATGTCCAGGAATACGGGCTTCTCCTCGCCGGCGGGAATCGCATAGGCGAAGGGATTGGTCCCGAAGACTCTGCCGCTCGAACCGGGAACGGTCATGATCGGGTCAGTGTTCGTTACGGAGATTCCGATCAAGTCCAGCTCTGCGGCCATGTTGGCGTAATAGCCGGCCGCGCCGTAGTGGCTGCTGCCCTTCACACCGACATAGGCGATGCCGCACTCTCGCGCTTTCTGGATCGCCACGGCCATCGCCTGGGTTGCCGTGACCATCGGGAACGCATTGTGCCCGTCCACGAGAGCCCAGGCTGGCCCTTGCGCGATGACTTCCGGTACAGCGCGTGCGTCCAGGCGGCCATCGCGGAGGGCGCGCAGCAAGTAGCGAAGCTGCCTGCTGCCATGCGTATGGATCCCCCACGTGTCGTTCGTTACCATCACCCGTGCCGAAGTGCACGCATCGGCGTCGGTCATACCTGCTTTGTACATGGCCTGAATGCAAAACGCTTCCAGGTCATTGGGCGTGATTGTTCTCGTAATTGATTCTGCCATGATACTGTCCTCTCCGTTGGATTTGTTCCAGCATCGCGAGTTGCTTCTGGCCACTAGCTCTGGTGCGCCGTGGCGCAAGATCGACCACCTCAAAAAAGGGAGTGGCCCACGAGAACGCATAATTGGGCCACTCGCTGTTTGAGATGCGCATGTGGTGAGTGCAGACGCTGCACGTTCTCGGCTCTACTCGCTGAAGCTACACGATCAGATGCTCTTCCCTGTTCCTTCGTCGAACAAGTAGATCTTGTCCGGGTTGAAGGAAAGATAGAGTGTGTTACCCACGGTGGCCTCGAAATCGAGTGGCGCCTTCGCCTTCAGCATGTCCTGCTTGATCTGAATGGTGAAGATGTGAGATCGCCCCACTTGCTCGACGAGATAGACCTCTCCGGCCCAGCCACTTCCTGTATCGGCGTGGCTTAGAGCAATATCGGATGGGCGAATGCCCACATGCAGGTGCTCGCGGGACTGCTGGGCGATGGAAGACTGGATTCGCGGCGACACGTCGATACGCAGACCATCGATGTCCAGGTAAGTCTGCATGCCCTCCGACTTCGGACTGCCAGGAGCCGTCAGAAAATTCATCGGGGGGTCGCCCACGAAACGTGCCACGAACTCGTCGGCCGGCCGGTTGTAGATCTCCAAGGGCGTCCCGATCTGGTGGAGTTTACCCTTGTTGATGACAGCAATCGTGTCGGCCATCGACAACGCTTCAAGCTGGTCCGGTGTGGTGTAAATGGCAGTCGTCCCGAACTCCTTCTGCATTGCCTTCAGCTCGGCACGCATGTGGTGGCGGAGTTTGGCATCGAGATGGGCGATGGGCTCGTCCAGGAGAAACGCTTCCGGTTCGCGGATCAGGGCACGTCCCAGCGCGACACGTTGTTTCTGCCCGCCGGACAACTGCGTGGGCATGCGCTGCAGTAGCTCGTCGATGCGCAGCAGCTTACCGATGCGTTGCACGCGTGCCTGGACCTCGGCCTCGGTGAACTGGTTGCGGCGCACCGGAGCGCGCAATGGGAAAGCGATGTTCTCGAAGACGCTGAGGTGCGGGTAAAGCGCGTAGGCCTCGAAGGCCATAGCCACGTTGCGCAGACCGGGTTCCAGCTCGTTGACGATCCTGTCGCCCAGGTAGATGTCTCCGCCATCCACCGAGGTCAAGCCGGCAATCATCTTCAGAATAGAGGTCTTTCCTGCGCCGGACGGTCCCAGAATAAAGAAGAACTCCGAGTTCTTACAGTGCAGAGATAGTTCATCGACTGCAACCGTGTCACCGTATATCTTTTTGACTTTATCCAAACGTACTTCAGCCATGTGGACGTTTGTCTCTCCTTTCGTGTCCGCGCGAGAAACGTTGTTGAACCGTCTAGATCGCGAGGTTTTTCCCCGTCCTGGAATCGAACAAGTGCAATTTGCTCGTATCGAATCCAATCCACACCTGTTCTCCAGCCTGCGTGAAGAAATCCCCAATCGTTTCGATGCTTATCAGTTGATCGTCCAATCGAACCGTTGCCTGGCAGGTCTCACCCTGCGGCTCATAGACGAAGGTTTCGGTCGCAATCGGCGTGTCATCTCTTTGTTCTCTGGAAATCCGGACATCCATGGGCCGGATACCCAGAACCAGCGTCTCATTGCCGCCATCGGCCAGTAGCTTCCGTCGTTTGTCTGCTGGCAACCTGACGCTGAACCCTTGGCCTCGCGCATACAGGTCATCCCCTTCCTGCTCGAGGTGGCACTGTACGAAGTTCATCGGTGGCGTACCGATGAATCCGGCGACAAACTGGTTGGCGGGTTGGTCGAACAGCTCGGTCGGAGTGCCCACCTGCTGGAGTACGCCGAAGTTGAGCACCGCGATACGATCGGCCAGGGCCATGGCTTCCAGTTGGTCGTGGGTGACGTACACGGTCGTGGCCTGTACCTCTATGTGCAATCGCTTCAATTCGACGCGCATCTGCGCTCGTAGCTGCGCCTCCAGGTGGGAGATGGGCTCGTCCATCAAGAAGACCGCCGGGTTACGCACGATGGCTCTGCCAATGCCGACACGCTGCTTCTGCCCGCCGCCCAGCCGGACCGTGCGCCGGTCGAGCAGGTCGGTCATGTGCAGGATCGATGCGGCGTGCTGCACCTTCTGATCGATCTCTGCTTTGCTGAAGCCGCGGACCTTGAGTGGCATCGCGATATTGTCATAGACGGTAAGATGTGGGTACAGTGCGTAGTTCTCGAACACCATGGCGATGTCCCGGTCCTTGGGCGGCGCCATGGTTACATCGCGCCCACCAATGGAGATGCGGCCGTTGGTCACCGTCTCGAGACCGGCAACCATGCGCAGGGTGGTGCTTTTCCCACAGCCTGACGGTCCCAGCAGGCACAGGAACTCCTTGTCCCGACACACCAGGTTGAGGTCTTTCACGGCTTCGACTGTTCCGCCGTAGATCTTCCAAAGACTCTGCATATTCACTTCAGCCATAAGGTGGTTTCTCCTTAGTTCCGATGATACTCAGGGAGTATGCATCTGGCAGACTATTTGACTGCACCGAAGGTCAGGCCGCGGACCAGGTACCGCTGCATGATGAACGTGAAGATCAGGATGGGCAGGATGGCGACAAATGCCACGGCCATGAACGGCCCCCAGTTGATACCCATGGATGACGAGAAGCCCTGGATGCCGACGGGGATCGTCTTGGAGTGACTCTGCGTCAAGATCAGGGCAAACAGGAATTCGTTCCACGAAAAGATCAATGAGAAAACGGCCACCGCTGCCAATGCCGGTTTCACCAGCGGAAGCGCAATTCTGGTGAAGACTTGCAGGCGCGTGTAGCCATCGACCAGTGCGGATTCTTCGAGCTCAGGCGGAATGTCCAGGAAGAATCCCCGGAGAATCCAAATGGAGAACGACAGGTTCATCCCCGTATACATGATGATCAAGGCCCACCACGTGTCGAGCAACCCCATCGATTTGATCAGCACGAACATCGGCACGATGAACGCGATGGGTGGGGCCATACGGGTGGACAGAATCCAGAATGCCAGGTCGTTCTTGCCCTTGAATTCGAACCGGGCGAGACCGTACGCCGCCATCGCGCCAAAGATAACTGCGATGATCGTGCTGGCGATGCTGACTACCAGGCTGTTGATGACATAGCTAACCTGGCTGGTGCCTCCCGTCAACGCGATCCGATAGTTGTCGAGCGTCGGCTTAAACACGAAGACCGGGGGAATCGCGAATATCTGCGTGTCGGTCTTGAAGGACGAGGAAACGATCAGGTAGATCGGAACCAGGGAGAACAACAAAAAAATCAGCGCAAACGCATACAGAACAACCTTAGTCAGCATGCCGTACTTCTGGCGCTGTTGAGCGACTTGCGCTTCTCGTACGGCTTTTTTCGCCTTTTCGGCCTCTTCGAAATGATACTGTTCAAGTTCCATGCAGCATTCTCCTATCTGCTTGAAAATGATCCGGAGAAACAGACTGTCAAGCCGCGGTGGCTTCCTCTTCTTTGTACAGGCGTCTGACAAAGACCTGGCTGATGATCCAGATCATCAACAACATGATGATGGCGAAGGCAGCCGCTTTGCCGATCTCGAAGAACTGGAAGGCTTGTATGTAAATATAGTAGGACAGCGTTTCTGTCGTCCCTGCGGGACCGCCTTGCGTCATGACGTAAGGCAAATCGAAGAGCTTGAACGCGTCCATGATACGCAGCAGAACGACAATGAGAATCACGGGCATCAAGAGGGGCAGTGTCACCCACTTGAACTGCTGCCATTCCGAAAGCCCATCGATCTGTGCTGCTTCGTAGGCATACTCCGGAAGTGCGTTCAACCCGGCCAAGATAACGAGCATGATAAACGGAGTCCACTGCCACACATCGGCGATGATGATCGACAAGGTGGCGAGCGTTGGGTCTGTCAGCCACGGTTGGGCGGAAATGCCCACGAGACCGAGCCCCCAGTTTACGATGCCGTAGCGCTGGTTGAGGATATAGAACCAAATCAGCGCCGACACGACCGGCATGACCGTGACGGGCGCGATAGCTATCTTCCGAATGGTGTTCATTCCCCGCAGCTTGCTGTTCAATACGAACGCCATTGCGAAACCGAGCACGAACTCGATAGCTACGGCGGCAATCACGATGATGAATGTGCGCACGATGCTGTTGATGAAGCGAGGATCCGAGAAGGCTGCTCCGTAGTTGCCAAATCCGATGAACTTGGCACCCTTCGCCACGCGGGCAAGGTTATACCGGTGAAAGCTCAAGTAGAGCGCATAGAAAAAAGGATAGAGGTTGATGAGCGCCAACAAGACACATGAGGGGACAATAAGAATAAGACCCGTTCTGAGCTTCGCCGCTCTGGAATTCTGAATCCGTCCGAACATTCACTACCTCCTTCAGCCTGGGAGCAAGATTTCTCCGCCTTCCGGCTTTCGACGTTATTTGTGCTGCCCCTCCGATACCAGGCACGCGCTGGGGTGGAGCGGGCGAATACGACCCAGCCGGCTCGGCGGGGAATGCGGTGGCAGTATGGCGTGACAAACGAAGGGGGGACGAGTCTCCCCCCTTCGTTACCCCGGCTCCTATTCGTCGAAATAGCCGGCGTCAGTCATGACGGTGACCATGGTCTCCTGCATCTTGGCGGTTGCCTGTTCAGGCGTCAGCGAGCCAGCCAGCATCTCGTGGAAGACTGTGCCATAGGTATCTGCCAGGACCGGCCATTCGGGAATCTGTGGCCGCATCCACATCTGCATAATCCCCTCGCTCGACATCTTGTCCACGGCCTCGAATGCGGGGTACAGCGCCATCAACTCGGGGTCACGAATGATGCAGTAGCGCGGCATGCCACCGTTTCCTGCCAGCGCCAGCGCCTTGAGTTGATTGCAGTCGGTCAGCCATTCGATAAACTGCCACGCAAGGTCCTTGTCCGCCACGTTGAAGACAATGTTGTGGGGGGCCAGGGACTCCTTCGTGAAGAAGTCCGGCATTGAGGATAGGGTTGCCCGGCGCAGGCTGATCATCCCCGGGTATGTAGGCGGTTTGCAGAGCGAGTTGGAGACCGAGCTTGGCGATTGGGAGGTCGTGGTCGGGGTGCGGGAGGCCGCCGACCTTCCCCGGTTCCTGCGGGCCCTGGCAGGTGCGCGATGACGCCGGGCGCAGATAGGCAAGCCCCAGGAGAAGGACCGGGTCGCAAGCCGGAGTGGCTCAAGAAGCGGCTGCCGGAGGTAGGATCACTCCGCAGGATGGAAGAATTGCTGCGGGAACGGCATCTCCATACGGTCTGCGAGAGCGCGCTGTGCCCCAACCTGGGCGAGTGCTTCGCCCACGGTACGGCTACGTTTCTCATCATGGGCGACGTGTGTACTCGCAACTGTGCCTTCTGCGGCGTGACCTCGGGTTGTCCGCGGGCTCTGGACCCGGACGAGCCTTCGCAGGTGGCCGACGCGGCGGTTCGGTTGGGCCTCAACCATGTCGTGATCACATCTGTGACCCGTGACGACCTCGAAGACGGAGGAGCGGGGCACTACGTGGCGACAATCAGAGCCGTCCGCTCGCGGGCTCCGGGAGTAACGGTGGAGGTCCTGGTTCCCGATTTCGGGGGATGCATGGAGCATCTCGACTTGGTCTTGGCGGAAGGGCCGGAGGTCTTCAACCACAACGTGGAAACCGTTCCGCGCCTGTACGCCGCAGTTCGTCCCCAGGCGGTGTACGCGCGCTCACTGGCGGTCCTGCAGCACGCGGCCGAGCACGGGACGGGCCTTGTCAAGACGGGGTGGATGGTCGGCCTGGGTGAGACCGCGGAAGAGGTGAGGGTCCTGCTGGAGGACGTTCAGGCCGCCGGAGTCCGCATGGTCACGATCGGGCAGTATCTACGGCCCTCCGCGAGCCATCTGCCGGTGACGGAGTATGTGCGGCCCGAGGTCTTCGACCAATACCGGGAGTGGGGCGAAGCGCTCGGCCTTCAGGTGCACGCAGCCCCGTTCGTGCGCAGCTCGTTCCAGGCCGGCGAGACTTTCCTCATGGCCAAGACGCACGGTGGGGAGGAGGGCGCGTGTTCGTCATAGCCGAGAACATCAACGTGATGAGCGAAGCGATCGGCGCCGCGATGAAGGCCCGCGACAAAGCTCCCCTGCAGGAGCTGGCCTTGCGGCTGGTGGCGGCCGGGGCGGATGCTCTCGACGTGAATCTAGGGCCGGCCCGCAAAGACGGAGAGGGCCTCATGACGTTCGTTGTCGATGCGATTGCCGAGGTGGTGGAGTGCCAACTGTGCCTTGATACGACCAACGCCGCTGCGATGGAGGCAGGGAT
>ENA-OSEO01004093-OSEO01004093.1-sediment-metagenome-genome-assembly--contig:-NODE-4093-length-15907-cov-7.365824_pt1 | contig 15907 bp, 13 predicted proteins | sample MGYA00237883_ERZ534232 | MGnify/ENA metagenome assembly ERZ534232 | reverse complement strand
GAACAACTCCGGGCGCTTGAATACGGACACCGGATCAAGGTGGTGGTCACCGCATACGACTCGCCGGAAGTGGATGAACCTGCAGATATCCCCCGCATTGAAGCCATGCTGAAAAAACGGCTATAGCGCTGAGAGGTAATCTTTGTAATCATTCAGCTGTTTCTCAAATCATCGTATTTTTTCAAAAAGCTAAACGATTACTTATCTTTTTATTTCCTGCTCAATAATTTTGCCCGGTTCCGGAGTTGCAGGTTTAATGTTTCCCAGTGGGAGCGGGGGGGGCGGGGCCGGCGGAACTGTACCGAGAGGGGCTGATTTTTTCTGCCTGTCTTCCAGCGCCTTTATCTGGTTGCGAAGTTCATCGGTTTTTTCCGATAAGGACTTTCCCAGGTCATCAAGTTTCTGCTGAAAAAATCTTTCCTGGTGCCGGGTAGTCAGGTCAAATGTTTTTTTATCAACCCGCGCAGAAGCCAGAGCGGCGGTATCCGACTTGAGGGCGCCGATTTCTTTCTGGAGAGTCCCGACGGCGGTCGTCAGTTTGCCGGTTTCCCTGTCGAGTTTATCCTGCAGGGACTTGGCCTCAGTTGATATTTTTTTTATTTCGGATGCCAGCCGGTTTATGTCGGTATGAACGCTGGCCAGGGTCTTCTCCAGGCCGGCAATGATTCCGGCAATCTCATCTTTGCCGGGTGCCGCCGACTGGACCCCGGATAATGTTTTTTCGGTTTTTTCCAGGTTTTGCTGAAGACGGGCGGCCGTTTTTTCCATTGCGCTTATTTTTTCGTTCAACAAGGCTTCAATCTTGGCCTGACGAACCGACAGTGAAGAAAATTTTGAATCCAAATCTTTGGAAAGCGTCTGGATATCGGATGAACCCGAAATATGATCATTATCAAACTTTTTAAGGATATCAAAATATCCAAAAGCGAGCATCAGTACCAATAGAAAGGGAACTAAGACCGCGATCAGATTGATTCTGCGGCTTAATTTCTTCAAACGCAGGTTTTCAACCTTTTCCTGAAGCGGCGGCTCGGGGGCTTTGATATCAAGGGTGCCGTCATCGTCAAAACGGATTTTAAATTTTGGAGAATCGGTATCTGCCATTTCTTATTCCCATTCGATGGTACTGGGCGGTTTGGAACTGATGTCATAAACAACCCGGTTGACGCCGCGGACCTCGTTAATGATTTTGTTTGATATCCGTCCGAGAAATTCATGCGGCAGTCTGGCCCAGTCCGCCGTCATGGCGTCCCTGCTGGTAATGGCGCGGATGGCGACGATGCTTTCATAGGTCCGTTTGTCTCCCATAACCCCCACACTTTTGATGGGCAGGAGCACCGCAAAAGACTGCCATAATTTTTTATAATAGCCACTTGCTTTAATTTCTGCAAGGAGCAAGTCGTCAACCTCTCTTAAGATCGACAACCGTTTCGGCGTAATCTCACCGACAATTCTGACCGCCAGACCGGGGCCGGGAAACGGCTGGCGCCATATCAGATTTTCCTGCAGTCCGATTGTCTTGCCCAGCTTGCGAACCTCATCCTTGAACAGGTATTTCAAGGGTTCGATCAGTTTAAGCTTCATCTTTTTGGGAAGCCCGCCGACATTATGGTGGGATTTAATGACGGATGTGGGTCCGCCGAAAGCGGAGACGGATTCGATCACATCCGGGTACAACGTCCCCTGGGCCAAAAAAACGGCATCTATTATTTTTTTGGCCTCGGCTTCAAAAACGTCCATGAAAATTTTACCGATGATTTTGCGTTTCTTTTCCGGGTCGGTAACGCCCTTGAGCGCTTTCAGGAATCGTGTGCCGGCTTTGACAAACTTGATATTGAGTTGAAAATGCTGTTGAAAGGTTGCCTTCAGTTTTGCCGCTTCGTTTTTCCGCATGAGTCCGTTGTCGACAAAAATACAAGTCAGGTTTTTACCGATGGCCGTATGAATCAGCAGGGCGGCGACTGAGGAGTCAACCCCTCCGCTTAATCCCAGGATAACTTTCCGGCCGGCAACGGTTTCCCGGATTTGGTCGATCGTTTTTTTGGCAAAAGATTTCATCGTCCAGGTTCGTTTACAACCGCATATATTAAGCACAAAATTTCGCAGCATCCTTGTGCCAAGCGGGGTGTGTTCCACTTCCGGATGAAACTGGACGCCGTATAGTTTTCTGGCTGAATCGGCGACGGCGGCGAATCGGGTGTTTGCGGTGGAGGCAGTCGCGGCAAATCCCGGGGGGAGCCTGGTAATGGCGTCTCCGTGGCTCATCCAGCAGTTTGTATCTTTTCTCAGGCCGTGAAATAGACCGGTCTGACGGACGATGTGTAAAGCCGCGAATCCATATTCACGTTTACCGGCCCCTTCTACCCGGCCCTCCAGGGCATCCACCATGAATTGCATTCCGTAACAGATACCCAGAATGGGAATATTCAGGCGGAAAATGCCGGGATCGACTTTTGGACTTTGCATTTCATAAATACTGGAAGGACCGCCTGACAAAATGATTCCTTCAGGTTGCAGTTCATTGATCGCAGCGAGGCTGATGCCGGGTGGTTCAATCTGGCAGAACACCTGACATTCCCTTACCCGGCGGGCGATAAGCTGGTTATATTGTGAGCCGAAATCGATTATCAGTATCATGGGATTACCGTTTGCTTTCCTGGGGTCCTGTCATCCGGGATGAACGGGCCAATATCCAAAAAAATAAACTATTAGGACACAAAACGAATTGTGAAATCAGGATGAATATGTTAGACCCGGACCCAAAAGTCAACTTTAATTTAATTGGCGTTGCCCGGATGGGATTCATATTTTTTCAGGACACCGGCGACCACTCCTTCCGGTGTTCGTTAATAGATTATTTGCTAAAAATCCATGGGCGTGTTAGGAACACTTTCTGAAATCCGGGTCATGCTGCCGGCGCCGATTCTTCAACCGGGCATTCAGATGGTATCCGCCGGTTCGAGTTAATGCGACCTGCAGCGGGTTTAATAATTATATCAGAATTTTGCCGGGTGAAGCGGCAGGATGATTCCAATCAATTGAATAAGGAGTTTGGTTGCCATGTATGAAAGCAGCGATCTTAGGAAAGGTTTGAAAATTGAAATCGACGGCGAGCCCTTTGTTATCGTTCAGTTTGATTTTGTCAAACCCGGCAAGGGGCAGGCCTTGTACAAATGTAAACTTAAAAATATGATAACCGGTGCACAATTTGACCGCACCTACCGGTCCGGTGAAAAGTTTAATGAAGCCAATCTGGAAGAACATGAAATGGAATATTTATATTTTGATGGTGAAAATTACTGCTTCATGAACACCTCGACCTATACCCAGGAATTCATGACAAAGGAGCAGGTCGGGGATGCCAAAAATTTCCTGAAGGAGAACACAATCTGCAATCTCCTTTTTTTCGACGGCAGACCCATCGGCATCACCCTGCCATTTTTTGTTGAATTAAAAATTGTATCTGCTGAGCCATGGGCCAAGGGCGACACTGCGGCGGGAAGCACCAAGCCGGTAGTCCTTGAAACCGGCTATACCATTCAGGTCCCCCCCTTTATAAATGATGGCGAAATGATCCGAGTCGATACCCGGACCGGAAATTACGTTGAGCGCGTCAAGTAGAAAACATTTTTTGGAACCGATTATTTTCTGAAAATCATGAAACCGGTCTTGTAAGGCCGGTTTTAACCCGACGCCTAAGTGTTCTGGGGCGAAAATTCGGTGACGTATTATTGTGAACTGAGTTTAAATACACAATATATAGACATCCCCCTTGTTCCCTGGAATTTTATTAAATCCGGAGTTTTTAAGACTCCACCCTCAGGATTCATGCCATGGATCAGTCGCTGGACGGTACTTATGATCTGCAGGGTCACCGCGGCGCCCGCGGTAAACGCCCCGAAAATACAATACCTGCCTTTCAGTACTGTCTTGAGAAGCACATGACCACGATCGAGCTGGACACCAACCTGACAAAGGATCGGCAATTGATCGTATATCATGATACCGCGCTTAACCGAAAGATCTGCCGGCATGATAACGGGGATCCGGTAACCTCCATACCGATCAAAGATCTGACGACGGCGGAATTAAAACGGCTGGACTGCGGGAGTATTGCCGATACAGATTTCCCCGAACAGGTTCCGGTCAAAGGCACACGGTTGCTCACCCTTACTGAATTTTTTGAATTTATTGAGGCTTTTGAACGAAAGCATGCGCATTTACCACCGATCCGCTTTAATATTGAAACCAAATTCGGGAAGGATTACACGCCTTCAGAGGTAAACACGATGGCAGGGCTGGTGGTCGCAGCGATTGCTGATGCCGGCATGACAGAAAGGTCGACCGTACAATCGTTTGTTCTGGAGGTTCTTCCTGAAGTCAAAAAACTCAATCGACGGATACGGACGTCCGCACTTTTCGAGCCCGGGATCATCCGGATGATTTTATTTAAGTCAGGCTTTGCACATGGCCGGGAAAAAATTATAAAAAAAGCCCTTGCCGTCAACGCCGATATGATTTCCCCCCATTTTCTCTATATAGACCGGAAGTTTATTCAGCGCTGTCACAGCTACGGCAAAAAAGTTCTGACATGGGTATTAAACGATGAAAAGATGATGGAAGCTTTCCTCGATTTGGGGGTTGACGGTATTATCTCGGATTATCCGGATCGGCTATTCCGTGTTTATTCAAATTGGGCGGCCAATCGCACCGGCGAAAAGCGAACTCCTTTCCGAAGGGAAAGGTCATAATTTAAACAGGGGAGTGATATCCTTTCCCTATGGATTTCGCGACTTTTTAAAAATGATATCGCCGTAAAATGCCGTCGCCGATTCGGCGGTGTCGTCTGAGTCGGTCATAATGGCAACGCCGGAGATATGCGGCGGCTCCTGGTTGAAAGCTTGCTTATAATCGGCATAGATGTTTCTTTCCTCCCGGATCCATTGATTCAAAAGGGAATCGCCGCTTTCAACCACAATCATCATGACCCGGTCCGTGTAAGGGTTCGGCACGATGCTTCCTCTGGGAGTTTTGCTTTCCCAGATATAGGTGATGGCGCCGCCGGGAGGATATTCACCATAAAGCAGGCGTGCGGTTTCATATTTGAGTTTTTCAAAAAGCCCCATGTCGCCGGGATCGTATTCGAAGGTAACGTACAGGCGGGCGGGATAGTCGTCTCCCGCCTTGATAGCGACATCTCCTTTCCGGTATGTATTCAACACCTTCCAGTGCCATTCAATCATTGGGTATTCCCGGGGATCGATCCGGATTTTGCGGATAAGTCCGGACGATGAAGCCTCACTGGTCGCCTTGATCGCCACGCGGCCTTCGTCCATTACCAGGGAATAGCGGGTATGCCGCGGTATTTTTTTAAATGTCAGCGGGGTCCATCCTTCCGGAAATTCACCGCCGGCAGCGGCCTTTGAGAATTTTCCGACTTCAAGGAACTCCTCCGGCCGGGCATCCGATCGGATGGCAAACAGGAAGAGGGAAAGTGCCAGTACGACTACGCCAAGCGTTTTAGGAGCATTGAATAATCGTTTCTGGGAAAAAAGCAAAGCTGGGTCCTCTGGGCCAGGTTTGTTACTTTAAAATCCGGGCGACGATGGCATCCCCCATCGCATGAGTGCCCACGGCCTTGTTTTTATCAATCGCAATGTCAGGGGTATAAACACCGTCCGTCAATACGCCTGTTACCGCCGCTTCAATGGCATCAGCCGCAGCGGTATAATCAAAGCTGTGCCGCAGCATCATGGCTGCTGATAAAATCTGGGCGATGGGATTGGCGATTCCCTTGCCGGCGATGTCCGGGGCCGAACCGCCGGCAGGTTCATAGAGGCCGAACTTTTTTTCATTTAAACTGGCCGATGCCAGCATCCCCATGGAACCGGTGAGCATGGCGCACTGATCGGAAATAATGTCACCGAACATGTTGCCGCACAAGAGGACGTCGAAACGATGCGGATTTCGCATCAACTGCATGGTGGCGTTGTCGACATAAATATGATCCAGTTCAACATCCTCAAATTCTTTTGAAACCCCGCGGACCACTTCACGCCAGAACACCATGGTCGTCAACACGTTGGCCTTATCGACCGAAGTGACTTTCTTGCGACGCTTACGGGCGGCGGCAAAGGCCATTCGTGCGATTCTTTCGATTTCGGCGCGGGTATACACCATGGTGTCAAAGGCCCTTTCAGAAGGGCCGAAACCTTCCCGGCCCTTGGGTTGGCCGAAATAAATGTCTCCCGTGAGTTCCCGGACGCACAGAATGTCGAATCCATCACCGACAATATCCGCCCGCAGCGGGCTGGAGGCTTTCAGGGGCGGGAAAATTCTGGCCGGCCTGAGATTGCAAAACAGTTCAAAGTGCTTCCGCAGCGGCAGCAGGGCCGCACGTTCCGGCTGGTGTTCGGGGGGAAGGTTTTCCCATTTGGGTCCTCCCACGGATCCGAATAAAATGGCATCGCCGGCTTCGCACAGACTCAGGGTTTGTGTGGGCAAGGCCCTGCCATAATTGTCGATGGCGCAACCGCCGACATCGGCAAATTCAAATTCCATTTTATGGGAAAATTTCCGGTTGACCGCGTCCAGGACTTTCAGAGCTTCCTGCATGACTTCCGGACCAATCCCGTCACCGGATAAGACGGCAACTTTTTTCATAATCAACCCCTTTTGTATCCATTGAGCTGTTTCTCAAATCATCGAGCCTGATTGGGTTTGGGCGAAGGTACGGTTGCATTTGTTGCGGTGCACTGCGGCCCAAACCCAATCAGGCCGATCGTATTTTTATAAACTATTGTCCCCTCTCTAAAAGTAACTGGATCCATCCCAGCAGTGCAAACATATTTTTTCTTTGGGCAGTCCGACGGCATCAACGAGATCATCCAATTTCTGAAATTCCAGAGAAGTGAGTTTTAACCGTTCCCGAATCTGCTTTACCATGGCCCGATACTTTACCGTTCCGGATCGGGCATATTCATCCAGATCCGGTTTGCCATTTCCTTCAATTTCCATGATCGCCTTGCGCCCGGCCAGATCCAAAGTGGATCGGGAAGTGGAAAAATTGAGGAACTCGCAGGGGTAAATCAAAGTCGGGCAGGCCGGCCGCATATGAACTTCGACAGCACCGTAATCATATAACAATTGAACAGTGTCCTGCAGCTGGGTCCCCCGGACAATGGAATCTTCACAAAAAAGAATTTTTTTGCCCTCGATCAGCGCCCGTATGGGTATCAATTTCATTTTAGCCACAAGATTTCGAACCTTCTGATTCTGGGGCATGAAGCTGCGCGGCCAGGTCGGCGTGTACTTTACAAACGGTCGCATGTAAGGAATTTGTTTTTCCATGGCATAACCCAGGGCGTGGCCGATTCCCGAATCCGGAATGCCGGACACGAAGTCGATAGGGGTGTCATCCTGTCTGGCGAGGGAGCGGCCGCAGCGGTAGCGGACGGATTCGACATTGATACCTTCATAGCTTGAAGCCGGGTAGCCGTAATACACCCATAGAAAAGCGCAGATCTGCATTTTGTCGCCGGGTTTTTGGCGTTGTTCATATCCATCCGGGGTCATAAAGACGATTTCACCGGGACCTAAAAAATAGTCGGTTTCATAGCCCAGATTGGGGAAGGCGCAGGTTTCCGAACTGGCAGCGAAGGCGCCGTCTTTCCTTCCGATGATAATCGGCGTCCGGCCCAGTTTGTCCCTGGCCGCATAAATACCTTTCTCCGTCAACAGGAGCAGCGAACACGATCCCTGAATGGATGCCTGCGCGTAGCGGATGCCTGCTTCGAATGAATCCTGCTCGCTGATCAGCATGGCAACCAGTTCGCTCGGGTTGGTTTCGCCGCCGCTCATTTCAGAGAAATGCATGTGGGCTTTAAATGCCTTGCGGGCAAGTTCCGTGATATTGTTGATTTTACCGACGGTAACAATTGCAAAGGTGCCCAGCCGGGAGCCGATAATCAAGGGCTGGGAGTCGTAATCGCTGATGACGCCGATGCCTTTATGGCCATGCAGCTTGGGCAGATCGTCCTCAAACTTTGAACGGAAATAATCATTTTCGATGTTATGTATGGATCGTACGTATCCGTTATCGTTTTTGACGGCCATGCCGCCCCGTTTGGTGCCCAGATGGGAATGGTAGTCGGTCCCATAAAACAGGTCCTGGACACAGTCCGACTTCGATATTACGCCAAACAAACCACCCATAAGTTCTCTCCTTTAACGCTGTATAGACCGAAACATGAGTAAAGATCCGGGTCCAGAGCACAAGGCTTTGGTTATCCCCAGAGGGGATTTGCTTTGTTGAGAGCTTATTGGCTTATTTAAATTCCAAAAATTTGGATTTTTAACATAAAACTCCCAGATAAAGCCAATTAACGCTGACCTGTCCTTGAAGACCAGGTTTTTCGTGCTGGAATAAATAGCCTTGCGTCTGCGCCGTGACGAAGCGGAAGTTACAGGCGCCGCGCGTCACTCAGTCTGATATCAAACATTTTGCCGATTGCATATTCATTTCTGCGCATAAATTTTTCCTTGGAAGGACCGATGATCTGCATTTCGGGATACACCTGTTGAACCTCCAGCGCAATTTTCATTTCTTTGGTGCAGCCTGTGCTGTAAGTTGCATCCTTTCCGACCCATTCCGGAGGAACTTTTATATTCATAATCTGAAACGCCTGAACGATATCTTCATAGGTCTGAAAACGCCAGATGTCAATCAGACCGCTGCGTTGGACGATTTCCCACATATACATCAGATCATCCGCATCCATGCCGGGTTCATAGTATTTCGACGGATTGATGATATAGGTCATATCCATCTGATTGGCCAGATAATCGATAAAAGCGGCAATAATCTTTTTGGCGATGGGGATTTTTCCGGGGATCGAACCGATAATGGCGCTGTAAAAGATGACGGTCATCCCTTTTTTGCGGGCGGCAGTCATTTGTCGGATAATGGTTTCGGCTTTGTTTTCAAGGTTTGTATGGGAAAATTTGATTACGGAAGGGTGCCGGGGCTTGTATGAAATGGTCAAAACGCCATCGCTGTCTTTGCTGATATTGAAGATGTTCTGGGTAAATTGAAAGCGGGTATCAAATAACCGCCGGTACTGGCTGTTTCCCCTGGAGATAATGCCGTCAACTTCCTTAAAGACCCGGGCGAACGTTGTGGATGTCAGCAACAGATTCAAATTTTCACGGGTACCGTCCGATAAAGCGTAAATGTCGTTGTCGCTTCTGAGTATTTTGACGAGTTCATTCTTACCTAATTCCTTGTCCGTAATAAAGAAAACGCCTTCCAGTTCTTTTTTTAATATTTCACATTCCTGGGCGTCTTTAATGCTGACTTTGGTAAAAAGAGCGCCGTCTTTAAACGCAATAATAATCTTATGCCCCAGTTTTACCAGGTTGCGTATAAGGGCAATGTCCAGCACAACTTCACCGGCCTCGTCTGCCAGCCACAGGATGCGTTGCTTTTTAGCGGTCAGGGTTGAATGCGGTTGCAGGGGAATCCCTATAAAACTGAAAAAAGACTCCACGCCGTTACCTTTGAGAGGCACATTGAAAAGCTTTTGATAGGTATCCTGATCAGGGAACGCAGCTGTATCCGATTTCCATAAATCAGCGGCGGTGCAGAGCGATAGAAGTCTTTTCAGTTCAAGCTCATTGATTTTACTCCTTATTTGGGTAAGGGAGGTTCCGTCGCAAAAAAAATCCGGTTGGGTGAGCCGGTTCATCGCCTGCTTGAACGCATCCGACTGCAGCGCGTTGTGCATCCGCCGGTTCCGTTTGAATTTTTCATCCTGGAACGGATCTTCAATCTGGGTATGGGTCATAAAGATGCGCAGCAGGCGCTTTTCCAGTCGCGACGGTATCATAATATGGTCCCGGGTTTCATGTCTGAATTTTATTTTGATCAGCGCACCGAGAAATTTTTTTTCGTTTTTGTCTTCAATTTTTTCATCGACCAATGCCAGTATTTTTATCAGGGACGATCGGTATGCATCCAGCAGATACGACGGCTTCTTCTTCCCCATAATCGCGTAAAACATCTCATCCGAACAAGGGTAATAAGTGTCTTGATCTCCTGAAAAAATCATGAAACGCGCTTGTTCAGGGGAGGCGACCATCTCCGGGTAACCGTAGTAGTCCAGGTGGTTTTCAATCATAAATGCCTTGAACCAGGCATCCGCTTCCGGTCGTTTGCCGAATTGAAAGGGAACCGGCAGATCCGCTGTTGTGACTTTTTCAGGTTTGCTTTTACGTGAACCCATCGGTAATGTCCTTATATAAAGTCTAACAGTTGAATCAGGTCAGTCAGCACGATATCGGCCGACAGGCTTCGGCAGCGGGGATCATCCTTGCGGAGCCGCAGCGAGCGGTTATCTCCGGCGAAAAGGGCGGTTTTAAATCCCGCCTGTTTGGCCGGCAAAATATCGTTCAACATATCGTTCCCCGCAAACAGTGCCGCCCGGGGTTGAATATTCATTTCAGCGAGGGCGGCGGCGGCCTTTCGGAACAGTTCCGGAGAGGGTTTGGCATATCCCGTCTGATACGACAGGATTATCAGCTCGGGATTAAAGCCAAGATCTTCCGGTGCAGCTCCCAAAAACCATTTAAGCAGGTATTCCGTATAAAACTGTGCGTTGGAAATCAATCCCATTATAATTTTTCTGGACCGGCAGGCCTGGAGCAATTCTTCTGAATGCGGCATGGGATAGACGGGATTTACGCTTAATTCATATTCCAGCGCAAATTTTCGGATAAAATTCCTCCGGGGGGTGTTGAGGACCTGCATCCAGATGCGATCGATTTCAACTTCCGGGAATAAAATCCCATTCTTCCTTTTGCCTTCATGGGTCGATGCGATGGTCTGATTCAAGGCGGTCATCAGGGATTGGGGGTCTGATCTGATCCCGTATTTTTTGATTAAGTGTTCAATTTTATCATTTGGCTGTTTTTGGTTTTGGGAAATGCTTATGTCGCCCGAAGCGCTGATCAGGAGGGTGCCGTAGATATCAAACAGAACGCAGCGAATGCCTGTCAGCGGCTTGCCGCTTTTTGCCATGGCGGTCGGAATAGGCATAAGCGGCTTGAGATATCGGGAAGCGATGCGTTTATTCAACATAGTCTCCCCATGTCAACAGGCTGAAGGCGGCCGGATCAAAAAACTGCGACAACAGAATGCTTTTATCGATCTGATGCGTTACCGGGGTGTGGATGACCTGTTGGTAGATCGTCAGGAGGGTTTGTCGGTAAACGCTATCATTATAGGTGTTTATGACGGCGTCGCGATTATGGGCGATAAGGGCGGTATGGTCTTCAATATTAACCGGTTTCGACAGCCAGGGATTGATTTCAATCAACCGGTGTTTGTCCGCTTCAGATCTGTTGATGCGACTCAGTATGGTTTTCTGAAAACGTTCATCAAGAATCCCGAAATCCACCGTTTCATCGACGATGGATTGCCGGATGCCCTGAACGATCCGGACCGGGTCGATGTTATAATTAAAACGGCTGCTGTTGGCGGCGACGCAGGCGAGCCGCCGCTGGAAGAATTCGTCTTTGCCGATCCATTCCAGCGGAACATTCAGGCGGGTATACAGATGCTTCAGGAGAATTCCGTTTTCTTCAAAATCACGGCATATTTCAGGAAGATTTCGACCATGGAGATATTTTCCGGCAGACCAGGGCTCAAGAAAAGAAAACCCGAAACCTTCCATCACGCTGGTGGTGATCATCCATTTGGCTGAGTCCACCAGTTCTCTAAAATCGGCGCCGATGCCCGCATCGAAAAAGACCCGGAGATTTTCCTGCCGCACATAGGCCTGCCACCCCCGATAGCTTCGGATATCCACCGGGCTGTTGGGGGGGAGCGTAATGGCAAGGGAATCCCGAAAAGGAAAAAACAACGACAGCAGGATCGCCTCGCCGATATTTTTCCTGCGCAAGGCCCGGACGGGATATAATATACGATTCGCGGCTGCTGGTCTCACCGGTTTTACCTTCCAGGGGCGTATCATATTGAACAGCTTGTGCAGTCCTTTCCTGTGCAACCCCGCTTTCAGCAAGATCCGGTAGTCCCGCGAATTAATTACGCCGTAATGACAGTCCCGCGGATAGGGACCCTGGAAATAGACCGACGGGCGGCCGTCTTCCGCAAAATCATGGATCTGGATGAAGAGTTTCAGGTTGCGCTGCTGCAGCAGATAAAGGATATTCAGCAGGTTTTTATTTTTAGCCAGGGTTGCATTGTGAATGTGGATGAGATCGCAGCCGGCTTTCCATTTCCTGTGAATTGCAGCCATAATGGATTCGGCAACTGCTTCAGACCTTTTTTTATCTGATGGAGCGTTACTATAGCCGAGCCCATCGACAACGACGGTATCCGCCGGCAGGGAGGTTTCCGGTGGTGTCCCCGCGATAATCAGGGCATCGGCATCCCTGCGGACGGCATTCACCTGTTGCGTCAAAACAGTCGTTACGCCGCCGGTTTTCAAATGAAAATGAATATATACGACCTTCATTAAAAAATATAAGATATCCTGATCTAATCCATGGTTGTGTTTCATCCATATCCTTTCCGACAACATTCTGCAAGACTTGACAGGGCCGACAATTTCATCTATCTGACGAAACTCATGGAAACATCAGACAGCTTGGAACAACCTTTTATAAGCCTCGAGAATGTGACCCTGCGTATCCAGGACCGGCTTATCCTCCAGGATACCGATTGGGAAATACGGACAAACCAGCACTGGGCTGTTTTAGGTCCCAACGGCGCCGGTAAATCCTCCTTGGTTAAAGCACTGACGGGCGAACTGCCGGCCATCAAAGGCAGTATTGTCAGACATTATCCCCATGAAGCGCAACATGCCATCGCCTGTGTCTCATTTGAGCTCGAGCAACGCCTGATCGCCCGTGAAGAAAAGCAGGACGAAGCCCGGTTTTTTTCCGGAAATATCAATACGTTTGCTAGTGCGCAGCAAATTTTGATTTCGGATATGGACGTTGCGGGCCGGCCGGATACGAATTTCGACCCAATCATCGATCTTTTACGGATCCGACATCTGCTGAATCGGAGCATCCGGTTTTTATCCACCGGTGAGATGCGAAAAATATTGATTGCCAGAGCCCTGGTGCGCTCCCCGCGACTGCTCATTCTGGATGAACCCTTCGATGGACTTGATTCAGAGGCCAAAGCGCAGTTTGCCGATATTATCAACGGATTGATGAATACTGATATGCAGTTGGTTCTGGTCACCCATCGTTTTGAAGAAATCGTACCCAATATATCCCGGGTGCTTTGCGTCAAAAACGGCAGGGTGTTTTTAAAAGGTCCCCGGGAGCAGGTCTTGACCGATAGGCAGATGGAGCGATTGTTTGATCGGAAGCAGCCGGTTCGTTTCAGTTTCACTGAAAGGGGGAATTCCCCGGCAGCCCCGGACAAGGCACTGATACGGATGAAGCAGGCTACCGTCCGGTATGGCAATCTGCTGGTATTGGACCGCTTGGACTGGACCATGCGTACAGGGGAAAACTGGGCGATTCTTGGACCTAATGGTTCCGGCAAGTCAACGCTGTTGAATTTGATTGTGGGCGACAACCTGCAGTCCTATTCGAACGAAATCTATTTATTCGGCAACCGCAAAGGCTCGGGCGAAACCGTCTGGGATATTAAAAGAAAAATCGGAATGGTTTCATCCGGACTCCAGATTCATTATCGCAAGCGGATTCAGGTGTATGATGTGGTTCTGTCCGGATTTTTCGATTCCATCGGACTTTACCGCAATGCGACCCTGCAGCAGTATGCCGCGGCGCGGCGCTGGCTTGAAATAATGGAAATTCCGGATAAAGCCGAGCTTCGATTCGACAGGCTGTCTTATGGTGAGCGCCGCATGGTTTTGATCGCTCGTGCAATGGTGAAATCCCCGGACATCCTGATTCTGGATGAGCCCTGTCAGGGGCTGGATGCCGCCAATCGCAGGATGGTCCTGGAATTAATTGATTATATCGGACGGGAGACGCATACCGGCGTTTTGTATGTAACGCATCATGAAGATGAAATGCCGGCCTGCATTACACACCGGCTTCGCCTGGACAAGCGCCTCCGGCCGCAACCGGATTTAGGCTGAAAACGCGCCTGTTCTCCCCGCTAATGGGATCTTCGTTTTACTGCGAAAGACATCCAAAGACGTAACTGCGATAAATTGTTTTAAAATGGCGGTGTGCACATTGGCGGCAGAGAATGGGGGTGCCTTTGGAACATCTAAACAAATGAACGATGCTAATCGCCGTTTTCCGTTTGTGCCACTTGTGAATGTCCAGGCTTTTGCCCACGCCCCTGGCGACGTTTTTGCTGTTCCACTTTGCCTTGTTGGCGTAGTATTGGTCCGACCAGAAATGGTTCCTGTCCATCCCCTTGGTCCGCTTTTTCACAAAAGGAAGATTGATTATTTCTTGTCCTAAATTGACTGCTAATGATATGTTTTTTTTAGCCATAATTTTTGTCCCCCGTCGGGTTAAAATTTTGTGATTAGACCTTCTGTTCTTGCTTTTGAATTAAATAGGCGCTTGGGAATTATCTCCACCAGCATCAACTAGTTTCAGGGACAACTATCCATACCTGTGGAAAGTTCAATGTGATGTGTTCATTGATTGAGGCTAACGCTTGGGCGGTCTGGACGATGCGGACGATAAAAGGCGGGGCTATGTATCGGTATGGTCTGGTGTATTGGGGACTGGTTTAATGGTGTTGCTGGACAACCGATTGACTATGCTGAATAATTCTACTATTAAACAGAAATGTTCCCTATAATAAATTTGCTAAAAAAGTAAGACAAGCGAATTTTTAGAAAGCAGTTATTAAAAGGGAGGCAAAAAAATGGGTGGGCTGGACGTTTACGATCCAAGAGAGGCAAGAAACTGGGTGGGATTTTTTGATATTTTGGGTTTCAAAAAATACATTTATGAGACCGATTTGCTAAAAGCAATCAAGGAGGTTGAAGATACATTCAAAGAGGTAATAGCCCAAGCATTAAAAAGAACACACTCTGAAATTTATCCAGAAGGTTCACAAAAACCAGTACTTAAAAGATATACTTATTCGGACAGCATATTATTTTTTTTTGAAAATCCGATGCCCATCGAATTAGCCTTTTATTACTTGGTTGAAGCGTCAGCAATTTTAATTGCTAAATTTATCGAAAGGGAGTTTTTATTAAGAGGTGCTATAACTTATGGGCAAATCTATTGTAAGGATAACGAAAATTCCTTAATAGTTATTGGAAAAGGGGTCCTGGACGCATACAATTGGGAAAGTGTTCAAAGATGGGCCGGGTGCGTTCTTAATCCAGAAATATCTGATGTATGGAGAGTTTTGTCAAACCCAAAATCTCCAGAATCGTGGGCTTTTAATTCGTTAAAAGAAAAGGAAATAATACTTGTTGAATATGATGTTCCTCTTAAAACGGAGATAAAAGGGAAGTATAAAATAGACGCTATTAATTGGACAAAATATTTGCCCTTTAGTTCTCTATCAAAAGTGGAGAGTTGGTTAAGGCAGGAAATGAAAAAAAAAGAGAGAAATTTTACCGCACAAGAATTTAACAAGAATGTCAATGAAGAGCGTGAAGCGTACATTAAACTTAAGAATACTCTTAATTTTATGGAAAATGTTAAAAAAGATAATAATTAGGCTGCGGACCCTGTTTTAGCGAGAAGTTGTCGCTCCCCTCCCAAAAAAATCACTTCTTTTCATTGGTCTGGTAATATATCTTCATTGCTTTTCTTAGCTCTTCTGATGCTATGCTCCAATGGTTGTTAACCATTTGGTCTATGTTGGCGTATATTTTGTCCATTAGGTCATTGGCTTGGTCTACTTTTTGGGACGAAGCTT
>ENA-OSEO01004091-OSEO01004091.1-sediment-metagenome-genome-assembly--contig:-NODE-4091-length-15914-cov-4.714150_pt1 | contig 15914 bp, 11 predicted proteins | sample MGYA00237883_ERZ534232 | MGnify/ENA metagenome assembly ERZ534232 | reverse complement strand
TGCATAACTAGAACATTACTCCAGGCTATGAGAATGACTATTGGAGATATTACTCTTATAACATCCACAGTCTTTAAAAAAGCTTCTCCAAAAAAAACTGGAGCGAAGCCGGGAATAACCGCAATCAACATTGAAGCAACTAAAAAGGATCCATAACTAGCGAATTGAAATGACCGCTTTGCATAATAAGAAACAGCTTCATTGTCTCTTTTGGCTATTACTGCGGACATTCTTGGAACCATCACTATACCCATCGAAGTCACCAGTGATAGAGCCATTTTTACAAGCCGCTGAGACATTTCATATATGCCAACTTCCGCTTCGTTTGTGATCAAACCCACCATTGTTTTGTCCAATACAACATAGACTTCGACAGCAACCACCGGAATGAAGAGCTTAATAGTTTTATGAAAGTGTGAAAAAATGCCTCCCAAATTGACTTTCGTTCTTTGAACATATCTGGGAATATACGTCCACAATACCAGCTGGCCAAGCAAAGTCGTACCGGATCCAATAAGTGCGTACAAGACAACATCATTGCCAGATCTAACAAAAAGAAAGATCAACAAGACACCAAGTGATTTCATTAGAAGACTTCTTAAAACCGTTTTTTTGAATTCTTCTAAGCCCATGAAGAACCATGAAATATCGGCTGCGGCAGAAATAATGAGCAAAGATTGAACAAGATAAACGTTTAGATTTTCTGGTTTAGCTACAGCCAGAAAAACATAGAACAAAAGCAGCGCAATTCCAGAAGTAATGAGCTTGAAAACAAAGATCTCCCAGAAAAGCTGATTCCTCTCTTCTGTGTTTTCTCTTACATAAGCTATCGCTCTGTTCGCATAAAGAGTAAGCCCAAGAACACCAAACAGGATGAAGTACTGAACCACCGATCCGGTAAAGGCTACTGTACCTACTCCTTGCGGACCAAGAATACGGCTGATGTAAGGCAATGTAATGAAAGGGAACAGAATATTCGTGATCTGCAGAACTGTGTTGTATATATAGTTCTTAGCCAGGCTCATCTGCTTTTTAACCACTCGGTTACCCTTCTCATCGACTCTCCTATTATCTGGTCCATGTTATAGTACTTATATTCTGCCAGTCTCCCAATGAAGAGGTGTCTGTCGCTTTCTTCCAAAGAACGTACTTTTAATATATACTTTTCCCTTTTTCTTATATTGTTTTCGGTCATCACGATGTAGAATGGTTCACCGTCTGCTTTTGGATACTCAAAACACAGAGTTGTTTTATCAGACTTCTCACCAAGAAAATGCTTGAATTCAGTTATTCTTGTCCAATCGTAATCGTTCGGGTAATTCACAGTAGCTACAGGCTGATAGAACTCTCTGTCAAAAGTCTTAATCTCAAGCTCCAATGAGCGATATTCTAGAGTTCCATATTCATATGCAAAGAATCTATCCAGCTGTCCTGTATATACTGTGAGTTCGCAGTCGGTGTCGTTTCTAATTTTGAAGTAGTCTGTCTCGAGCATTAAGCTTATATTTGGATGATCGAGAATGTTCTCCACCATTTTTGTATATCCATTCGATGGAACTCCCTGATACACATCGGAAAAATATCTACTGTCACGGTTTTCCCTCACAGGGATTCTTCTGGCTACTTCGTAATATGCAATGCCTGCCGGCCCGAGCATGCTACCGATGATGAATGTATCTACGCGAGAGAAGATGAAGGTCAAGATGTATTGCAGTTCCAGCGGAAAGCCGAACACCAGCAGCTTCTTTAGCGCGGTGAGGCGAAACGTGCCGGTCTGCTTGTGTGGGATCGCGATGAATGCAATGCCTGCCGATACCGCCAGGGAGATTGCTTTGGCGTATATCAATCCGGTAAGACCCTCATGCATCAGCAGGACGAACAGCCCGATCAGCAGGAAATTCGAGACGCTTGCCAGCAGATTGATGACACTGATGGTTTTGAACCGGAACAGCCCTTGGAGAACGGTCTTGAACGTCTTCCCTAAACCGTCTAACCCAAACAGCAGCGGCAGGTAGACGAGCGTGTTCCAGAAGCTGGGCGAATCCGGCAAAATGAGCTGGGCGGGTCTTACTACCAGCACCACCACACTCGCCAATGCGATGGTGAGGAGCCGGAAGCAGATGGCAGTTGTGATCAGGTCACCGCGCCGCCGCTGATCTTCCGTACCGGCGATGAATGTGGGCACGGCCAGGCTTAACCCGAGACTGGTTGCTTCGGACACAAACGTCGAGCTGACCACGAGCAATACGAAGACGCCGTAATCCTCCGGCGGAAGTTGCCGGACGACAACCATCGTCGTGATGATGCCGAGCGTCATGGCTGACATCGTCGCCAGACCAATCGATAGGACGCCCTCCACGATACGGGACAGCATGCTATTGTTCGAGGTCTCCTCCGTTCGCTCGCCAAGCGCAGGTTGGTCTAATTCGGGCAGATCAGCCATGAAGTTGGACTCCGTGTGTTTCTGCGAGCGCCTCATCTCTTTGAGTGGCGGCCAGTCTGAAAGCTACCTCGTTCATCCCCATCATGATTCCAATCACCGGCGTCCAGTGCTCGATTACCAGGTAGGGCTCAACTATGGATACGATCAGCGTTCCGACGTACGTCACGGTGCACGCCAGGACCATGCCGCGCAATTTGAGGTCAGGGATTCGCCGCCAGAGCCTGAACCCACGCCACAGAAAGACCGCGGAAAGCCATAATATGCCGGCGTAGCCCAGCAGTCCGGATTTGAGCAGGATCCACAGATGCGCGTTGTGTACCCAGTCGCGCAGGATGTTTCCTTCATAGTCCTTGCCGGGAACAAATGGCCGGTAATACGCTCCTGGCCCCATTCCCAACAGGGGATGCGACAAGAACTGCGGCACTGCCAGCTGATATTCGAAATCGCGCCAGCGGAGGCTACTGTCGGATGCTTCGTAGGTCTCACTGCGGAAAAGCGTGCCGAATCTCTGGGAAAAGGCGAGCGATAGTCGCGACATCTGTGCGTCGGAGGCAACTTGAAAGACCAGGACAATGAGGGCGATGCCGAGTACCGCCGAGATTCCCAGCTCCAACATCCTTTGTTTGTTCTGTCTCCATACCTGGAAGACCATCATGCTCAACGTCAAGCCAATCGTGACCCAGGATGCGCGAAAGAACGTCAACAGAATGGCCAGTCCCAACAGTCCGCACAGTGAAAAACGCCACACATCGCCCAGCCCGTACTTGTCCGTTCCCATGATCAGGCCAATGATCAGGATCATGAACGCCACGACAATGATCGATTGCCCAGGTGGAATGATCCGGATGGCATCGACGTTAGCTATCCCTTCCGAGCGCGCCAGATTCTCAACTCGGCCTGCTACAAGAATGTGCGAGGTTCCTAACAGGTACTGCGCGACCATCGCCACGGCTACAAACACGCCCAGTACGATCAGTCCCTGTCGCAGGAAAAGAAGTTGCCTTCTCTGCCGGACAAGATTGGTGACACAGAAAAACGTCAGATAGCTGAGTACGGTTCGGATTTCGCCCAGCGTCTGATCGAATGGCATGCGTCCATCCCACACCGCAGCGAACCCCGACAGGATCCAGGCACCCACAAACAAGAGAACCGGCCAGTCGAGGGGCGTGCGCACAATACGGAAACGTGGCTCAGCGAGCGCCCGCACGACGATTAAGCCAAGCAGACACAGCAGCAAGAGATCTGTGACGTACAGGGTGCCAAAGCCAAGCGAGAAGGACGGTATTTGCCGTGAACTCAGGATGGTGGAAGTGAACAGCAAGAAGACCAACAATGCGATCTCGGGCCTGGATACGAAGACGTAAGCCAGCATGGCGCCAACGATCAGGCCGAGCGCATGGAATGGAGATAGACGAACGGACACTGCACCAAGAATCAGCCCGGCACCAACGGCAATCCAAAAATGAGACAGGGCTGAGAGGGTCTTCATGGTTCTCACATTGCGTACTGCAGTATGATTTCTACGGCGGAATCACCTGGAATCGTGACATCGAAATTGAGAAAATCATGGTTGACCTCGTACGTCAAACTCTGCCCGTTGGCGGTCAGGGAGCTAATGGGGACATTCAGCGTTTCTTCCTTGGAAAAATGATACATCCGATCTTCGTCCGACTCGTTACTGACGATCAGCTCGCTGCAGAACATCCAGACGTCGACGCTCCCGTCGTCGTTGGCCCGTTCGAGATACAGGTGCCGCAAAATCTTCTCGGGACTATCCCATTGGACATCACCGTGCAGCGCATTGATCTGGTCCGCAACCGGGTTGAAGCTATCCACGCCTTCCGCGAATAGCTCGTTCCAGAACGAGTGGAACAGCGCTGGCTTGCCGATGAAAAGATCCAGAATAACCAACTGGATGTCAGCTGTGAAGGGGTTGTACGTTCCCGGATGCCGGTACAGCAGAGCGGGGAAGGTCTCGAAGTCCATCACCGCAGGGTACATCCCAAAATCGGGGTTTGGCGGCCACGCGGCTCCCAATGGAACGATCTGTCCGTTGATGGTCCCCAGAAAGCCGAGGCTCTTGAGAACTCGAAACGTTTCAGCAGGGGATATCTCCCAGGGGAACACCATCACTCTGCCGCGCGGGATACCGGTACGAACGAAGTGCTTGACCATTCTTGACAGACCCTCCGTGATATCTGCTTTTTGGTCAACCAGAGGTCTGGCCGGGTACTCGTCGTCCGGAGATGTGCTGTATTTGTAGAATTCATAGCCGTCATGATTGTTGCCGTGCTGTACAATCGAAAACCGGTCAGGATGGGTGCGGAACAGGCTGACAACTTCGGGCTGTGACTCGCGCCATCGTGCGGGAATGAAGCCTATCGTCGTATGGAAGCCGTGAGTCTTCATCTCATGCAGCAGAGCCACGAAGCTAACGTTGTCATACGGCTCCGTGAGAGCCGGGTCATCGATCAGCAGATTGGCATAGAGGTGGTTATTGTGCCATGCACTGTCGCCGAATGCATAACGCGTTACGACCATCAATGGGACAATTTGCGAGAATCGACTCCAATAATACACATTGTACAAGGGGATGGTCGCGAGGTTTGGACAGGCTTCTCCCGCTTCGATGAACACCGATCCCAGTCCCCTCTTGTAGCTGACGAGCACAGGGTGCTGCTTCCCAGAACTATCGAGGGCACTGATCAGCGGGGTCAACGATGCCTGTTCGGCAACTTCCAGCGTGAAGTCGCTTTGCTGGCCGTGTTGTACGGAAAATACCTGCCCGCTCAATACCCCGGTGATTTCCGGTGCGACATCCGAGACTACCCAGCCGCCTGTCGCGTCCGGCTTTGTCACTCCGACAACTGCGCCCGCGGTCAGCCGCGCAAGCAGATCCGCGTCGGTACTCTCGTTGGCCTTGGTGATCAGAAGAGTTACTCCGCCTTGCTCGACCGCACTCTCCAGGATGTCCAGCTCGTTTGCGGTTAGCAGCGATGGGTGTGCAGATAAGGTGTCCGCACTGATCGCAATGAACCGATAGTAGTTCCCTTGCGCATCTCGCAGGCTGTCGGCGCTGAGATCTATCTGGTCGATAGCGATCCTGGCACATTCCTGCCCATAGTATTCGACTATGGTGCAAACGTTTTCGTCCTGATCCAAAGGGGTTGAAGAATCGAAAAGGAGCAAGGTATGCTCCGGCGCTGCGGTCGTTGCCTGGTATTGGTTGTGCGGAATGGGAGCTATTGAGGACAGTGAAGGGGATAGCGTGCGAGCCGGTGGCTGAGGCACCGACGCTGTGCCACGTCCACCGGCTCCCAAACCGGCCAACAGGACGATGCTTGCTGCCAGAAACATGGACCACTGACTCTTATGCATCATCTCCTCATTTCTCGCCGGAAATGCCACCACGCGCTGTGGTTCTGGCAGCGGCGAATGTCAATCTCCACGCGCTTCCGCGCGGTTGACCACCACACCGATCGGTGTGGCTCCCATCGCATCTAATTGGCCCAGCGCAGTAACGATATCTCTGCGCCGCGTCTTCCCGCTTTCGATGACCAACAACACGCCGTTGCTGGCCGGTGCAATCATTGCCCCTTCCGGACCATCCGACAGCGCCGAACAGTCAAGGAGGACACAATCGAAACGCGCGGTGAGCTGGTTCACCATCTCGCGTGTCGTCTTCCGCCCGAGCCAATCCCCCGGACCGTTGGGTCGCGGCCCGGACGTCAGGACGCTCACGCCGGGCTGTCCCGTTTTGCGAATCGCCTTGTCCAGATCGCATCCGTCCTGGAGCACGCTCGTCAGGCCGACCGTATTGCGTACCGAGAACCAATCGTGCAGCACCGGTTGGTGTAAGTTGCAGTCCACCACAATGACCTCCCAGCCCAACCGCCCCAGTGCACTGGCCAGGTTCGCTACGACCGTTGATTTGCCCTCTCCCGGACTCGCGCTCGTCACGAGCAGCGTGCGGTTCGATAGCTCGCAATTGACGTTCAAGAGGCAGGCAGCCAACCACGCGAACGCCCGCCCGGCGGGCGAATCAGCGCCAAACACCCCCGATTCCTGATGCTTCCGATAGGACTGGATTTCCCCAAGAATGGGGAGGCGCGTGATTTGCTTGATCTGACTGGACGCGCGCACGGTGTTGTCGAGATTCTCCAACAACAATGCTACGCCCACTCCTCCAAACAAGCCAACCACAACAGCTAACCCAAGGTCGCGAGCTCTTTTTGGACTGGAAGGTTCCTCGGGGAGACTGGCAGGATCAGCGACAGAGAGCGTGTTGGCGAGCGTACGCTCCTGGACGCGGGCCCGCTCATACTGGTCTACCAGCCTTTCGAGTGCCGATTCGTCCTGGGCGATCGCTTGCTCGAGAGCGATCAGCTCATCCGGATCGGTTGCGATGATGTACATCGCCCTTTCATCGCGTAATTTTCCCTCCAGCTCCGCTACGCCCTGTCCCAGCTTTTCAGAACCAAACTCATTTGCCCCAGCATAGAGCTTACCGCTATGGAGAACCAACAGGTCTGCAAGCGACTTCGCTGTTTCGTGGGCCAGGGCTGCGGTAGGGGCTTCCGCCGAGATCTGCAGCAGCTCAGTACCCTGGACAACCTCCGCACTCAATTTCGGGAGTTCGCTGACGTTGAGTTGGCGCGCGAGTTCGTCACGTATTGAGGAGCTCGTCGCGATTGTTGCGTAGGTATTCATCAGCACGGGCAAATAGGAAACGTCGGAGTAGCTGATATCTCCAGTCGCCGCCATGGCGAGGCGCAAGGTAACAGTGGATGTATATGTCGGATGGGCGAATACGCTCGCGATTCCAACCGTGCCGACCACCGCCAGCAGCGTCAGGAGCGCAAACCACTTGCGTCGATTCAGTATCCGAAGATAGTCTCTGAGTTTCACAGGTACATCCTCAAACTCCAAAGTGGAAACGGTTACTAAGCGCGCATTCCAGCGGTGACCCGGCCCGTGTGACGACGCAGTTCTGCCCGCTGATGCGTTCTCATGGATGGCCCTCCAGGGCGGCCTGTCTCGTCCGGACGTCGAACCCTTCCTCGTACGCACGCTCAACGTGGCCAAACGTACATTTCAAGCCCTCGACAGAGCCGGCCGGCCTGGCAGGATTACCATAGGCGACGGTGAATGCCGGGATATCTCGCGTCACAACACTGCCGGCCCCGATCAGAGCGCCCTGGCCCACGGTAATGTGCGGCAGCAGTGTGACGTTCACCCCGATTCGGGCTCCTCGCTGGATCGTCGGCCCGCGCATGCACAGCCCGCAAAGTGGGTGCGGGTCGTTCGCGATGCTCACACCGGGCGCGATGAATACGTCGTCTTCGAGTGTCGTGAACTGTGCGATGTAGACTCCGCAGTGTATTTTCACATCGTTGCCGATGTGGCAGCCGTAGTCGATGGTCGAGTTGTTCCAGATACTCAAGTTTGCCCCGATGACGTTCTCCTCGCGGATGACAACATTGTGGCCGGTTTCCAGCCCCGGGCCGATGTCCGACCCTGCGTAGATTACGGTACCGGACCTGACCTTTGCTCCGGCTCCGATCCGCAACGTTAGATCGGCCACCCTGCGCCCGGGTGTGTAACCCAGCAGCACCCCGCGGTCGATCACGTGGCCGTCTTCTATAATCACCGTGTCGGGCAGATCAAACAGGTCATCGCGCAATGGTCTTTACCTCCGCTCTTGGCTGGATCAGTTCCACCGAGCCGTTGTTGTGCAGCGACTTGTCCGCAGCTTCGAGCGACCTGACGACGCTCAATCCGGCGCGGCCGTCGCTTTGCGGCGTGGCGCCCGTGCGGATGCACTCCAGAAAGTGGCTGCACTCGAGCTTCAACGGCTCAGCAAGGCGAATATTCGGGATCGTGACATCTCCATAGCGGTAACTACACTGAAAGTCGCCAAACGTGTCCGTGCGATGGGGCACTTCGACACCCTTGTCGTAGATTCTGATCTTCTCAAGTGTCTCGACATCGTCGTAAACTGCCATCCTGCGGCTCCCGACCACAGTGATCTGCCGGACTTTGGATGGATGTAGCCAACTGATGTGTACGTGCGCCAGCACGTTATCAGGGAACGTCAGTGCCAGGTAGACCACATCGTGCACGCCCTTGACGATGCAATCCGCGCCCGTCGCGCGAACACTGGTGGGATCGTGCCCGAGCAAATAGCGCAGAATGGACAGGTCGTGTGGGGCCAGATCCCACAGGACGTTCAGGTGCGCCTGGAACAGGCCCAGATTGACGCGCACGGCGTCGATGGTGAACACCTGCCCGAGCTCGCCGCTGTCGATGATTTCCTTCAGCGCCCGCACCGCCGGATTGTACTCGAATGTGTGACCCACCATCAGCACGAGGCCGCGCTCGTTGGCGATCGTGATGAGCGCTTGCGCGTCCTCCGAAGACAGCGTGAGAGGCTTCTCGACCAGCACGTGCAGCCCGTGGAGCAGACAGTCCCGCGCGATCTGGAAATGCGTGACGGGGGGTGTCGCGATCGAGACGGCGTCGATCCCCATCGTGAACAAATCCCGGTAGTCGGTTGTGCGCGTAACTTGCGGATATAACCGCTCTACCTGGGCAAGTCGGTCCATATCACGATCGGCCAGGGCCACCACATCGCATTCCGGAAGTTCAACGAAGTTCCGGAATAGATTCGGTCCCCAATACCCATAGCCGATCACGCCGATTCTGGTCTTACTCATTCACCTGGCCTTCCAAGCTTACAAGCCACCTTTTCCCGAAAGAACCACTGTCACGGTTCTCAACAGGATCTTCAAATCCAGCAATAACGACGTCTGTTCACTGTACCAGATGTCCATTTCAACCATCTCATCAAACGACGTCGAGCTTCTACCACTCACCTGCCAGAATCCGGTCAGGCCAGGCTTGGCTTGGAGTCGCTGCCAATGCCACGATTGGTATTCTTCGACTTCGTATGCAAGTGGCGGACGTGGCCCGACGAGGCTCATGTCCCCGATGAGAATGTTCCAGAGTTGCGGAAGCTCGTCGAGGCTGCTCTTTCGCAGGAACCTGCCCAGGGGAGTAATTCGTGGGTCGTTCACGATCTTCGTGATCGCAGTCTTGTCGCCTTGGATGGCCGACATGGAGCTTGTATCGTGATTGATAAATGCCGTTACGAACGCCCGGTGCATACTGCTGTCCGTATCCCGGCGCATGGTCCGGAACTTGTACATGGTGAATGGTGTGGGTATCCAACGCTCAAGTCCACGATCCCATCTGCGACGGGAACCGATGCGCTCCTGGCGAAAGATGGCCGGACCGGATGAAGTCACTACGATCAACAAACCGATCAGCACCATGAGAGGGAAGAATACAATCAGAGCGATGAGGGAGACAACGATGTCCAGCAGTCGCTTCAGGCAATGGTATACCCTGCGTCGCTCGTGTCCCTCAGAGCTCAGCATCATCCGGTGTTCAAGTTGCGCTTCCATAACAAGGTACCTCCAAACTGACTGTGTCCAACGGCGTCACCGGGACGTTGCCCGGCATCAGCAGACCCAGCGGAATGCTATCGCGCACATTGGGCTTGACAGCAACCGCATACCTTGTGGAGAAACGGACCTGAACTGCACGTGCGGCCAGCGAAGCAGTCTTATAACTTCGAGAAGCAGAGCACTGCTGCAATGCACCATCCTCGCCTCAGGCCAGTACGTCCGGAACCGTCACAGATGCGCAAACGCAGTCTGTGGCATGTACGATGACTAGTTCAGCACTCACATTGTACATGGATATTTGCAGGATACCATATTCTCCACATTTTGTCAATGTTCGTCCACCTGGTGTCCCATCGCGTCGCGATCAGACTAGATGCCACGTGCGGACCCTGATTGTGGTGTGATCTGATGAATCAATGGTACCATTCATTATGGGGGCTGTCCAGAGTGAAATGTCCCTTCTTTGACGGGAGATTTGACCCCAAGGCCGACCGCTGTTAAAGTAGAGGGTGCGTCGGCCTTGGGTGAAGCAAGATCGCGAGACTGCCCGGGTCCGCCATGCGTGGCGCGATGCGCTCCATGTCAGCGGTGATCGACGTGCCGGGTCTGTTTCGTCGGGAAGCGGACCTCTGTGTAGAAGCGAGTAAGTTACTGTTACGGCTGTGCGAGGAGGCGCCATCATGCACATTCCATTCGTCGATCTGCGGGCCCAACACGACGAGCTACGCGCTGAGCTGGATACGGTTCTGCGCGAGGCCATCGACAAGTCATCGTTCATCGGGGGACCGTTCGTGACGGCCTTCGAGCAACACTTTGCGGCGTATTGCGGGGTGGAACACGCCGTGGGGTGCGCCAGTGGGACAGATGCACTCAAACTGGCGCTCATGGCGACAGGTGTCTGCGCTGGCGATGAGGTTGTCACCGTTCCAAATACGTTCATCGCTACTACAGAGGCCGTCACCGCCGTCGGCGCATTTCCCAGGTTTGTCGATATTGATGCGGAGACGTATTGCCTGTCGCCTCACAGACTGACCGAATTCCTGGAGACAGGTTGCCGCCCAGGACGCGACGGACACTACGTGAACGCACAGAATGGGCGACCGGTAACCGCCGTGGTTCCAGTGCATCTCTATGGTCTGCCGGCGGACATGGCGCCGATTCTGGAGCTGGCGGAGCGCTATCATCTGGCCATCGTCGAGGACGCCTGCCAGGCGCACGGCGCCGCCTACACGTTGGGTGGTGAGGTTAAGCGTGCGGGCGCTCTCAGTACCATCGCCGCATTCAGTTTCTATCCGGGGAAGAACCTGGGTGCCATGGGCGAGGCTGGTGCCGTCGTCACTGGTGACGCGGAGATGGCCGGCAAGATGCGGATGTGGCGCGATCATGGGCAGGCGCAGAAGTACGTCCACACCTCGCCAGATGGGTGGAACGGCCGGTTGGATGCATTGCAGGCCGCTGTTCTCGACATAAAATTAAACAAATTGGACGAATGGAACGAGCGTCGCCGTCAGGTGGCGCGCTGGTACCTGGAGCGTCTCGCCGGAGACGAGCGTGTCGTTCTGCCGGTGGAGCCCGAGGGTCGCCGGCACGTCTATCATCTGTTCGTCGTGCGTCTGCGCGACCGGGAGCGAGTGCGCCAATACCTGACCGACCAGGGGATCGGCGTTGGGCTGCACTATCCCATTCCGCTGCACCTGCAGGATGCATATTGCGGACTCGAGTGGAACACGGGGGACTTCCCGGAGGCGGAGCGTGCGGCCGCAGCGATCCTGTCGTTGCCGATGTTTCCGCACCTCACCGAGGATCAAGTCGATTGCGTGTGTGGTGCGTTGAAACGGGTGATGTAGGCGTTCGCGGAAATCAGCGCAGGCACGGGGGCGACGGAAGCGCTCTGTTCGCGAGTCTGTGGCCCCTTTGTCGCGGCCTCAGGCCGCTCTGAACGCAGGGAGAGACCAGCGACTGCAGGCTCGCCGGATATATCGCCATATCCGGTGTTCCACATGGTTGTGTGCCACACTTGCTTCGGTTTACCCTTCGGGCGATGTCTCAGTTTACCTTCTTCTGCTTCTGAGATTTGTATTCCGCGATTTGTTCTAGCGCCCATCCCTCACTGTATTTAGCAGCGCTTTGCCAGGCCCATGTTTGTTCCCCAAGGGAGAGATCCTCTCTGGTCCGTTCGAGCAGTTCAATGATACCTTCTGCACCGAGCCCGCGAATTGCCAACGGCACCAACAGCCGGAAGTCGCTTGTGATTGGCTGAATGAAACTCTCGGGACATCCCTGTCGTCGCAGGGACTCTTGAAACTGCTCTTGGCTGAAGACGTTCGGACGTGTAACCATGTTGCCCTCCTACCCCTCGTGTTGCGATGAATCTGATCCCTGGTCAAAGCGCCAAAGCTTTTCAGGCCAACGCTGTTACGGCGTCGCCGACTTGGTATGACTATACCACCGGTGCCGCGCCAGGCAAAACTGCCGTTCTTGACGCAGGGCGATCGGAAGCACATCAGAACGGGCGTAGCGCGACACGATGCCACGAAGACATGCTCAAAACAACCCGCGTGTGGGCTGAAGAGAACACCTGGCATTTCAGTCGAAAGAAGCATACCCCTTCGGTGACACTTCGCCTGCGGTGATCGTGGACAACTTGACTTTTCCCCGACTGTACTGTATAGTTACACCAATATAGTTGTACATTCTGCCTCTGAGCTTTCGGTTGCCTGAGGTCTGCTTGGCCCATGACGCTAAAGCCGCCGGGGCAGTTGCGGATGTGTGCGCCCCATGTTTCATGAGGAGAGCAACAGCCGAGCTGCATGAAGGGGCGTCTTCTCCTGGAGCGTCCCCCCTTTTTATGCGCGAAAACCGGTCCTTTTGCCGTGCTGCCGTGCGGGCGGACTAGCGGGGCGGGGCTTTGTTGTGAACGGCGTCTCCTGGTGCGGACGCTGCCTTGTTGTGTTGGGCGACCCGCAGGAACATGAATATAGAGGCAGCTCAACGCGGCTGTCCAGAGCTTGGTGAGTGGGGAATCCTTCAACAGCCGCGTGAACAGCGTCAGCCCGGACTGGCTCTGGACGCGCGAAGCGGGCAGAGTGGCCAACACGGACAGCGGCGGCAGGGAGCAATGAGCGCCGATCTTCGGTGGGTTCCACCTGCGGTTGCGTACCGCCGAACCGGTGGAAAGCGCCGGGCCGGTCCTGTTATTCTATGCGCTGCCGGCTCGTTCGCTACCGGCATTGGCCTGCCAATCGGATGCGACTACTTGACGATGGGTCCCACGGGACTGGGGAAACAGACGGTCAGCGCGGGATCGACATAAGACTATCTCACAAGAGGAGCAAAGGAGTATCCCATCATGAAGGCGTTAGTGTTTCACGGCCCTCGCGACGCGAGGTTGGAGGAAGTCCAGTCACCGGTACCCGGCCCGGGTGAAGTGGTGTGCAATGTGGGAGTGGTCGGAGTATGCGCGACGGACATCGAGGTCTATACCGGGGTCATGCTCTATTTCCGCCTGGGCATGCTGGCATATCCCTGGATCGGCGGCCACGAGTGGGCCGGTGTGGTCGATACCGTGGGCGAAGGGGTGACCGATGTCAAGCCAGGCGACCGTGTGGTCAGCGAAGTGACCGTGGCCTGTGGCAAGTGTCCGGCGTGCCGGTCGGGACGGCCGCAGATGTGCTGGCCCCGTACGGAGATCGGTGTGACCGGGAAGTACCGCGGGGCGTTTGCGGAAAAGATCCTGGTCCCGGCCGGTCAGTTGTACAAGCTTCCCGACGGCGTCTCGCTGAAGGAGGCGGCGATGACCGAACCCGCCGGCGTGGGCCTGCACGGGATCGACATCATGCGGATCGATGGCGGCGAGCGGGTGCTGGTCATCGGCGACGGACCGATCGGGGTGCTGGCCGCGCAGTTGGCCAAAGCCGAAGGGGCGTCCCCAGTGGTGTTGCTCGGCTCTCGCGAGCATAAGATGAAGGCCGCTCTGGATACGGGTATCGACGCGGTGGTCAGCCGTCACGACGCTGATGCGGTGGAGCAGGTGATCGCGGCGTTGGGCGGCAGCCCGGCAGACAGCCTCATCGAGACCAGCGGGAACGCACAAGTGTTTGAGTCGATCACCCGGATGGTCAGGAACGGGGGCAAGATGCTGCTGCTCAGCCTGTACGGAGTTCCCACGGTGCCCGTCGACCTCGATTATCTGGTGGGGAACGAAATCCAGGTCTTCACCAGCCTTGCCGCGTCCAATACGTTCCCCCGCGTGCTGCGACTGATGCAGAGCAAGCAGATCCAGACCCTGCCGCTGCAAGCTCACTACCCTTTCGAGCGGATTGCCGAAGCGGTTGAGGACGTGGCCAACAAGAAGATGCGCGGCGTCAAGACGCTGGTCGTCAATGAGGCTGTCGGCGATTGACGGGTGACCGGACCATGCTCAAAAGCAGATGATCTGTCGCTCGACCAGGCGCCGTTGCTGAAGGCATATCGTGCGTGCCATGGGTGAAGCAGTGTTCTCCCCGGCGGACGCGTTCTGCGGAATGAATCGACATTCCGCAGAGTAGCGGCCGGGGAGCGTTGCGAGAATCAAATGCGACTGGAGAGCGGCTTGCGGATTCCTGCCAACCTGTCGAACATCCCACTGCTCCAACGCTCCAACAGCGCCAGAGTGTCGAGCGGCTGCTCTTCTCGCTGTGCTACGTCTTCGTCCCAGTGCTCGTAGCTGTGCAGGATGAGTCGATCCTCGGGGAACGGCGTTTCTTCCGCGAGGCCCCTTCTTTTCGCAACATATTCGCCACTTGTCAACCAATGCCAGACCTGTATCACGAAGAAGGCAGCCTTGAACAGATCCTTCGCGGCATGAGCGGATGTTGTGATGTCTTTGTCGTAGATCATCGCGTGCCGGACCGCATGATTGATGGTCGACAGCGTAACCATCGCGTTGTTGAAGACATCTTCTGAGGTTATCGGTCCGATGACATCGTGCATATCGCCGTACAAGACCTCGCTGCCGTAGTAGAAGGCAGTCAGATCATAGCGTGGCCATGCCCTGATCTCGTTCAAGCCACCCAGGTAACCACAAGCCAGTTGCCTATCAGGCATACCGCTGATGATTGCCCGGTACGTTGCGATATCCTCCGGCGTGACGCGGTCCAAGATAACATTCACGTCAATGTCACTTTGCGCGTTGGCATCGTCCCGTGCCCAGCTCCCCACGTGAACCACCAACAGCAGGCGCGAGCCGAAGACCTCCTGTAGTCTGTCAACCAGCTCCGCGAGCCAGTGTGTGACCTGAGATTTGTTCAGCATTGTCTTCTCGAATCCTTGTCGGGGATGATGTTCCCCCCATTTCGTGGAGATACGGTTAAGACGCAACCTGGTACCGACGTTCAAATTCCTCCGGCGTCAGATAGTTCAGAGACGAGTGTCGGCGTTGCCGATTGTAGAAGGTCTCGATGTACGCAAAGATGGCTGTCTTGGCCTGTTGGCGGGTCTCATGGGTGCCCTCTGCCAGCAGTTCTGTTTTGAGCGTACCGAAGAAACTTTCCATGGCGGCGTTGTCGTAACAGTCCCCACTCCGACTCATGCTGCTGCGGATACCAGCTCCGTGCAGCAGGACCTGGTAGTCGTGACTGGCGTACTGGCTGCCACGATCCGAATGGTGGAGCAGGTTAGCGCCGGGTTGCCGCGTGGCCAAGGCCATCTGCAAAGCGGCACATGTCAACTCAGTGGTGATCCTGCTGTCCATCGCCCAGCCGACGATCTTGCGCGAAAACAGGTCCATGATCACGGCCAGATACAACCAGCCCTCGCGTGTCGGCACATAGGTGATGTCCGCCACCCATTTGCGGTTCGGCGCAGCGGCATGGAAGTCCCGATTCAATTCGTTGGCAGCGACCGGATATGCATGCTTGGACTGGGTGGTCGTCTTGTACTGCCGATGCCGCTTGGGCTGCACATGATACAGCCGCATCAAGCGTGCCACCCGTTTCCGATTGTAGGTCTGCCCGCTGGCGCGC
>ENA-OSEO01004090-OSEO01004090.1-sediment-metagenome-genome-assembly--contig:-NODE-4090-length-15919-cov-4.032067_pt1 | contig 15919 bp, 13 predicted proteins | sample MGYA00237883_ERZ534232 | MGnify/ENA metagenome assembly ERZ534232 | reverse complement strand
AAGGCGAAAGCGGCCCGGTAGCCGCGTGAGTCGGCGATCCCGCCAGCCGCGACGATGGGGATCGACACGTGGTCGGCTCCGGAGACCTTGATAGAAAAGGGCATGAAAGTCTGGCGATTCCTCCGGAACAGATCCCGGGAGAGGTTGAAAAATTGACGGACCGGAACGTTGAGTCCTTTTTCAGCCTCACACAAACGCACGCGAAACCGATTATCGGGTATACCTACCGGAGCCTTCAGGATAGAATGCTGAAGGGTCTTCTTGAGCGCGGAGTGCCGATCTATCCGGGGCCGGAGCGCGCCGCCCGCGCCCTGGCAGCCTTGCTGGAATATTACACATGGCGAGACAACTTGCCGTAGCGGGAATGGCAGGGCATGGCGATGGCAGGGGTATTATCCACCGCCTCAGACAGGGGAATCACTGGTCTCCCTTTGTTTTCATATGGATTTCCCTGATTCATGTCTTGTAGCGCGGGTATCATTCAGCGGGAGAATCAAGGAACGTGCGATAGTCAACCATCCTCTTCAGGGCCCGGACGGCGCGCTCCGGAGTGGGATATGAGACGACCCGGTGATTCATCAGGTCCGAGCGATGATTGTCATAGTCTCCCAGGGTCACCACGATGATCGGTTTTCCCGTCTCTTCGGAGAGTCGCCGCGTCTCTTCCAGCACCACATCGTCCTGCGCGGTATATTCCTTCGCAAACTCACGGGCGAAGGCCACCGTCTCTTTCAGTTCCGTGGGGCCGTCCACAGAGGTGTTGAAATCCATGGCGCTCTGGATGGACCCTCCCAGGGCGATCACGGAATCCACCTCGTCCCACGCGGCCAGCACCTTGAGACATTCCAGATAAGGTTCCGAGGTGATAACCGCCGCCATATCCACGGGATTCCCATGGCTCCAGTAGGGAGGGAGCACCTTGTTGAGCCGCTCGATGAGTGTATCGGAAAGCCTCGGAATAACCAGGCCGTTTTCTTCACAGGTATCCGCGGTGATCACCCCCCAGCCGCCGCCGCGGGTCAGGATACCCACGCGGTTGCCCCGGGGAATGGGGCAGGCCGAAAAGGCCTTGGCGCAGTCAACCAGCCCCTGGCTGTCTTCGATCTCGATGATTCCCGCCTGGCGAAAGGCCGCGCGCAGGACGCGGGACGAAACGGCCATGGCCCCGCTGTGTGAAGCCGCCGCGGTGCCCCCTGTCTGTGTCCGCCCGCCTTTGAATATCAGGACCGGTTTCTCCCGGCACACCCGCCGCGCCACCTGGTAGAGGCGTGAGCCGGGGTCCAGCCCTTCCATGTAGCCGAGAATGACTTTGGTATCCGTGTCACCGGCAAAATAGGCCAGGTAATCCTCGCACTTCAGATCACCCTCATTCCCGCTGCTGACAAACTTCTCAAATCCGATTCCCTTGTTGTTTCCCCAGTAGAGCATCTGGACGCCCACATTCCCACTCTGGGAAAACATGGAAATCCCGCCGTGCAGGGGTACCACCGGGGGCATCAGGGCGTGAAGGTTACACCCGGCGCTGAAAACGCCCATGGTATTGGGCCCCACCAGGTTCATCCCGTATCCGCGGGCCTTCTCAACGAGTTCCCGCTCCATCCGGGTCCCCTCGGAGCCCGTTTCACTGAACCCGGAGGTGATCACAACGACATTGCCCACCCCCTTCCGGCCGCATTCATCGATCAATGCCGAAACGGTGACGGCCGGCGTGGTGATAACGGCACAGTCGACCGGACCCGGTATGGCCTGGAGTGAAGGGTAGCAGGGAACACCGAGAATCGTTTCAAGCTTCGGGTTGACCGGATAAACCGGGCCCGTGAACCCCTCTTTGAGGATATTCAGAAGGACGATAAATCCCCATTTGACGGGGGTCGCAGAGGCCCCTATCATGGCGATGCTTTGCGGGTTGAACAGTCTGTCAAGATTTCTATGCAGCATATGATCCGCCCATGAGGACTATCGTCGCGTGGCAATACACTCTTCCGTGGCAGTTCTCTATCAGATCTCTCCCCCGGCGTCAAATGCATGGTCCACCCAAGATCCGCGATTGGTTTTTACTGTGACGGCAAAGATCATTTTTTGAGCCTCCATGACACGATAAACCCTTCCATATAAAACCAATCGCGGATCTTGAGCCTCTGTTGCCGGTTGCCAAAGAAAGCCCCTGTGTGCTAGAAAAAGCGCCGAGTCTTTGCGGGTCTTGCCATATCGCGGTTCGGAAAGGACATCCCGATGTATCTTCCCATGTTGCAGAGTCTGTTCGGTCTTTTTGCGTTTATCCTGATCGGCTGGGCCCTGTCTGAGAACCGGCGGGGTGTCAGCCCGCGGCTGGTCATTACCGGGCTCGTGTTGCAGTTTGTCCTGGCCCTGATCTTCCTGAAGATACCGGTCTTTCGCGATCTCTTTCTCCTGCTGAACCGGGCCGCCGAGGCGCTGGAGGAGGGGACACGGGCGGGAACCACTTTTGTCTTCGGCTACCTCGGCGGCGGCACATTGCCCTTTGAAGAGCCCTATCCGGGCGCAGCCTACATCTTCGCCTTCCGGGCCTTGCCGGTGATCATCGTGACCGGGGCCCTGACCACGCTCTTGTACTACTGGAAGATCATCCCCGGCCTCGTCCGGGCATTTTCTGCGGTCCTCCAGCGTTCCATGGGGATCGGCGGGGCGCTGGGCGTGGGGTGTACGGCGAACATCTTCGCGGGGATGGTCGAATCGCCCCTCTTCATCCGGCCCTATCTCTCCTCCATGACCCGGAGCGAACTCTTCACCCTCATGACCTGCGGCATGGCGACCATCGCCGGCACCGTTCTCGTCCTCTACGCCGGGATCATCGGACCCGTCGTCCCGAACGCCCTGGGGCACATCATCTCCGCCTCTCTGATCAGCGCGCCCGCCTCCATCCTGATCGCCGGGGTCATGATCCCCGAGACGAAAGAACCCACGCTGGGAACCATCGCGCCGCCCTTACAGATACGCAGCTCCATGGACGCCCTCGTCCAGGGGACTGCTTCCGGATTGCATATATTCATCAATGTCGTGGCGCTGCTGATCGTCCTGGTGGCGCTGGTGAGTATGATCAATCAGACGCTGGGATTGCTCCCCGACGTGGGAGGGGAGCCGATCACTCTGCAGGGCGTCCTCGGCTGGATCATGAGCCCGCTGGTCTGGCTGGCGGGTGTTCCATGGAGCGAGTCCCACACGGCGGGGAGTCTCATGGGGGTCAAGGTGGTTCTCAACGAATTGCTGGCCTATCTGGACTTGGCAAAGCTGCCCGCCGGGGCGCTCTCCGAGCGGAGCAACCTGATCATGACCTACGCCCTCTGCGGCTTTGCCAATATCGGCAGTCTGGGCATCCTCATCGGCGGGCTCTCGACCATCGTCCCCGACCGGACCGCCGAGATCGTCGCCCTGTGTCCCCGTTCGATCCTGGCCGGCGTCCTGACGACTCTTATGACCGGAGCGGTGATCGGGGTATTATATTAACTTTATCTCGTCTGAGATTTTAATCTCTTTTCACAAGCATACTCAAAATAAATTTCGGCCAGCATTCCCGGCTCAATTTTCCCCCAATTACTTTCTGCGAGTTCGCTCTGTTTATAAAATCTCAGCATCTTTTCATCTTTATCAAAGTCCGCAACATTCATGACTCTGAATGCTTCCGTAGAACAGATGATTTCGGCCGTCAAAACCGAATAGGTGCAATTGGGCAGGTGGCTTCTCAAGCCCTTTATCCCGGTTGGTGTATATACCTGTTTTATGTGAACTTTAATGGTCCCATCAGCGGTTCTCTCTGAATTTCCCATATAGGAATCAAACTCTTTTTCTCCATCGGGATTCGAGCCATAGCCAACCAGCTCCCAGTCGGCACACAAAGCGGACGCAGCCGAAAGAATCACAATCAAAATAACGATTCCCCATACTTTTGTCTTCATTGCTCCCCCCTCTGTTCATTGTCTTGATGTGACACCCGCAAAAAAGCCCTGTTCCTTCTTGTATGAAAAACAGGGCTCTCAATGATCACGCCATTTCCCTCGCGAGAGGGAACAGCCACGCACATATGCAAATTGTGTGTCTTGACTCGTGCCGCATATTCACTGGTTAAACGCATCGGGGTTATATGTCAAGAAATATGAGAAAATCTTCTGTTTGCGGTGTCCCTGTGGCCAAGCTGCGTATCCTTTCAAGGATCGGTGGGGTACGTGTACACTGTATGCGGGCTACGAGGACGAACCCCATAGCTGAGAATAGCCATCCGATGAGCGCCTATACGGGTCAGGAAACATCAGTGAAAATAAATGGCTCGGGAAAGCAGTCAAAATTTTGATAGATAACGAATTTCAAGCTTTCAGGGTACGACCTGCCGCGTGGGCATGATGAGCAGTTCCTGCAGATTGACGTTGCCCGGCTGGGCGTAGGCGTAGACCAGGGCTCCGGCTACATCTTCCGCGTGAAGAGCCTCCAGACCGTCGCGCCGTTCCTTCATTTTATCGGCCGGCACGTTGTAACCCCAGTTGGTGTAGACCGCGCCGGGCTCGATGAGAGAGACGCGAATCCCCGACTCGCCGAGTTCTTTACGCAGTGCGTCGTGGAAGCCCACCACCGCGAATTTGGTGGCACTGTACACGGAGAAGCCGGGCATGCCATGGCGGCCGGCAACACTCGCAACGCTGCAAATCATGGCGCCCCGCCGGCCGCGCATAAGGGGTATGACTGCCTGGGTGCAGTTAAGAAGGCCATACAGGTTGGCGTCGATCATCTCCCGCCATTCGTTCCGGGTACTTTTCTCAAACGGATTGTAGTACCCCACGCCCGCGTTGTTGAAGAGCAGATCGACTCCGCCGAATTGTTCCTTCACCTCAAGAAACAGCTGCTGCACCGCCTCCGCATCCGCCACATTGACGGCCCTTGCCGTGGCGCGCTCGCCAAGCTCTTCGGCCAGTTTCATGATCTTGTCCCTGCTGCGGGCGGCAAGTACGACATTGACGTCCTCCTTCACCAGCGCGCGGGCCGCAGCCTGGCCAATGCCGATCGAAGCGCCGGTAATGACGGCAACGGTATCCGAAATGTCGCGAAGTTCCATGGAATAACTCCTCTCAGGATGGGACGCTCACGTCCTGAATCAGGGTAATCAGCGACAGGGGAGCGGCACACATACCCATGCTCTTTCCCCCGGCTTCACGGAAAAGAGCCGCCTCGCCCCGCGCGCCCCGGGTTTATCCCGGGGCGCTGGAGGGTGTTCAAAAATCGCCTCATTAAATGGGCTGAGAGCTCGGCGCCCGCGAAAAACAGTTAGAATCGGTACGAACTGTACTTGGTCGTGTAGTAACTCTCAAAGAAAGAAACCTGTTTCTGAAGGAAGTTGTAGTGTCCCTTCTCCCAGTCCGCGAGTTTGTTGAAGAGATTTTTGACCTCTTTTTGATCTGCGCCGGCGGCCGCTTCCCGGTAAAACTTTTCGGACTCGATCTCAAGCTTGATGCCGATTGAGAGAGCCGTCATATCGAAGTCCGATACCTTGTCTTTGAATTCACGGGTAAAAATGGGACTCTCCGCGTCTTCAAAGGAGGCGGGAGCGGGGAGATCGGCCGCGGGTATCGCCCCTCCCGCGTCATGGGCCTTGGCCATGGCCAGCAGTTTGTCATAGTGGCTCTGCTCTTCATCGGCCAGCATTTGAAATACCTTCTTGGCTTTTGTGTCCGCCGTTTTTTCGGCGGCCATTTTATACAGTTCACGCCCCTCAATCTCTGACTTCATTGCCGTCTGAAATACTTGTTTAAGATCCATCGATATTTCCTCCTTGGCTTTTTCGGTTGGGTTGATAAGAACGTGTCCTCTTATGTTACCGGTATAAGGGAGAGAATGGTCTTTGTCAATGCAAAAGTGGGATAGCAACAGAGCGGAAGACCTGTCTCTCCGTTCTCCCTATTTGTTCTATTTCTCTTTCCACACCGGGGCTCGTTTTCCCAAGAAGGCGCTGATCCCTTCCTTCGCGTCTTCGGTGGAGCACAGGCGGGCAAACGCTTCGTTCATGTGTGCGAAGGCCTTGTAATAATCCATATCCGCCGCCGCATAGAACGCCTTCTTGGCGATCTGGAGGGCTTGGGGACTCTTTTGCGCCAGAACGGCAGCCCACGCGCGGGTTTCCTTTTCCAGATCGGCTTCCGGGATGACCCGGTTGATAAGCCCCATCTGCAGGGCTTCTCCGGCGGGGATGAGATTGCCGAAATAGAGCAGTTCCAGTGCCCGTTTTCTCCCCACCGATCGGGAGACGGGAACCACCGGACCGACGCAGTTCAGCCCCACATTGATGGCGGTCAGTCCCAGCCGGGCGTTCTCGCCGGCAGTCGCGAGATCGGCGGCCGCCACCAGACCGGCCCCGTTCGCAGCGGCAACGCCATGAACCTGAGCGATGACCGGTTTGCTGATTCGGCTCATCGTGATCAGCGGCGCTTCCATCCACTCTACCCAGCGCCAGTACTCCATGGCGCTTTTACTGGAAAAATCGCTGACATCGATGCCCGCGCAGAATGCCTTGCCCGCTCCTTTGAGGATAATGACCCGCACCCGGTTCTCTTCGTCAAGCTCCTGCAACGCCTGATTCAGTTCCTTCGCGAGAGGGACCGTAAACGTGTTGAGACTGTCCGGCCGATTCAGCGTTATTTCAGCGACATAATCCTCTCCAATATCAACGATGATGTTCTCGTACCCCATGAAAGAAATCCTCCTCTGTTGTTATTCAGCCGCAGCGATATTTCGCCAGACAGCCCCTTTCCTGTCCGTGTCGTCGCATGATGCCGACACTGTGCGGTCTATTCGTAATTCTACCCGGATCCCCTCCAGCCGTCAAACACCAATATGTGTCTTCGGCGGGCGGTTTCCTCTACGCCGGAAAATTATAGTAGCACATAATACTTGCATTTCCACGACCTGTATCTTAAAATACACAACCTTATTACGTGAGAGCCTGTGCCTGTTCTATGTTCTCTGTGTACTGTGCCGGAGACTTTCCGGGATGAACGGGGAAATATCCAGTAATGACAAAACTTTTAAAAAGAAAGGAAAACAATATGAAGAAAAAAAGCATGTTAAAGATTCTCGTTTCCCTTGCCATGGTCGCGCTCTTTGTCGGGTTCGCCCAGCCCGCTCTCAGCGACACCAGTCTCAACGACAAACTGAAGTCGGGGGAGTATGTTCAGAAAGTTGATGCCTTTGAGGTCATTTTCGATGCCACGGAATCGATGAACGCGCTCTACAAAGGCAAAAGCCTTCTGAGTCAGGAGAAAGCTCTGGTAACCCTCTTCAATAACACCATCCCGGACATCAAACTGAATGCGGCGGCACGGGCCTTTGGGCAGTTCGAAACGTGGGGAGACGCTCAGTCAAAGGTTCTCTTTGCCCCGAGAACGTATTCCAAGGCCATTTTGCCCCAGGCCATAGCCCCCTTTCCCGCCGGAAAGGGATTCAGCCCCCTGGACACCGCTCTTGACGGCGCCATAGCTGATCTGAAATACCAGTCCGGCCAACTGGCGGTTATCGTTTTCAGTGACGGTCTTGATATGAAAAACTATCAGCCCGCCGCCGCGGCGCAGAGACTGAAAAATGCCTATGGCGACAGAATCTGTATCTATACGGTTCTCCTCGGAGACAAATCCGCCATGTATCAGCTGGGTGATATGGATGAAGGCATGAGCGTGATGAAAGAGGTTGCCGATGCCGGCAAATGCGGTTTTATGGTGAAGGGATATACCATCTCATCTCCGGAAGGCATGGCCAGCTTTGTTGAAAAAGTGTTTCTGGCCAGAGATATTGATCAGGACGGAGTGGCGGATTATCTGGACAAATGTCCTAAAACCCCCAAAGGCGTCAAGGTGGACGCCGCGGGCTGCCCGATAGTGGTGAAAGCTCCTCCGGCACCAAAACCGGCGCCTGCTCCCGCACCCGCTCCCGTTCCTGTGACCATGACCATCAACATCCTTTTCGCCTTTGACAAGGCCGACATTCAGCCTCAGTACAGGGCGGAACTGCAGAAAGTTGCCGATCTTATGAAATCCAATCCCGGCGTGGAAGCCGTTATCGAGGGGCACACCGACAGTATCGGTTCACCGGAATATAACAAGCAGTTGTCCCAGGCCCGGGCAACCAGCGTGAGAGATTATCTGGTGAAGGAGTTCGGCATTGACGGGTCACGTTTGAAGGCTGTCGGGTACGGTCAGGACAAGCCGGTCGCGAGCAACGCGACACGGGAGGGCAGGCAGCAGAACCGGAGAGTCGTCGCCTGCTTCAGCAACATACCGTGCAAATGATAGTTCTTTCTTAAATTCTGAATGGAAAAGGCCCCTCGATGTCATCTCTATCGAGGGGCCCTTTTATTTACATAGAGGCTTGCGTGCGGCACTGGTGGGAACTTCACTCTGGTGGGTACATGGATTCTATTTCGTTTCTGTATTTTTCCTGAACGATCGATCTTTTCAGCTTCATGGTCGGAGTCATTTCGCCTGTATCCTGCGACCATTCCCTGTCCAGAAGACGGAATTTCCGTATCTGTTCCACCCGGGCGTAATCCTTCATGAGGGCCTCGATTTCCTGTTCGTACAGTTTAGTCACTTCGGGATTTTCAATAAGCTCTGATCGATTTTCAAAAGATATGCCCTGTTCCCCTGCCCACTTCTCCAAGGTCGCGAAGTCCGGCACAATGAGGGCGGAAAGATATTTCCGGTTGTCCCCGATGATTGCCGTCTGTTCAATAAAAGGTGAGGCCAAAAGCGTATTCTCAATATTCTGCGGGGAGATGTTCTTGCCGCCGGAGGTTACGATGATATCTTTCATCCGTCCGGTGATCTTTAAATAGCCGTCTTCGTCGATCTCGCCGATATCTCCCGTCCGGAAAAATCCGTCATCCGTGAAGACTTCCTTCGTTGCCTCCTCATTTTTATAATAGCCCTTCATGACCTGGGGCCCCTTGACAAGAATTTCCCCGAAATCCCCGATTTTGACAATGGTATCTTTCAAGGGCGAACCGACTGTTCCCGGTTTGATCAGCTTTGGTCTGTTCGCGTTTGTGATAGGCGTTGTTTCGGTCAGGCCGAAGCCTTCGATAATTTTGACTCCCATGCCGAGAAAGAATTCCGCGTCCGAAACGGACAAAGGACCGCCGCCTGAGATGGCCGCTTTGATCCTGTCCATCCCCAACGCCGCTCTCAGTTTGGAGAAGATAAGCTTATCGGCTATCCTGTATTTTAACGCGAACAAGCCGGTCCGTTCCCGGTTCTCGCAGACATAGGGGAGATTCTCCCTGGCGACCCCCATGGCCCAGTTGAAGAGGGCCTTCTTGAGGGGAGGTGCGTTGGATACCTTGGCCAGAAGGCCGGAATGAACTTTCTCATAGATGCGGGGCACGCTGACGAGGAAGGTCGGCCTGATTTCCGTGAAGTTCTGCAGAAGTTTGTCCGTGCTTTCCGCAAACGCCACTTTCTTCCCGATAAACATGGGCAGATAGTATCCGCATGTCCGTTCGAGGGAGTGCGCCAGAGGGAGGAAGGAAAGAAACGTATGATCGCCGGTGAGAAAATCAGGATCGGCGGCATAGGCCTGATTAACGTTGGAAACAAAATTATTGTGCGTGAGCATGACCCCTTTGGGATTGCCCGTGGTGCCCGAGGTGTAGATAATAGTGGCGACATCATCCATTTCAATATGTGTCAGCCGTTCGTGAAACTCCTCTTCATGGGGATGTGCCTGTCCTTCCGTTAAGGCAGCCTTGAGTGTTGTCACGCCCGGCGCCGGTTTGTCGAGATCATCGAATATGATGATATCACCGAGGTTGGGAAGACGCTCCTTGGCTTTGATGATTTTCTCCATGTGCTCTTTTTCGCCCACAAAGCACATCTTCGCGTCAGAATTGTCGATGATATAGCGGCACTCCTCCACCGAGTTGGTCGCGTATATGGGGACATTCACGGCCCCTATGGAGAGGATGGCAAGGTCGGCGAGCCACCATTCATACCGGTTCGGCGAGAAAAGGGCGACCTTGTCGCGGGGCTGGATCCCTTTCTCGATAAGAAACATGGCAAGATCCATCACCATTGTATTGAGCTGATTCCAGGAGATCTCTTCCCATGTTCCCGATTTTCCTTTATAGAAGAGGAGGGTTTCATCACCGTATTTCTGAACCCTGTTCTGGAATATCGCGCCCATGGACGTTTCTTTGTACTCTGCCATAACATGTCTCCTTCCAACTGGATGGTTTCGCACGCCCTGAGGGACGTGGTTTCTTCTGGCTCTGTCGTTCTCGCCCGGCAATCTTTGATGTATTCAAAAGATCGCGGGGTATGGGATTATTACTCCTCGATATGGACGGAGATTTCCCCTGACTATCCTTTTCTATTGTGGTTGTGCGTGGCTATTCTCAGACGAAGCAAAGATTTCCCATGCCCCCCTTTTGTATGGTGACTTTAATAGCAGAAGGGTACTACACCGTCAAGCCCCATATTGTTGCATCTCAAGGAGATCAAACGTTCCGTTCGTGCCTGTATGAAGCATGATCTTTCGACTGTATCTTATAATGTGTCGGACGGTGTCATTTCTTCCCCATGATGTTGTAGTGGAAGGGATGGCGGTAGCCCTGCTCCAGTCCGATCAGTGTCCACTTGATTCCCAGTGCGGCGGCTTCCCCGATAATCGCGCGGCACCGTTCCTTTCGCTCGTCGCTGTAATAGTCGTAGGGGCATGTCAGTTCGGCGCAGCTCATGGAACCGATCTTCGTTCTGAATTCATGGACCATGTTGTTGTAGAGCCGGTAACGCCCGTTTTCGCCGCCCAGTTGATCGCGTCTCGCTTCAGGCGTGGGAAGATCAAAGGGGTCTTTGCGGCCATGTACGGTACTGATTCCCATTGTCCCACCTATGACGGCACAGCAAGTGTTGCCGGAGCTTCCAATGCCGCCTCCCAATCCCGTCGCCAGAGAGACGACCTCTATCGGCATATCGGTAATGCCTTCCTCCCGCAACGTTTCAAGCATGGCCCTGAAGGTACTCTCGCCGCAGTTCATACCGCTCAGATGATTTTCCCGCGCCCGCTTCCGGGCTTTCTCCATCATGTCGTCCATGTTCATTGCCGATTCCTCCCCAAGAGAATGATGCTTCATTATCCACAAATTATAACGCGATACAACTATTTTCCTATCAGGATAGGTATCTGATGTGACCCGACGGTATTCTGAGTAAAGGTCCTCATTGGTCATTTTGTAGAGTATCGCCTCTCAAACAAATATTATTGTGGTTATATGTCAAGAAGTTTGAGGGGAGGCTTTGTCTGGATAGAAACAGGAGACCCCAGTAATCCTCTTTCGGAATCTTCAAAGAAAAGTTATAATAAGCACGATGTGCAGGCCTGGGACAGTGCCATTACATGCCGTCAGGGGAGGAGTGGATTATGTATCAGATGAAAGATGCTTTCAGATTTGGCCTTTGTGTGTTCATCATGGCTGTGTTCTCCGGATGCGCCGCATCACATACGGGCGGGTATGCTCCCTCTGGAGCAGGCGCGGCGATGGAGACCGTATATCAGCCGCAGGTTCCCCCCGGCATCACTACTCCCGAGGCTGCGAAGGCGGACCTGAACGTGCTCCTGAACCAGGGACGGAGGTGGGGCATCAATCTGGGGAGCGGCAGATACTATTCCGAGGTGGATGTTACGCTCTACGCCAATATCGCTCACCTGACAGAGCTGACAAAGGGATCGACGGGCCTGACCAACAGGACGTATGACGGCAAACGACTTGTCTACATGATATTTAAAGGCGCCCCCGTCCTCGACGACAGGATCGAGCTGGCTCCGCGGATGTCGTTCTTCTATGACGATCTGTCCGAATATACGATCGCCGTCACCCGATATACCGGCACGGGATATGACTATGCCGTCCATTTCGGGAACCGCCTGTCCTTTCTCTTCGATTATCTTTCCGAAGCGCGGAGATTCGCCGATGATCTCCTCGTTATCCAGCAGTCTTTGGGGAAGGAGCATGAAGAACGACAGGCCCGGTTCGAGGCCAGGGTTGCCGAGTATCGCGCGATGAAAGTGAAACCGCAGGTGACGGAGGAACAGCGAAAATACATCGTTCAAGCCAACGCGCTGAGCCAGCGCAAAGAATATTCGAACGCCATCGACCTGTACCGCAAGGCCGTCGATGTCGACCCCGTTTCGTATCCAGCCGCCTACTTCAATATGGCCTTGCTCTCTGGACAGATGCGGCAATACAAGAGGGCGATCATGTATATGAAACAGTACCTGATGCTTGAGCCCGACGCCAAGGACGCCCGCAGCGCGCAGGACAAGATCTACGAATGGGAATTGCTGATGACCAGATAATCGAGAAAGGAAAGATTGATATGTATATGTCAAGACGTGTTTCGATATTCATCCTGTGTGTTTTGACTGCGGCGGTGCTAGCAGGGTGTGTCACCGCCCCGGAACCAGTCATGAACAGAAGCAGTAACGCTTCCGGAGGCCTCACCCCGGGATATGATGTCGTGTATTATCCCCAAATCCAGACAGACAAGACATGGAGCCAGGTCACTGTCGACCTCAGGCAGGCGATTCGCGGCACGATATGGATATACACGGGCGACGATTACCTTGCGTACAGTCGCCCCGCAATAGTGAAACACTTCGATTTCAGCAAAAAACCCAACGGGCTGGAGATTCACTACCAGCGCGTGGGGAGCAACGATATCAAGGCGTTTACCTTGTTTTATTATCAGCTCATGAAGGTATCTCTCGCCACCCAAATCGGCAGGGACGGCCGGCAGGGTCGGTACGCTATCATCATCCCGGAGATACTTACCTTCAGAGCGACGGATCTGACAACCGCCCAGCGGCTCACCGACGCGCTTTTCTTCCGGCAGCAGCAAGTGAAAAATGCGATGAAACAATACGAGGAGCAACTCGTCCGCTTCGAACCGGTCGCCGCCCAGTACCGGGCACTCGCGGTCAAGCCGGCGGTTTCGGAGGAGCAGAGAAAGCTGTTCGTCCAGGCCAATGCCCTCGCCCAGCAGAAGGAATACGGCAAGGCCCTGACACAGTACGAAAAGGCCATTGCACTCGAACGGACCGCCTATCCGGAGGCCTACTTCAACATGGCCCTCCTCGCGGCCCAGGAGCATCGACCGGTGACGGCCATCTTCTATATGCGGCATTACCTTCTCCTGAGGCCCGACGCCAAGGACGCCCGGAGCGGCCAGGACAAGATCTACGAATGGGAGATGCTGTTTCAGAAATAGGACAGGACGACATAAATGAAAACCGCTTTTTATTTTTCACGACTTTTTGCACTTTTCCTGACAGGGCTGTTGCTCTGTTCCCTGTCGTTTCCGTTGAGGGCCGCTGCCGGACCGGCGATTGATTGTGAAGGCACGATCCAATCCTGGATTCTCAGCGGCTATTGCCGTCCGGGTGAGTATCGCTGTGTCAACGGGCAACCGGTCCGCATCAAGTCCGGCCCGAAAAGGTTCGACTCGAATCAGGCGATGAAGCTCATGGTGACGGAAACGATTCTTGAAAGTCTCCTGGCATCAATATTCGCCCCCAACCCCGCCACCACCCAGGAGGCACTTATTGCTCAACAGAAAGCCGCGGCGCTCGCCGCTCAGCAGGCCGCGGCGGAGCAGAAGGCTCTGGCAGCAAAAGCTCAGGCGGAATACGAGAAGATGATGCAGTCGTACAAGCGGCTGGACCATACACAGGGCGCGAATTTCAAGCTCCTGTCGGATTCGAGCCTGGCAATGAAATCGCTGGACGGCGACGCCGAGACACTCGCGGCAGGCGCGAGAAAGCCTTTCGACACGGCGTCGGACCTGAAGGAACCGCCCCCGCCCGTGGCGATGGGAAGCGCCACTCCGTTCTTCGGGGATACCATGCCCATCGACCAGATCCGGACGCTGGTCAATCCCGAGAACGATCCCCGCGTGGTTGATCTGAGAAAGGCCGTTGACTATGTGGTCGGCAACCTGAAAAACGACAACCCGAAACTTGAGGGTGCCATAAAACCATACGACGGGGTTGACAAGGGCGGCCCCATAGTCGCTCCCCCCGATTGCGTGGCCCTTGCCAAGAAACTGCGGGGGTTCATCGATCAGAGGAACAAGTTTCACAAAACGATCCTTCTCTCCCAAGAACAGTACACCACTTGGGAGACGGCCAACCGGAATGCCTTGGTAAATGCAGCGAAGGAAGGAATCGAATATTTCTCCGGCAGACTTCTCGATTTTTTTGCAGAGAGGGAAAAATCCTTGAACCGTCTTCAGAAAACGCTTGAGAAAAATGCAAAGAAAATGGCGGAAGAAGGAATCGATGTCGCCGCGATACAGGCCAAGATAGAGCGAGTGCGCCTGCTGTCTTCAGGAAGCCACATGGCTGAGATCGCCTCCAACATGAAAGACTGGAAGAGCTTCATGAAAAACGGGATATCCGCCCTCCTGCTCGAGCTGAATAATTCAAACGATGAGATACAGGAACTGTTCGAGAACCCCCAGATGCAGAAATATTTTGAGACGGATTCGCCTGCGTTGTCAGCGCTGCTCGATCTCTCGATGATCCTCGCGGCACAGAAGGTGTTCGGCAAATGGGTGGCGGGGAAAGTGCCGATCATTGCGGCCCTCCAGTTTTCGGTGAATCAGGCATATAACGCCACCGACTGGTATCTGAGCCTGGAGCGCGTCATGGCGGCCAACCGGATCAACGGGGAAGTCATGTACGCGGCAAAATCCCTCCAGAAGCATATCGACGACACGTACGTCGAACTGCGGGAATGCCGCTGACAGGGATCTGCCATACTGCTGTTCTCCCGGCAGCCCCTCCGCGCAAGGAGCGCCCGCTGTGTAACCGAACGCTGGCGGTTGGATTGATCCATAAAAATCGGTTGCTATCTTCGGAGAATCATATTATTTCATCCCCATCGTGCCACGGATCGTGTGCAACACATGACGAAGGGAGCGAAACTTGATGCCGAGGCATCTGTCATTCTCAGCAGGGGAGAGGGCTCTTACGATAATCAGGGACGGAGGCCTGAAGCCCGATCAGGTCACGGTTGTCACGGGGGCGGCGGGCGGCCCGAAGTGCCTGATTCTCGGCCACCTTGACGGCGTCCTTTTCGCGAACTGGTTCGCCGGAAGAAAGGCGCCTCTCTTCATGGTCGGCTCCTCCGCGGCGGCCTGGCGTTTCGCCTCCGTATCGCAGCAAAAGCCCCTGGACGCCATCGAGCGGTTCCAGACGACTTACACCCATCAGCACTACTCGCAAAAACCATCGGCGGAAGAGATCACCCGCGAAAGCGTCGCTTTCCTGAATACCTTTCTCGCCGAGAGGGGGGAGAAGGAGATCCTGGGCCACCCCTCTTTCAGGCTGAGCGTCATGACGGTCAGGTGCCGCGGACTGGCGGCAAGCGATCGCCGGGGGGCGCTCCTCGCCGGACTTCTCATGACCGGCCTCATAAATCTTGTCAGCAGGCGGTTGCTGGGTTTTTTCTTTGAACGGATTCTGTTGTACGACGGGCGCGATATTCCCCCTTTCTTTGATATGGACGGTTTCCCCATTCGAAAGATCCCCCTCACCGAGGAAAACCTTAAACCGGCGCTTCTGGCATCGGGCTCCATTCCCGTCATCATGACGCGCGTCACCGCAATACCGGGAGCGCCGAAGGGAACGTACCGGGATGGAGGAATCCTCGATTATCACATGAGCATCCCCTGTACGGAAGACGACGACGGGATCGTCCTCTTCCCCCATTATATGGACCGCGTCATACCGGGATGGTTCGACAAGCACCTGCCATGGAGAAAACCGGCACCCGCGAACGTGAAGAACCTGCTTCTCCTGCATCCTTCCGGAGAGTTCATGGAGAGCCTTCCCCGCGGCAAGGTCCCCGATA
>ENA-OSEO01004088-OSEO01004088.1-sediment-metagenome-genome-assembly--contig:-NODE-4088-length-15921-cov-6.260540_pt1 | contig 15921 bp, 9 predicted proteins | sample MGYA00237883_ERZ534232 | MGnify/ENA metagenome assembly ERZ534232 | reverse complement strand
TCCCGACCATGGAGTCCTCCTATGACCAGATGCTAACTTCTTCAGGCGGACTCTCCAATTTCGTCTGAATCATAACACCATCTGCGGCGCGACGCTGACCTTCTCCATGGGGCCTCCGGCGATACGAGTGGCGGCGAAAAGGCTTTGGCGACGGGCTGGAGTGTACCCCGCCGACCGAATGCCTGCAATCCTGCCCAATTCGTCCGTGGCAAGCGCTTGGAAGGTGTGCTATCCGTTGACATGCGGAGAAACGACCGATATGATTATCAGTACGGGTCTGCTATGTCGATACGAAACAAAGGAGAGTCTCTAGAACCTCGACCGGGACTGTGCCGCGCATGGTGTGTAACCCAACAGCGCCGTGGCATCGGAGGCACTGGAGGGGCTCGAAGGACACGAAGGGAGGTGGCGTCAAGAGAAAGGGCGCCCCGCGGCCTGAGTGTGACAGGTTGCGTATCGCGTGGAACCATTCGTGAGCAGGAGGTAGAGATGGAGCTGCAGAGACATACACGTCGGGACTTTCTGAGGCTGGCTGGCCTGTCAACCGCGGGCGTCATCGTGGCGGCCTGCGCTGGCGAGCCGGAGGTGGTGGAAAAGATCGTCAAGGAGACGGTGGTCGTCGAAAAGGTCGTGGAAAAGCCGGTCACCGTGGTCGTTGAGAAGGAGGCGGAAGAGGCCGTAGAGGAGGTTGTTGAGGAGGTCGAGGAGGAGATCGCCGAAGAGGTTCCGGCCAAGTACAACGAGTCGCCCATGCTCGCGGAGAAGGTTGCGGCTGGCGAGCTACCGCCCGTGGACGAGCGCCTGCCGGAGGACGTGCGCGTCTGCCCAATCCTGGGCGATATCGGCGAGTACGGTGGCACGCTTACGGTGGCCTCGCTGACGACGACCCTCTGGGCTGGCGATGCCGAGATGGCCATGGACAGGCCGAACCTCTTGCGCATCTCGCAGGATGCGACCAGGCCAACGGAGCATTTGCTCAAAGACTGGGAGATCGCCGACGACTTTACGTCGGTGACCTGCTATATGCGCAAGGGCATGAAGTGGTCCGATGGTGCGCCGCTGACCGTGGAGGATTTCCGGTACTGGTACGAGGATATGCTGTTGAACACCGAGATCACGCCTGTGCCCACGGCAAAGTTCCGCCCGGGCGGCGAGATCATGACGTTCGACATCATCGACGACTATACCTTTAAGCTATCGTTTGTACAGCCCTATCCGGCATTTACGCTGGTGTCGCTGGCCCACCAGACGGGACTGGGTGACAACCGGGCCTTCCAGCCGGCGCACTACTTGAAGCAGTTCCACATCAAGTACAACGACAAGGCTACCGATCTGGCCAAGGAGGCCGGGTTCGATTTCTGGTACCAGCTGCACGCACGCGAGTCGAGCCGCAACCAGAGCATCGACACGCCACGGCTGACCTGCTACATGCCGGTGCGGGACACGCCGCAGATGTCGTTCTGTGAGCGTAACCCGTACTATCATGCCGTGGATCCCGAGGGAAACCAGCTGCCGTACATCGACAAGATGAACATGTCACGGACAGTAGATCTGGCCACGCTGGATGCTCAAACGGTGGGCGGCTCCTTTGACTTTGCGGCGTTTGAGCTGCGCATCCTGAGCTACGCCACGTACGCAGAAGGCGCCGCCAACGCCGATGCCAGGATGCTGTTGTGGGAGTCGGGCAAGGGTGGCGAGGTGGTCTACAACGTTAACGCAAACTGGGCCGATGAGGAATGGCGGGCTGTCTTCTGGGACGATCGCTTCCGCCAGGCCCTGTCGCTGGCGATAAACCGCGCCGATATCAACAATGTCATCTACTTTGGCAACGCGTCCGAGACGGCCTTTACCGTGGTGCCAGCCAGCAAGTTCTACCGGCCCGAGTATGCGGCCGCCTACGCAGAGTTCGATCTGGACAAAGCCAATGCGCTGCTGGACGAGATGGGCCTCGAGTGGAACGCGGCTGGTACCCACCGTACCTGGCCCGAGAGCAAAGGAGATATCATCATCGCCTGGGATCTGGTCGAGACGGAGACGCCCAAGGGGCCGATTACCGAGTTGGTGACAGAGTACTGGAAGGCGATTGGCATCGATATCCGATGGAAGTCGGTGACGCGGAACCTGCTGGCGGAAAAGATGGACGCCAACGAGGAGCCGATGAGCACCTGGCACGGCGACGAGACGATGGATACACTGTTCTCCCGCCGTGAGAAGTTCTTTGCGCCGGAGACCGGCGATGAGAACTGCTTTGGTAACTTTTGGGCGCAGTGGTACGAGAGCGACGGTGAGAGGGGCTGGGAGCCCCCGCAGGTCATCAAGGATCTGTACACGTGGCTGGACGAATACAACCTGTCCGAGAGTGAGGAGGCGGCGCACAACACGCTCAAGAGCATGGCCGAGCATGTGTGGACAATTGGCACGGTGGGCAACGCGCCCTTCCCGCTGTTTGTTCGCAACAATCTGATGAACGTGAACGAGACCGGCGGTTACTGGACCTGGGACTCGCTGTGGACGTACCCCGAGTTCCCCGAGCAGTGGTGGATCAAGCAGAGCTAGGCACCTTCGGAGCGTAGACAACGCCCGCACCGCCCAGAAGAGGGCTGGTGCGGGCGCCTTTTACGGGTTCGCGCTTTTCGGTTGCGTGTGCGAAGTTCCCATGAGCGACGAGCATTTTGCGTTGTGCGCAAAAGTACTTGACGAGCACGTTTCTATCGCCTATCATTTGAAGTAGAGTCATAGTCAATCAAGCTCCTTTGGGTACGACGATGGATGCCGTATTACGAAAGGATGGGCAAAGGTATAGAACAGTTTTCAGAGCCGCCCAGCTTGTCTGTGGTCGGCTCGTGTCTTCTAGGAGCCCCATGTGAGGGAAAGGAGGCTGGACAAGGCCATACAGGTTACCAACTGACAGAGCCCAGAGTGTACGTGACACAAGCGCAAAGATGGAGGAGAACGATGGAGAGGCATACCCGTCGCGAGTTTCTAAGATTGGCGGGGCTCTCGGCCGCCGGGGCCGTTGTGGCGGCCTGTGCCGGCGAGCCAGAGGTCGTGGAAAAGATCGTCAAGGAGACGGTCGAGGTCGAAAAGGTCGTTGAAAAGCAGGTCACCGTCATCGTCGAAAAAGAGGCAGAGGCCGAGGAAGTCGTCGAGGAGGTGGCCGAAGAGGTCGTGGAGGAGGTCGCGGGCAAGTACAAGGAAGCGCCCATGCTGGCCGAGCGCGTGGCCGCCGGCGAGCTGCCGCCGGTGGACGAGCGCCTTCCCGAAGACGTGCGCGTCTGTCCGATCACGGACAGCATCGGCGAGTACGGTGGCACGCTCAAGGTGGGCATCACCCGCATGGAGGTCATGGGGTGGGGCGACATCCGCATGGTGAACGGCGACTTTGGCGAGAACTGGCTGCGCATCTCCCATGACCTGCAGCGCGGTGAGCCCAACCTGCTCAAGGACTGGGAAGTGAGCGATGACTTTACCGAAGTCACCTGCTACATGCGCAAAGGGCTCAAGTTCTCCGACGGTGAGCCCTGCGACAGCGAGAACATCCGTTTTTGGTGGGATGATATCATCTCGAATCCGGAGCTGACCCCGGTGCCCAACGTGTGGCTGCGGCCGGGCGGCGAACTGGCCAAGATGACCATCATCGATGACTATACCTTTAAGCTGACCTTCAAGATCCCGCATCCGGCGTTCCAGCTGGTTTCGATGGCGCACTTTTATGGGACAGGCTACACCGCCTTTTCGCCCTACCACTATCTGAAGCAGTTCCACAGCAAGTACAACGACAAGGCGGCGGATCTGGCCAAGGAGAACGGGTTCGATTTCTGGTACCAGAACTTTCTGCGGCAGCATGACCCGATCCAGAACATCGACCGGCCACGGCTCACGCCGTATATCCCCGTGCGCGACACACCGAGTCTCGTTTTCTGGGAGCGCAACCCCTTCTATAGCGCAGTCGACCCGGAGGGGAACCAACTCCCGTACATCGACGGCGTCAACAGCGACCGCAACGCGGACCTGGCAGTGTTCGATGCCAAGCTCGTGGGCGGTGCCTATGACTTTGCCGGGTTTGAGAACCGCATCCTGTTCTATGCCACGTATGCCGAGGGCGCCGAGCTCGGTGACGCCCACCTGGTGCTCTGGCCGTCGGGCAAGGGTGGCGAGGTGGTCTACAACGTCAATATGAACTGGACCAACGACGAGATGCGCGAGGTCTTTTCAGACGACCGCTTCCGTCAGGCCCTGTCGCTGGCCGTGGACCGTCCAGACATCAACAATGTGATCTACTTTGGCAATGCGTCCGAGACGCAGATGACGGTGATCCCCGCCTCGCGGCACTACAAGCCCGAGTACGCGGAGGCCTATGCCGAGTTCGATCTGGACAGGGCCAATGCGCTGCTGGACGACATGGGGCTGGAGTGGAACGCGGAAAAGACGCACCGGCTCTGGCCGGTGAGCAAGACACCCATGATCATCTCCTGGGACCTGGTCGAGACCGAGACCCCCAAGGGACCGATCACCGAGTTGGTGACCGAGTACTGGAAGGCGATCGGCGTCGAGATCCAGTGGAAGTCGATCACGCGGCAGCTGCTGACGCAAAAGATCGGCGCCAACGAAGAGCCGATGAGCCTGTGGCACGGCGACGAGACGGCGGACACGCTGTTCCTGCGCCGGCCCAAGTTCTTTGCCCCGATCGATGGCGACGAGAGCGTCTGGGCACCGCTGTGGGGCCGCTGGTACAACACCCTTGGCGCCCAGGGCGAGGAGCCGCCTGAGATCATCAAGAATCTGTACACCTGGCTGGACGAGTACATGCTGACCGACTCGAACGAGCCGGCCGCCAAGGTACTCGAGAGCCAGGCCGAGCACATCTGGACCATCGGCACCGTCGGCAACGCGCCGCACCCGCTCTGGATCCGGAACAACCTCAAGAACGTGAACGAGACCGGAGGCTTCTGGACCTGGGACAGCCTGTGGACCTTCCCCGAGTACTCGGAGCAGTGGTATTTCGAGCAGAGCTGATCGATAGCCTGCGCCACCTTGCGCCCGCCCTGGTGTTACGAACCAGGGCGGGCGTTTCTGCCGTCAGTTCCAGGCCCTTTGGCCTGATGGACTGGCATAACGGCCAGGTGCAGGCTAAGATAGACCTGACGCAGCAGGAAAGGAGCCCAGTGAAAGCAGCAGTCATCGAAAAACCCTTGGTGGTGGCGGTGCACGACGTGCCGGTCCCGCAGATCGAAACGGACGACCAGGTGCAGATCCGGGTGGTTGTTGTGGGCATCTGCGGGTCGGAGATCCACGCCTACCATGGCACCCATCCTTTTCGCATCCCGCCGGTGATCTCGGGCCATGAGCTGGCCGGCGTAGTCACCGCCGTCGGTGCTGCGGTGACCACCGTGGCTGTGGGCGACCGTGTCACGGTAGAGCCGCACTATGGCTGCGGGGTTTGCCGCGCCTGCCGGGAGGGCGCCTACAACGCCTGCGCGAGCAAGCAGGTGCTGGGGACCCAGTCCTGGCAGGGAGCTTTTGGCGAGTATATCGTCGTACCCGAACACACAGTGGTTCCGCTGCCAGACAATGTCAGCTTTGAGCAGGGGGCGCTGATCGAGCCCATCGCGGTCGGGGTGCATGCCGTGCGCAAGGCGGGCGTGGGCCTGGGCGATAGCGTCGCGATCCTGGGCGCTGGTCCGATCGGGCTGGGTCTGCTCCTGGCAGCGCGGGCGGCAGGCGCCGCGCGGGTGTTCGTGACCGATGTTTCCGCGTACAACCGCCAGGTCGCGCAAAAGATGGGCGCCAGCCGCGCGCTGAACCCGACGGAGGAGGATGTCGCGCAGAGCATTGTCGACGCGACCGAAGGCGAGGGTGTGGACGTCGTGTTCCTGGGCGTCGCCGTCGAATCGGTGCTGAATGACGCGCTCAAGATGGTCCGCAGGCGCGGCACAGTCTCCGAGGTAGGCATGTTCAGCAAGCCGCCGCGGATCGATATTCACCTGGTGCAGAACAAAGAGCTCCGCATCCTCGGCTCGAACATGTACACACGCGATGACTTTGTCGTGTCGGCGGAGGCGATTGCCAGCGGCAGGTTCGACACATCGTCGATGATCAGCAAGATCATGCCCATCGACAGCGTGGTTGAGGCGATGGATCTGGTGGACCGCAGGCTGGAGGACGTGGTCAAGGTGCTGCTCAAGTTCTAGTTCCCGTGATGAGTGAGCCGATGCTGTCTAGTCGAGTAAGCAAAGCGTAGATCTATCAGTTTGGCCTTGACAACGGCAAGAGCACTTGGTAGAGTGAATACACATGCAAAGGCGATGTGGCCGTTTGCCCGGGCCTACCACCAGTGAGCGACTGGTGCTGGAGGTTGCGTTTATGTTTGACCCACCTGGCGAGACAGGATCATCCAGATCCGGCTCGCCTGCTTTTTTTCTGGCGCGGCGGTGCTGCGCGCATTGTGAGGTCTGTGAACCAGGAGGGAGGTGAAACACACAGCAGTGTCTGCCAGGCTTGCGCGCGGTGAGGTGCACACAGGCCAAGAGGATGATTTGGCTTGCTCTTGATCAATGGAGGGAAGATGGATCTGAAAAAGCATACCCGTCGTGATTTTCTGAGGCTGGCTGGGCTTTCCACTGCAGGGGTGATCGTCGCCGCCTGCGCAGGCGAGCCGGAGGTCGTGGAAAAGATCGTCAAGGAGACGGTCGAGGTCGAAAAGGTTGTCGAAAAGCAGGTCACCGTCCTCGTAGAGAAGGCCGCTGAGGTCAAGGAAGAGGTCAAAGAGGTTGTCGAGGAAGTCGTCGAGGAGGTGGTTGGCAAGTACAAGGAAGCGCCCATGCTGGCGGCGAAGGTGGCGGCTGGTGAGCTGCCGCCGGTAGACGAGCGCCTGCCCGAGGAGCCGCTGGTCGTCCAGGTCGTAGAGCAGATCGGCCAGTATGGCGGCACCTTGAACGTTGGTTCTCTTAGCTCGACTCTGCGGGGTGGTGACGCGGACTCTTTTGACATCGCGGAGCTGTTGCTGCGCCTGTCGCCCGATCTGCGAGAGCCTGTGCCTAACCTTCTCAAGGCATGGGAGATCACCGACGATTTTAAGGAGATCACCTGTCATCTACGCAAAGGTGTCAAGTGGTCTGACGGTGAGCCATTGACCACTGCGGACTTTGAGTTCTGGTACAACGATGTACTTCTCAATGAGGAGCTTACGCCACTCATTGCCAAAGACCTTCGCCCTGGTGGGGAGGTGATGCGGTTCACCAAACTGGACGACTATAACTACAAGCTCACTTTTGCGGCGCCGACTCCGGCCTTCCCGATGGTGCGCATGGCGCACCGTTACGGGTTCGGCATCCACTGCGGCAGCGCACCAGCGCACTACATGAAGCAGTTTCACAGCAAGTACAACCAGGATGCGAGTAAGCTGGCTGAGGAGGCAGGGTTCGATTTCTGGTACCAGCACTTTAGCAGGCAGAACAACGCGAATCAGAACCCTGACCGTCCCGACATTCGCACGTATATGGTCAGTCGTGAGACTCCGGGTAAGGTGATGTTCGAGCGTAACCCGTACTTTTGGATGGTGGATGCCGAGGGCAATCAACTACCCTATATCGACGGCATGGTGCACGATCAGGTAGCCGATCTGTCCCTCTACAATGCCAAGATTGTAGGCAGCAACTATGATTTTGGTGGGTTCGACACAAACATCCAGTACTATGCCACTTACGCCGATGCTGGTGAGGCCGGCGGCTATCATGTCAAGCTGTGGAACTCTGGCAAGGGTGGTGAGGTCGTCTACACTCTGAACATGAACTGGGCCGATGAGGAGTGGAGGACGGTCTTTATGGATGACCGCTTCCGGCAGGCGCTGTCGCTCGCCATTAACAGAGCGGAGATCAACGACGTCATCTACTTTGGAAATGCCAAAGAGCGGCAGATGACCGTTATCGAGGCTTCGCGTCACTTCCGTCCTGAGTACGCCGCATCGTACGCAGAGTATGACGTCGAGCGCGCTAACGCGTTGCTCGATGAGATGGGGCTGGAGTGGAACGCTGCCAAGACGCAACGACTGTGGCCGGTCAGCAAGGTTCCGATCGACTTGCCCTTTGACTTTTATGAGAGTGAGACGCCCAAGGGGCCCATCACCGAGTTGGTGGCGGAGTACTGGCGGGCCATCGGCATTGAAATCTCGCTCAAGTCTATCACGCGCACATTGCTCGCGCAGAAGCGTGGGGCCAACGAGCTGCCGATCGGCCTATGGCATGGAGACGCCAGCACCGACGTGCTCTTCATGCACTGGCCCAAGTGGTATGCCCCCGATGACGTTGATGCCACGGTGTGGGGCATCGATTGGGCACGCTGGTACTTTACTGGCGGAGAGGTTGGAGAGGAGCCACCTGAGGTCATCAAGAAGCAGTACGAGTGGTTTGATGAGTACAACGAGACTGACTCAGACGAAGCAGCCGCAAACATCTTGAAGAGCCAGATGGATCATGTTTGGATCATCGGCACGGTTGGCGAGGCACCACATCCGCTGGTTGTCAGGAATACGCTCAAGAATGTAAGTGAGTTCGGGTACTGGGTGTGGGATAGCCTTTGGACGTGGCCCGTCTACCCGGAACAGTGGTTCTTTGAGCAGAGCTAGATATGGTTTTGGTCGAAAGTCCTCGCACGCGATGCTCGTGCAATGCCCGGATCCGGCCCGGCTGCCCCAGAGTGGTCGGGCTGGTGTGTTTCGGGAGCAGAGGCGTCCTGCAGTGTGGGCTGTGCGCTATCCGCGATCTCTTGAGCTTCCAAGGGCTACGAAATGGAGAGAGGCATCGCTATGAAGCGACCGAATGTGCTCTTGATCTATACCGATCAGCAAAGGTGGGACACCATCGGCCTTCTGAATCCCTCGATTCAGACGCCGAACCTGGACCGCCTAGCAGAGCGAGGCGCTATCTTTGACCACTGCTTTGTAAACTCGCCAGTGTGCATGCCTAGCCGGCAAAGTATGCTCAGCGGCCTGTATCCATCCACGGTGGGTACAGTGTGCAACGGCATACATATGCCGGAGGACGTCCTGACAGTGCAAAAGGCGCTGGGGCTGTACGGATACCACACAGCCAACATCGGCAAGCTTCACTTTTGGAATCACAGCGATCGTGATCATCGAGACGTTCATCCTTCCTATGGTTTTGACCTGTTGACCCTATCCGATGAGCCGGGTTGCTACGACGATGCTTATATCAAGTGGGTGGAAGAGCACGATCCGGCACAAGTCGATAACTGCCGGATCCAGGCGCCGATACCGGACCCTGTGCCAGAATACCAGAACTGGCGGGGCGAGATTGTCCCCAAGCCCCCGAGGGGCACACATACACCCTACGTCTTTGAAGGTCCTGAGAATCTGACACACTCAGCGTTTGTTGCCGACGAAGTTTCGCAGTACCTCGATACACATGCCAATCGGCCGTTCTTTGTGATTGCGGGGATGTATGCGCCCCACGCGCCACTTAACCCTCCCGCGCGATTCGTCGAGATGTATGATCCGTCCACACTCGAGACTCCCTGCATGAATGAGGGCGAGGACCGATACGATCTCACGGCGGATGAATGGCGCGTGGTAAAGGCGTACTACTATGCACTGATCACGCATATTGATGATCAGGTAGGCCGTATACTTGAGAGTCTCAAGCGCAATGGGCTTGAGGAGAACACCCTGGTTGTCTTCACTTCCGATCACGGAGAGCATCTGGGAGACCATGGGCTGACGGGCAAGGGAGCTGCGTATGATAGCTGTGCGAGGGTTCCACTCATCGTGTCCTACCCTGGCCACGTGAAGGCGGGAGAGCTGTACCACGAGATTATCGAGCATGTAGACCTGGTGCCGACGATCCTGGACTATTGCGGCATACAGGTACCTCGCCGGATGCAGGGGCGAACGTTTAGGGCACTGCTGGAAAGCAAGGTGTATGAGCCGCGTACGTCGGCCTACATGGAGATCAAGATCCCTTTCGGCCACGCCTATAAGGCATTACGCACCTATGAGTATCTCTATGTGGTGGAGCGATCTCGTGGTCAGGTGTCAGAAAAGCTGTTCAACATGCAGACTGACATTCACCAATTGACCGACATAGCACGAGAATCGGGTGCAGACGAGGCCCTTGCGGATATGCGGCGCCAGCTGCTTGCACGGTGGTTCGAGGTGGAGAGCCAGTATCCGCTACGAACTGCATCTTACTAGCCATTGCTCTGCGGAGGCATCATGAACTTTGTCTTTTTCTTCCCCGACGAGATGCGAGCGGACAGTGTGTCGTGCTATGGGCATCCGCTGGTGCAGATGCCTAATTACGATCGGGTCGCGGCGGAGGGAGTACGCTTTGACCAGTGCCACGTTCAGCACACGGTATGTTCGCCTTCGCGCTGCAGCCTGATGACGGGGTGGTACCCCCACGTGGCGGGACACCGTACGCTGTGGAATCTGTTGCGCCCGGAAGAGCCCAGCCTGTTCGGCTACCTGCGCGAGGCGGGCTACCGGGTCCACTGGTACGGGAAGAACGACCTGTACTCGCCAGAGGCGGTGCCCCTTAATGTCGATGAGTGGGGCACCGGTGGGTACGGGCACACAGGCCCGCCGGTGTTCGCGCCGGGCGAAGAGGGCAGCCAGTCATTTCTGGCGCAGTCGTTTCCGGGTGGGCTCCACGAAACGCACGACATGCAGGATGTGCAAAAGGGCATCGATTTTCTCAAGGCCCGCAAGCCCGATGACCCGCCGTTCTTCCTGTATCTGCCGCTGAGCATGCCGCACCCGCCCTACGGCGCACCGGAGCCGTTCCACAGCATGTATGCCGCAGAGGAGGTGGAGCCCCTCCGCCCGGCGGATCTCGAACACAAGCCGGATCTGTACGAGCTCATCCGGCGCTACCGGCAGCTGGGCGAGGTCGATGCTGAGGTGTTCCAGCGCATCCGCGCGGTGTACCTGGGCATGAACAGCTATGTGGACTGGATGCTGGGGCAGTTGCTCCAGACGCTGGCGGAGACCGGGCTGGACCAGGACACCACGCTGATCATCTCGTCCGATCACGGCGACTGGGCCGGAGACTATGGCCTGGTGGAAAAGTGGCCCAGCGGCATGGATGACACGCTCACCCGGGTACCGCTGATCATTCGCCTGCCGGGCGGCGCGGCCGGCCACGTGGTTTCAGAGCCGGTCGAAATCATGGACATCATGGCCACGGTGCTGGAGCTGGCGGGCGTGCCGGCCAGGCACACCCATTTCAGCCAGTCGCTGGTGCCGCAGCTTCGCGGGGCGCCGGGGGACGCCGAGCGTGCGGTCTATTGCGAAGGCGGGTATGACCCGCACGAGCCGCAGGCCTTTGAGGGGCGCCCCCAATCGGGCGTGCTGTTCACGGACCCGCGCAATATCTACTTCCCCAAGGGCTTGCAGCAGCAGGAGCATCCAGAGAGCGTCTGCCGCACGACGATGCTGCGCACCGCCACGCACAAGCTGATCCGCCGCACCAATGGCCTCAACGAGCTGTACGATGTGGCGGGAGATCCGCTGGAGCTTGACAACCGTTACGGGGATCCAGCGCTGGCGGAAATCCGGGCGGCATTGGAGGGCCGCATGCTCGACTGGCTGATTCACACGTCAGATGTGGTCCTGTACGAGCATCCGCGGGGGTTACCGCCGAGAGCGAGTGCTCAAGGGAGGCGTGAAGGTACCTGAGCCGCCACCAGACACCAGGCGTCTCGTGACGGGTGAGGACTGAACCGTTGACATCGAGACCGCCCGTGCGCTATGATAGAGGTAGCCTCGGGTGCGGCAGCGTGCCCGTGTTCGTGCCTCCCCAAAAGGAGGGTGCAGCATAGAGAAGATAGTGTAGAGCCAGCCCTGTTCGGGGCTGGCTCGTGTTAAATCGCCGCATACCGCGACAGAAAGGAGGTCAAAGAGAGACTAGGGCGCTTGGCCGCCGGCTGTGGCGGGCGCCTGTGATGTTGGGTTTCCTAAGGCGATGGAGGGATGAAGGATGAATCTGCACAAGCATACGCGTCGGGACTTTCTTAGACTGGCGAGCCTGTCGGCGGCAGGAGCAGTCGTTGCCGCCTGTGCGGGCGAGCCGGAGGTGGTGGAAAAGATCGTCAAAGAGACGGTCGTAGTAGAAAAGGTTGTTGAGAAGGCCGTGACGGTCGTCGTCGAGAAGGAAAAGGAGGTCGAGCCGACGGCTACGACGCCGCCGGAGCCCGTGAGCAAGTACAAGGAATCGCCCATGCTCGCAGAGAAGGTGGCTGCGGGCGACCTTCCGCCGGTGGACGAACGTCTGCCTGAGGAACCTATGGTGGTGCCGGTGACCGACCAGATAGGCGAGTATGGTGGCACGCTGACGGTGGGCTCCGTCTCTCCGGGGTTTTTCTATCCCGGCGACGCCGACATGGTATGCCCATCGCAGAACTACCTACGTATCGGTCAAAACCTGCAGGAGGCCGTGCCAAACATCATCAAGGCCTGGGACTTTACGGAAGACTTTACCAAGTTGAGACTCGAGATCCGCAAAGGGATCAAGTTTTCCGATGGGGAGCCGCTAACAGCCGACGATGCCGTGTTCTGGTACGAGGACATCCTGCTGAACCCGGAGGTTACGCCGCTTGCGGCCATCGGCTTCCGGCCAGGCGGCAAGATGATGGAACTGGTAAAGGTTGACGATTATACGATTCAGATCACCTTCAGCGTGCCGAACCCGTCTTTCATCCTGGTCAATATGGCGCACCGGTATGGTTTTCCCAAGAACTCATTCACGCCGGCACATTATCTGAAGCAATTCCACAGCAAGTACAACGAGAAGGCGGGAGATCTGGCCAAAGCGGCGGGCTTTGATTTCTGGTACCAGCTCTTTGGCCGCGAGAGCAGCTCCGATCAAAGCGTCGGCTTGCCGACGACGATGCCCTATATGGTCGTCCGCGACACGACGACGACTGTATTCATGGAGCGGAACCCCTATTTCTGGGCCGTGGACGCCGAGGGAAATCAGTTGCCCTACATCGACAAGATGATCCACGACCGCGTTGCGGACATCTCGATCCTTGACGCCAAGCTGGTGGGCGGCAACTATGATTTCGCCGGCTTCCAGAACAACATCCAGAACTATGCCACCTACGCCGAGGGGGCCGCCGCAAGCGACGCTCAGATCATCCTCTGGTCGTCGGGCAAGGGATCGGAGTGCCAGTATGCCTTTAACATGAACTGGGAAGAGGATGAGTGGCGTAACGTCTGCAGTGACGATCGTTTCCGCCAGGCGCTGTCGCTGGCCATCAACCGCCAGGAGATCAACGACGTCGTTTACTTTGGCAACGCGGTGAACCGCGCCATGACGGTGATCTCGGCCTCGCGGCATTTCAAGCCAGAGTATGCCAATGCCTACATTGACTTTGACCCTGACGGGGCCAACGCCTTACTCGATGACATGGGTCTAGAGTGGAACGCAGACAAGACGCATCGTCTGTTCCCAACCAGCAAGAAGCCCATCGTCATTCCGTTCGACTTTGTGGAGACTGAGACGCCCAAGCTGGCGATCACCGAGCTCGTATCCGAGTACTGGCGCAATGTCGGCATCGAGATCCAGTACAAGTCGATCACGCGCAACCTGCTGAACCAAAAGGTCCTCGCCAACCAGGAGATGATGTCGCTTTGGCACGGTGGGTCGATGACGGACATCCTCTTCCTGCGCGAGCCCAAGTTCCTTACGCCGCGTTACGGCGACGAGTCTACCTGGGGCGTGCTGTGGGGCCTGTGGTACAACACGGGCGGCGAACAGGGTTTGGAGCCGCCGGAGATTATAAAGTCGCTCTACAACGCGCTGGATGACTATAACCGGACGGACTCGGATGAGTCGGCGGCCATCGTGCTGCGGGCGCAGGCCGAGCACGTGTGGAACGTGGGCACCGTAGGCGAGGCGCCGCATCCCTTGTGGGTGCGCAACACGCTCAAGAACGTTGCCACCGATGGTTTCTGGGTGTGGGACTCGCTCTGGACGTATCCCGAGTTCCCAGAGCAGTGGTATCTCGACCAGAGCTAGAGACCACGCAATTGTGAGTCTGTCGCTCGCCCCGGTCAGCTCCATGGCCGGGGCGAGTCGCTGTCACCATTTCGCCGTGCGGCTTGCCAACGCGACATCTCCGCGGATAATGGACACAACGTTTGAGGGGCACGGCGATCCGTCCGAATCGGTCATCCCGGAGGGCATATGAAGGCAGTCTTGGTTCTGATGGACTCTCTGAACCGGCATTTCCTGCCGGCCTACGGCAACGACTGGGTCATCGCGCCGCATCTGGAGCGGTTCTGCGAGCGCAGCGTGCGCTTTGACAGGCACTTTATCGGGTCGGCGCCCTGCATGCCGGCCCGCCGCGATATCCTTACCGGGCGCCTGAACTTTCTGGAGAGGGGCTGGGGCGGTATCGAGCCCTTTGACCGGTGCTTTACCGAGACGCTCTCCGACCACGGGGTGTTTACGCACCTGGTCACCGACCACTATCACTACTTTGAGGTGGGCGGCGAGAACTATCACTGCACGTTCAACACCTGGGAGTTGTTCCGTGGGCAGGAGAACGACAAGTGGATCTCCACCGTGGTGCCTCCGGAGGAGCCCCCGCATCTGGGCCGCTGGAACAGCCATTATGCCCGCAACCGTACCGCCTTTCTGACGGAGGAGGACTATCCCAGCCCGCAGACCTTCCAGTCGGCGGTGGAATGGGTGCGGCGTAACGGCCAGAGCGATAACTGGTTCCTGATGGTCGAGGCCTTTGATCCGCACGAGCCCTTTGATTGTCCGCAAGAGTACCTCGATATGTACGAGGACGATTGGGAGGGTCCCGAGTTCATCTGGCCCAACTATGCCCCCGACGACCTGGGCCCCGACGCGTTGCGGCACATCCGCCGGCAGTACGCGGCGTGCCTGACCATGACCGACCGCTGGTTCGGCAAGCTGATCGCCGAGCTGGAGGCACAGGGGTGCATGGAGGATACCCTGATCATCGTCACCACGGATCACGGGCACATGCTGGGCGAGCACGGTTACCTGGCCAAGAACTATATGCATGCGTACGACGAACTGGCGCTCATCCCCCTGATGGTGCACCTGCCCGACGACGCGCATGCCGGCGAGACCCGCTCACAGGTGACGCAGAACATCGATATCGCTCCGACGCTGCTCGAGTACTATGGGCATCGCTGGGAGCATCCGATTCACGGTCAGTCCTGGTGGCCGCTGCTGAATGACCCGCAGGCCCCGGGGCGTGACTATGCCCTCTTTGGCTGGTTCGGGTCGACAGTCAATGTCACCGATGGGCGCTATACCTATCTGCGGGCGGCGAACGAGGCAAACGAGCCCCTGTACCAGTACGGGTGCATGGCCGGCAACTATGATCACTGGTGGCCGCGTTCCTCCTTTGCATCCATCGAGGCGAGGCGTTTCCTGCCCTACACAGACATGCCCGTGTTCCGGCTGCCGGTGCACCAGCCGACGCGACACTTTGTCGGCGACACGCTGTTGTATGATCGCGAAAAGGATCCGGGGCAGGAACATAATCTGGCGGGGACGCCGTTGGAACAGCAGTACATCGCCTTGCTCAAGCGGGCGATGCGCGAGAGCGATGCGCCGCCGGAGCAGTTCGAGAGGCTGGGGCTGGGGTAGGCCTTCTGGCGCCCGCCTGGCGCTGCCCACTAACAGACTGCCACGCTGGCCGCGGCATGCGTGGTTCGAGCTCCGAGGCGTACGCCGTTGTCCCCTGCCGCGATAGCTCTACCGTGCTGCGTGGCGTCGCTGCTGCCCTGGAGCATCTTTTCGCTGCTGATCGCGCGGCGTCTGCTGAGGTCTGGGCGGTAGCGACCTGGTCTGACGACGTTGCGTTCCAGCAGGACCCCGACGCGATATACTCATACCCTTCATTGGGACAAACCGCGAC
>ENA-OSEO01004085-OSEO01004085.1-sediment-metagenome-genome-assembly--contig:-NODE-4085-length-15940-cov-3.601778_pt1 | contig 15940 bp, 4 predicted proteins | sample MGYA00237883_ERZ534232 | MGnify/ENA metagenome assembly ERZ534232 | reverse complement strand
TGATCTCTCCGTTGCAGTTCCGCAGAGGATCAGATCGCTGTTGATCCGGTGAAAGCCAGGGATCCCAGCCAAACGGGTCAGTGACCTCCCATGATTCGTTGTTGTCGTTCCAACGGTAAACTGCGAAGTGTAGATGTGGACCGGTAGCACAACCTGTTTCTCCGATTATTCCAATGGGCTCTCCAGCAGAAACGGTGGAACCTGAACTCACGTCAATGGTTGCCAGGTGAGCATACCTCGTCAGGTAACCCTCCGGGTGGAAGATATCCACGAAGTTTCCCAGACATCCGCTGCCGCGTACCGCCCTGACGATATCACCTCCGGCAGCAGCTCTTGCGTAGTAAGTCTTGCCGTCTTTGGGCACAGCGAAATCATGTCCGTCGTGACCTTCATAGCCCAGGTGGATTTCCAGAAATGGGGAGTAATAATAGACGTATCTCGCCATGTTGTGACTATAGGTGATGGGGTCTTTGATTGCCCTTTCTCCCAGACAGGCGACACTGTTGTGGCCAGTCCTGTAGTCTGGCTCCTCGTGATCCATTGTGCTTGTCCAGATGCCAGGAGACCACTGGATATCAAGAGGCTTGTACAAGAAAGGCGTAGGTGCTGATTGCGGACCGAGTTGTTCTGATTCGCTGTGCCGGCAGTTATCGTCAGCAGATGGTGGTGGGACTGCCCGCGGGTCCACTGTTGAAGTGGACGTGGGCTCTGGCGACGTCGCAAAGATGGCGGACGGCTTCTGCGGTTCAATGGTAGTTGGCGCCGCCAGTCCTACCTTGGCGAAAGCGCCGGTCGTTATCCAGCCCAGTCTGACGCTGACAATAGGTGCAACCACGAGCAGCAAAACACACAGGACACCACGGTTCAACCTCATGTTCACATCTCCTCCGCCTCAGAAGTGATGATTGAGCGCTGATGACTGATGCAGCTACGTCTGTCACCAGGATTGGGATATGGTTTCGTAGTATCAACTCAACGGCTGAAATCGGTCAACTTTCCCATCATTCGGGGACTTCGTATATTAGCCTTTTCGTCTCTCCGGCTTGGACAGCAATATCGTAGAAAGACAGCTTGCCTCCCGCAATCTCCAGGAAGAAGGAACCCTCCGGCAAAACAAACGTCGCCAGCCCTCGGTCATCAGTTCGTTCTCTGTACAGGAAATCGCCTCTGATCTTGTCACCAGCCACGTCCAACTCCTGACGATCAACTTCGACATATACTTTGGTCAACGCGTTGCCGGATTCGGACAACAACCCGACTTCCAGTACTCCCAAAGATATCTTCACTTCGGTGACTCGCCCGGCTTCAACAGCGATGGGTATGAGACGATTTGGCCTTCCACCGCTGCGACCTTCTATGCCTACCAGCCCGAACCCGTCACCCACCTTTATCACGTAGTCTCCTGGCTTTAATCGGCGCCAATGGACTCGACCCTCAACAGCATCAGGGTGGTCGCCTGTACTCCCTGCCCACTCGACGCTCCAATATCCCACAATGTCCCTCACGGCGTCCTGTAACCACACTGTATCTCTCGAATACGGTTTTCCATCGGCGAGAACCTCGACGGTGACCATCCCATTCTCGCCGAGTTCCGCGTTCCCGTACATCGTGATGGTGATGTTGGGGTCTGGGAACTCAACGCGAACCGGTTTTGCAGTCGCTGTCGGCGAAGGCGTTGCGGTTTCAGTAGGAGTCTGTGTGAAGGTCGGAGTACGGGTTGGGCTTGGCGTTTGGGTAGTGGTTGGAGTCGAAGTGGGCAGCGCGGTCAATGTCTTCATGACTGCAATGGCAATTCGCTTTCCCTCAATGGCCTCGGTCGCAGTCCAATCGGGGGTAGGCGTGTACGTGGACGTGGGAGTTGTGGTTGCCGTCACTGTATAGGTAACAGTGGCGGTTGGAGTATCAGTGGCCAAGAGGCCAAGCTGAGTCAGAGAACCCCTACCCGATAGCGCTCCTATTATGAACGCAGCAACCAGCAAAATGATGACAACGATCACGACTCCGATGCTGAACACAGGACCGCGTTGCTTTAGAACGTCTTTCATAAAATCCTCCTCGTCATGGGCGACAAGAAATCTGTCGCCGCTTGCTACCTGGAAACAAAAGGCAAGAATGAAGCCTCATGGGTGCAAGCCACGGGCACATCGAATGTGTCAGACCAAGAACCTCCGTTGGACCAAGTCACCTCGAGATCAAAGCGAACGATGTGCCCGTCAGCCACATCAGAATCCAGATTGAAATTGAAATCATCCGCATTGACGGCTGTCGTCCAAGCACGTATGTCAGGGTATCTGCTGTCCGTGTTGTAAAGCCAGGTAACGTACGGATCGCTTGTATTCATCGTCGCGTTGACGCCGTTGGCGGTATCCCCACCTTGGTTGTACACATCCACATAAAGTTCAATCGTCTCACCGCAGTTGGCAATGCCATCACTGTTGCCGCTACTATTGCCGTTGTCGTCATCGTCAACTGTGTAACTGTGGTAGACCAAGGGCCCGGCACTGACAACACCGGACATGAAGAAATCGAAATCTGCTTCAATTGGGTGATCCTGCCATTGATTGGCGAGCACGAGACCTACATCAAGTACGTCAGTTGCAGGCCAGCCAACTGCGGCTATCTCGATCCAATCTGAACCATTCTCGCTGTACCATCCGGTGAAAACATCATTGAGACGTCGAAGTCTGAGATACGCTGTCGATTTTGAAAACGGGACTTCGACGCCTCGGTAGATTCCTCCGAGCCTGTACCACATATCTATGCCCTGCACTAACGTCCGTTCGAGGCGAACGTAGTTGTCCTGATCCTGCCATATCAACAGTCCACTACCTTGATAGTTGTACATAGGGTTCATAGTTACTTTAGTCGTCGCGACGAAGTCCCCATTGATGGATCGCAACATCCGCGGCGCATTTACGTTCTCGTACAGGTCGTGTCCCCCGTTCGGCACCCGCAATCGAAGATGACCAGGACTCGCACTGAGGCTATAGCTGCAATCGCCCAAAGGATCCATCCATGACCAACCAGAATCCAACTGGGCGCTTTCGAACTCATCAGTGAAGGCAGTGGCCGTCGGAGTAGAGGTGTTACCCGCAGTCGGAGTCGCAGTCGGTGTTTGTGTTCTGGTTGGAGTTGGTGTCGACGTATGGGTAGCCGTCGCAGTGGAAGTCGTGGTCGCAGTGGGGGGCGGGACACACGTCACAGGCACGTCAAAGCTGTCGGACCAGTGGCCCCCATTGGAGTCTGTGAGTTCCAGATCGAAATGGATAATGTGCCTGTTAGGCACAGCAGAATCCAACACGAAATCGAAGTCGTTTGTGTTGGTGCCAATTCCCCGGCCAGGTATGTCTGGGTAGCTGCTGTCTGCGTTGTAAAGCCACGTGACATACGGATCGTTTGTACTTATCGTCGCATTGACGCCGTTGGCAGTGTCCCCACCTTGGTTGTAGACATCTACATATAGCTCAATCGTCTCACCGCAGTTAGCGATGCCGTCACTGTTACCGCTACTGTTGCCGTTGTTGTCATCGTCAACTGTGTAACTGTGGTAGACCAATGGCCCAACATCATCTGCGCAGGTTTGAACGACGCTCAGGCTCACCATATAATTGGCAATCACATCGTTGTTTGCAAACTCATCGATCTCAATGAAATAAGTACCTGCCGGCAGCGCATCCACCTCGCAAAGCCTGTCGATCCTGGAGAACAAATCACTCCCTCCGTCGTCGTCGTATTCGATTTCTGACAACGTGTCATCGTACAGCCACATACGTGTGTCCCCGGCCGCCCCGGATGTTTCAATCACTACCTCGGATCGTGAATCTAGTGAGAATTTGACCCAGTCGACATCCCCGACCGGAACAATACTGTGCACCTGCGGCGCACCGTCGTAGAGCCAGTTCGCCTGATTCGATGTATTGTCCGGCTCAAAGTCGTCTGTATCTTGCACAAGCAAAGGGACGTACATGTAGTCATCTATGTCGCACTCGCCATAAGCGATGTGGAACCAGCCTTGTTCACCCCAGCCCGTTCCCCAACTATTTTTGGCAATCCAATAATCTTGAGAATCATTATAGCCGACGATAGCAATGGCGTGATGGCCCCGCAGAGTGCCATATGTATGCCTATAGATGCCGCTCGCATAGTCCGAGAAATCTTCATATATGGCCATCGTCGCGACTACAGGGCCTCCGTCGACCAAAGCCTGTTTCATATCAGATGTTGAGCTCACCCCCTGCCAAGCGACTATTTTGCTCACCCGACTTTCCCAATCAGAGCATTTCTGATTGCATATCGTATCTGCTCCGTATCCACCCGCGGGATAGGGCAGACAGGCCTCATCTACGATGCCGATATCTCTGGCGAAGTCAAGACCCGTTGAGACGTACCACCCACTGTCGCAGTCTCCGCCGCCGCACGAGAAAAGATGAGCTTCGGATAAATCGGGATTTATGTTGGGGTTATTCTGTTTGATTTCGAGTCGTGACTCAATGGATCCGTTAATCCCAAAAGCCACACAGGAACCACACGTCGCTTGATCTCTGATCGAAGTTGTGAAATTCCCGCCGCTGTTACGCCAATCCAGGGATGACGGATATGTGTACGAGCGCTCAGTGGATGTCTCTTCAAAGGTAGCCCGTTGCTTCTCCCACTCTGCGACCTCCGGCCTTACCCCGCATAACCGCTCTAAGTCTTTCTCGGACAGCTTCGATACACTCGTTTCGGCAGCCGTCCATTGATACCCAGCTTCATCAATAAGTCTTTGCAGCTGTTCGACTGTGATCGGTTCTTGGGCTTGCACTGAAGTTCCGCAACAGGACAGAATCACCAATACAAGCAGCAGCATTGACAAAAAAAGACGGTTGGCAACTCCTCTTGACTTAAGCACAATCTACCTCCAAATGGAAACCATGTCTCGAGAGTGAGCGGGCTGGCGCGTTTCGATGTCCTGAGTATTGACATATCAACGGCTTGTCATCCTGAGCTACAATTCTGCCGAATGCGCAAGCCTGTCAGACCTCGACGAAGAACAAACGCCTTTTCTGGTTTTCGGACAACGCTACTTTGCTATCAACACTAATAGTGCATAGCTGCCACACTCTACGCCTATCTGCATGTAGCCAATCGAAATGTCACAATCACCAGCATGTTATACTCGAACGGCACACCCAGCTTCTCAGCGTGCTCCTCGGGCAGATCGACGTCCCACACGATGGCCTGAGTGAATCCGTCACGCTTGAAAGCCCCGTCCGCGTCGGTCACATCCCAGAAGTCGGTATTGAAGGCATGGGTGTGAATCTTCACGTTGGGGATCGGGTTCCCATCCCGATCCGCAACTTTCACCAAGATACCCATCCCCGGATAATCAGCATACCCTTCCACTTCACCAACATATTCGAAACATTCCGGAGTTGGTGTGGGTGGTATGGCCGTGGGTCGATGAGCGACAGCCGCAGCATTCGCATCCTCGCCGAATCGGATTGTGGCACTGATTTGGCGAGCGATCTCCCGATCTTTCTCTGTCACCAAGCGACCACCTGTCATGTACAGCAGGATTGCACAATTACCATTTGGCTTCGGGATAGCTACTGACAAACCGTGAAATAGCAGACCTCCCAGTTGATCAAGCACAACGAAGCGCGTCTGCAATGTCTCGTACACGCCATCCTTCCATGCTTCGGTAACCAGCGCTGATTCGACCGCTCCTCCCACCGAGTTGACCACGAGATCAACGGAAACCGCGTTGAATTGGATATTCAGATCAGTGTCAGGCCGGACAACAAACACGTCTTCAGGAAAGAATACTACCGTGAAATCGGAGCGACTCGCACGGTCTCCTCCCATAAAAGTGATACTCTTTCCCGGATCAAACGAGAAATTGCCCTCTTCCCATCGTGTGTCAATGGCCATGACGAAGCCGTTTTCTTTGTCCTCGTAGAGATTCCAGCCTTGGGGAAGGGATGGAACTGGCAGCGCACCCCACGGGTTGGTGGCCACTGGTATCGTCAAATTGCTCGGAGTCATGCCCGAACCAGATGTGGCGCTTTCCTTTTCCTTGTGTTCACTCATCCTGGTGATCAATGATTCGACCTCAGATTGGTCTGATGCCTTGTCCGCGACGTCCTGTTCCTTAGTTGCTGATGCGCTGGCAACATCCTTCGGCTCGCTGTATGGAAACCACGCAGGGAAACCATTCTTGCCGTCCGTTGTCAAGCAGCGCAGATTGGTTCCGTCGTGGTTAACGACATAAACCTGCATATCAGCGTTCCGGTTCGCCATGCCATGGAAGGCAATTTGCCTGCCATCAGGCGACCAAGCTGGGCAGCCTTGAAGGTTCATTCCCTGGACCTCAACCAAAGCTCGACCTTCTGTCCCATCGGCATTGATGAGCCAAATATTTATGTGATCCTGCTTTGGACCGGGCGCGTCCGAAGCCTCGAATGCCAACATAGTCCCGTCGGGCGACCAGGCTGGGCGTGAGACATATCCTCTCGTAAGCAGTGTCAGATCGGACCCATCTGGTCTGACTTTGAATAATCCGCCATCAGGTTCCCGGTCGAAGGCGATCCATTCTCCATCAGGCGACCACACCGGGTTGAGCTCATAAGAATCGAGAGGTGGCTCGGTAATCTGACGTTTTTGGCTGGTATCTCGGTTCATGACGAACAACCCGAACTCCTGGGACTGCTCGGACATCACGTAAGTGAGTCGCTCCAGATTAGGATGCCAGGACACTAAACCGCCTTCAATCTGCATCTTGTAGGCCAGGCTAAACGTATCATTCTGAACGACATCCATTCCTACATCGCGAGAGAATTCGTACGATTGCACAATGAAGAAATTCTCTCCAACTCCAAATGTGCGATCAAGTGATTGATCCCAGCGTGTCCAACCTTCATTGCTGGCAGTCAATCTCACCTGACGAGAGCCATCGGGGCGTACCGCATAGGCCTCACAAGACGATGTGCCGTCCCCTTCGTGGTCACGGGTCGACAGAAACAGGATCGGACCATTAAGTGGCACGATCGTCCGCAACAGCACCTCGGAAAATGAGGGGAATGCATTATCTTCTACGGGATAGCCACTCGCAAAACTGTCGACCAGTTCCCGTAACACGCGTCCACCCGGATCGGAAATCTGTCCCACTCCACCCTCCCACAGAAGGCAGACCAAATTCTGGTCGCCTTGATCCGGGACAACTACAATGGCATAGCACCCTATGACCTGTGAGTTTGGGTAATCCCTGGTATTCAGCGTGCCCGTGCCGATTTGTCCCCCCCGCGCTCTGCCCTCGACTATCGTCTCGAACCGGAGTCCTGGAGCCCTCCATGCAAAATTGCTGAGAGCCTGGTACAGAGTGACAATTTCACTGGATTCCTTTGGCTGAACAAGGACCGCAAGCCCGGAAGTATTCGATATCGAAAACACAACCGCTCCGGAATCCCTGTACTCAATAACCCACGAGGGGTCGTAGTCAATGCCGAAGCTCCCTCGCATGTCTTCGTAATGACTAGTCAAGTCTTGGACTGGCCTTTCCGGCGTTTGAGCATGTGTCATCACTGGTAGGGCGGTTGTTGCGATTAGTATCATCACGACCAGGCGTAACAGAAGGATTTCCATCATACACTCTCGCATATCCCGTGAGCTACTGTTTCAAATAGATGCCCGGGTCAAAATACGTGCCGTCAAATTCCGGAGTCCCGGCCAGATTGATCTCGAAAGAGATCCGGTCTCCTGGTTGGACATCGGTCGTAATATCATACCCATAACCTTCCCAATCATAGCCGCCGATACGGGCTTTCCATAATTCCTGGCCGTTCTTTTTGATGTAGACGATCACGCCATCACCTCCCAGGCAGCCTTCCCACCACCAGTACCAGGAATAACCATCAACGTGAATCTCTGGGTATTTGTGAGCCCTTCCTTTGATTCGAATCGTCCCGCTAACTGGACTTTCCCACACGCGGGCCACGTCCACACCAGGACCCGGGTGCCCGCCATCCTTCATCAGCTTCACGTAATCCATCTTCTTCTCGTGTGGATAACCCCACTGCCACCATTCGTCTTGCGGATCCCATGGCATTTCGTGATAGCCGCTGATGTCCCTGACTCGGTAGTACCAATTCTTGTTCCCTTGCACATTGGAGAACTGCTCGGATGCGCCGGCAATCCATTTCCATTGCGGTTCCTGCAGCCGCGGCTCCGGCGTTGGCGTCATTCTCGGCACGAGCTGTGGGATCCGGAGCTTCGATGGCATTGATAAAGCCAGGTTGCCGCATGTCTGAACGACGTACCATACGTGGCCGGTGGCATCGGTGAGTTTCCAGGCGTCGTGGTCGACGTCAGTCGGTGCCGAGAAAAGCTGATCGCCAATCTTGTAGTTGACCAGGTATCGCCCACGCAAGTGTACCAATTCCGAACTCATTACCGGCGCTTTCAGTCCCTGCGCCCGCGCAAACTGCTCTGCTTCCTGTGCCGTTTGGGCACCCTGGTCTGCTACTGGGTGGCTTCGCATTGGATCTTCGGGGTATTCTGCCGTACCCTCATGTTGCAGCCTCACTTCCACATCAACCGAATCACCATCAGCAAGCGAGATCACTTGTGAGATGTATGGATCGTAACCCTCGTGGCTTACTACCAGACCGTATTGACCGGGTGGCAACCCCTTCAAAACAAAGTTTCCGAGCCCATCGGTGGTTGTCTCATGGGAGCCCACGGTTACCTGAGCGCCTTTAATCACTTTCCCTGTGTCGTCCTCAACGACCCATCCAGTGATTTCGCCACTGCCAGTTTGGTCGACCAGTTGAGGTGCTAGCTTCATTGGGGCTTCGATAGGCTCAGGTGTGGTCTCTTTCTGTGCGATTTCTGCCACCTCTACAACCCACTCAGGGTGACAACCATTCGCCAGCTTGTGTTCACCTGTGCCATCGGCGCTGATGATCCAGATTTCTCCATCCAAATCCTGCCAAGCTTGTCTTCGACGGAATACGATCTGTCCACCATCAGGAGACCAGCGAGGCAAATCGTCACTGAAGTCACCTTGCGTCAGATTGTGTCTCCCGGAACCATCCGGCCTTACTACAATCAGATCTGATTTATCAAAACCACGCATATTCGACGTATATACGATCTGTTCGCCATCTGGTGACCAGTCACAGCGGTAGACGCCGTCATTTTCTACGATTGGTACGATTCCTCCCGAGCAGACTTCCGCACGATACAGACCGGTTTTTTCCACACGAGCCAACCCAGCGTCCCCGGCAGGGCACGCCGCGAAAGCCAGATATGCTCCATCCGGAGACCAAGCCGGCCTCCAGTCCCAGAATTGATTGGAGGTGATCTGTCTCAGATTCTGCCCGTTCGCATCCATGACGTAGATTTCATCATCACCGTCAATTCGGTCTGAAAAGGCAATGTAGTTGCCATCCGGTGACCAGCGAGCGGCTGCGATTGTCGTTGCAAATGGGATAGTGTCTATGCGTCTAACGCCAGAACCATCTAGGTTCATTGTCAGCATTTGATCCTTGAATACTACCAGAAGTCGCCCATTTGTTGGTGACCAAGATAGATCGGTAAGCGTTTGAGTTGTCAAAGCGAATTCATGAGAAATCCTCTGTACGCCTGTACCGTCTGCATTCATGAGATACAGAACCAGAGGAGCTTCTCTATCACGTATTTGTTCCTCCGAGAGACCGTCATTGGACGCAAACACAATCTTCGGCTGATTCACCACTTCGGGGGCAGTCGGCGGAAGCGGTTCGTCAGACCAGCCTGATGATTCTGATGGAGAGGGCGGACTTACCATCTCGAAGGGTTGAGCGGCAGAGGTCTTTTGTTGCTCCTCTCTAGATTGAAATATTTTCAGGCCTATCTTCAAATTCATCGAAGCGCCTTCGAAAACTGTCAGGTGCGGGAGCGTCTTCGTCTCATAGCCTTCGGCGGCTACACTGAATGTGTACTCGCCCTCCGCTACATCCGGAAAGGAGAAATTCCCCTGCGGGTCGGTTGTTGTTTGGAGGTCGCCAAGACTGACCCGAGCTCCTTGCAGTGCGCTACCGGTCAATTCGTCAACGACAAGACCCGTGATACCCTTCGCAGTCCTACTGTCCGGCATTGCTGGTCCTTCAGAAACGCTCCTATGCCATACGGGTACCCATTTGGCATAGGAGCCCTGCCCCAATTCATGCGCTCCACTGCCATCTGCGTTCATTACCCATATCTCTGCCGGGCCGGGCACTCCCTGAGAACGGGTAGAACGTGTGAACAATATCTGCTTCCCATCGTATGACAGGGCCGGTTTGCTGCTGCATGTGTTGACATCTGTGTTGGTCAATTTCGCATACCCGGTGCCGTCCTGGTTGATCCGGCAGACATTCATCACGACATGGGTACCTACGTTCATCTGATCAGTCTCGAAAAGTATCCATTGTCCATCGGGAGACCAAATCGGCATACCATCCTGTGTTGTGCTATCCGTCAATCTCGTCTGACTGCTGCCGTCGGCACTTACGACATACAAGTCGCCTCTCCACAGTGGCCCATAGGAGAAGGCAATGCGCCGGCTGTCGGGTGACCAGGCAGGACAATACGCGTTCCACAGCTCCCCATCCGCCCGGCTAACCAGGATCTGTTCACTGCCATCAGCATTCATCACGTACAAATCTGAACCACCGCCATTGGCAGAGCGAACGAACGCGATCCGTTGTCCGTCCGAAGACCATGCTGGCGCCGCATCCCTGGCAGCGTTCTCGGTCAGGTTGATCTGGTGGCTCCCATCCAGGCTCGTGACATAGATCTCCGAGTTGCCGTCCCACGCTGTGACAAATGCGATGCTCTGGCTGTCCGGCGACCACGCCAGGTCCAATTCGTTGTCCTCAGTGTGGGTAAGCTGCCGCAGATCAGTTCCATCTGCATTCATGACATACACGTCGGTGTTTCCATCATGCCTCGCGGTGAATGCAACAAACCTACCGTCAGGGGAAACTATCGGCTGCTGGTCATCATCAGGGGTGTTGGTCAAACGCTGGCGGTTGGCTCCATCCGCGTCCATCGCACAGATGTCTACCTGCTCCTCATCTGGACATTCGAACACAATTCGATCCTGTTGGCCCATACTTGGAGCAGGCTCCGCAACTGGTATCGGTACCTGAGCGATGTCAGTCTGCGGTCTTTCACCATAGACTTCTTCTGTCGATGGGTCATCAGCGCCATTGTCAGGATGTTGGAAGATCACTTCATCCCCCATTTCTGCACCCTTCAACCAACTGGGGAACTGATCATTCGTCGGATCATTTGTGAGCCGCAACTGGTTACTGCCATCCGCGTTCATTACGTATATCTCAAAATTCCCATCACGTCTGGAGGCAAAGGCTATCCGCTGCCCGTCCGGCGACCATACTGGTGTTTCATCCAGCGCAAAGTTGTTGGTCAACTGCATCAGGTCAGTTCCATCAGCATTTACAGAATGGATCTCAGAAGTGCCGCCTCGTTCGTTGAGACGAATGTTGGAAACAAAAACAATGCGCTTTCCATCGGGAGACCATGCTGGGTTTCTGGCTCCTGGCGCTGATTCTGAAACACTTTTCAGCTCACTTCCGTCTGCGTTAACCACGAACACGCTACTTTCGTAGTAGTCCGCTCCACCAACGACGAACGCGATGTGATCTCCGGATGGCGACCATGTCGGCATTGAAAGTGAACCCGATACTTCAGGCGTGCCCGCGACCCGTACCGAATCTGTGCCATCGATCCTCCTGACATATATTCCCTGATCGTTTCGAGTACCTGAGACATAGACGACGCGTTCCCCATCAGGAGACAGGTCGCTCGTAGTAGAGCCGGAGAAGTCAAGCCAATTCAGCTTTCCATTTCCTATTTCAGCGATACAATATTCACCCCCTTCCCCAATCTTGGCAGATAATAGGAGAATGGAGCGACTGTCGGGCGACCAAGTTTGGAAGAAGTCATACCCAGGATTGTTGGACAGATTAGTTATTCCAGTGCCATCTGAGTTCATCACATAGAGCTCATCGTTGCCGTCCCGTTGCGAGAGAAACGCGACGTAGCGTCCATCGGGCGAACCCTTGGGAAGAGCGTTAGTCCCTTCATCGCTGGTCAGGTGTCCGCGATTTGATCCATCGGCATCCATGATGCAGATGTCAAAAGGGCCTTCGTCCGAACACTCAAATACGATGCGATCCCGTCGAGTCGCGTCTGAGACAGGCTGCGCGACTGGTGTTGGCCTGGCGATGACCTTTTCTGAGGTCGGCTCAGTAGGCGAGTGAATTTGTCCTGACCACGAACCAGGAAAGAGACCGCGAGTGATTTGCCTCACATTCCCAGTGATAAGACTCACCGCGTAGATACTATCGGGTGTCCCATGCCCGTCCTGATCGGGAGTGTAGTGCTCGAAGGCGATCTCGTTTCCATCTGGAGACCAGACAGGATACATACTGTCTCCACCTAGAGAGGTCAACTTCCGCCTGTCGCTCCCGTCAGACCGCATCAGGTAGATCTCCATGTCTTCCGACACAAACGCGAGTTGCTGTCCATCGGGTGACCATACGGGATGCTGATCACGCACTGAGTCGCTCGAAAGCCGAACCGGATCACTCCCGTCCGCGTCCATTACGTAGATTCCTTCTCGCGCTCCGTCTCGATTTGACGTGAATGCGATGCGAGAGCCGTCCGGTGACCAATCAGGATTGGAGTCCCAGGCCGGATTGTTGGTGAGATTCCTCAGATTGCTCCCGTCAACATTCACCACATATACTTCGTAGGCCCATTGAGATTCAGCCTCCGGATCGCGCATCGTGAACGCAATCTGCGTCCCATCTGGTGACCAGGTAGGGCGCCATCCTCCATCGGACGAAAGCGCCCGTGGGTTGCTACCGTCGATATTCATCACATGGATTTCGGCATGGCCGTGTTCCAGCCCCGCGGCCTCAAAAGCAACCTGGGTGCCGTCAGGTGAAACAGAAGGAAAATTCTCATCGACATCAGGGGTGTACGTCAGTCTCCTTTCACCAGTGCCATCAGGGTGTACCATATATATCTCGTTATTGCCATCACGACTCGATGTAAATGCGATCTGACCCACAGCAAACGCTTGACGGGACATCAATGATTGCGGTTCTGGTTCCTCCAGATCAGCTTCAGCACTAGCAGGTGCTCTGACCTCTGTTGGGTGAGTCTCAGGTCCCCACCACGGGTACATGTCATTGCTCGAGGGATGCTCAGAGATGTTTCTAGCGTTCGTTCCGTCTGAATTCACCACCCAGATTTCGTGTTCGAAACCACGCGCAGCGTCATCGGCATCTTCATAGTGTTCAAAAGCAATCTGTCTTCCGTCCGGAGACCAAGTTGGCCATATATTTCCGCCGCCCATACTTGTAAGCTTCCGTTGGTCACTGCCATCTGTATTCATGACAAATATCTCAATGTTTCCGTCTCGGTCGGAGGCAAATGCAATGTGCAGGCCATCCGGTGACCATACAGGATATTCGTCACTACTCGTATTCTGGGTAATACAGTGGATATCGGTGCCATTTGCATTCATCAGACATATTTCTCCTCCTGAAGCAAAGGCAATTTGAGATCCATCCGGGGACCAGTCAGGGCTCATGTCCCATGCAGGAGTGTTTGTCAGATTGACCAAACCAGTGCCATCTACATTGATGGCATAGATTTCGAGATTCACATCTGATTCGGATGAAATGTCACGACGCATGAAAGCCAGACGCTGTCCGTCAGGAGACCAGGCAGCACGTCCTCCTCCATTGGCGGAGAGTATTCGTCGATTGCCACCATCGGAGCCCATGATATGAATCTCAGTGTGTCCATATTGCATCGATTCGAAAGCGATCAACCTGCCATCGGGTGACCAACTTGGCAGCAGTTCGCCTAAGCCTGTCGCGGTTGTTAGTCTAGTTTGACCAGTACCGTCTGGATCCATCACATAGATTTCACAGTTTTCATGACGACATGCACTGAACAGGATACGACCGGAATCCGGGCTTTGCCGATTTCCCGAGTCAACAACCTCAATCACCACACTAAGCAGTTCTCCAAACGCCTCGCCATTGGCGTTGCTGAGTCGCCACCGTCCGGTGTAGCTTCCAGGGATTGTTGGGGCGACCAAAGGAACCGATATCTCCGCCGTTTCACCTGCCGGTGTAGTAGACAGAGGTTCCCCTTCCGGCCCGCCCATCCGGTCACCAGACTCGAATGTGAGACGATATCCTTCCAGCCATTCGGTATCGCCGGCGTTTCTGACCTTCCACGACTTCTCAAAAGACTCACCAGGCTGGAAAACCGTACCGTCAGGCACTGTTTCATCGGCCACGAAAGTGACATCATCAGTGCCAGGTGTGCCAAAGACAATGCTTTTCTCCTCACCGCTGGGTTCCCCGGCACGATACCGAATCTTCTGTCCATCCGCAGACCATTCAAGCGCACAGGGCGACAGTCCGTCACTGGTGAGCCGGACCGGAGCATTGCCGTCAGCATTCATCACGAAGATCTCAGGCTGTCCGTCTCTGTCAGAGACAAAAGCGATGTGCTTGGTATCCGGTGACCAGGCGGGCCAGCCGTCCCAGGCGGGGTGGCGGGTCAGGTTTGTCAAGCCGCTTCCATCGACCTGAATCACGTACAGATCCATGCTCCCGTCGCGGTCCGAAGCGAAAACGATGTGTCTGCTATCAGGTGCCCAATCGGCCCCGTCGTCGTAGGCAGGATTCGCGGAAAGATTTGTGCTTTGTCCTGTGACTGGATCGACCAGGACGATGTCAGGGTTATCTCCTACCTTCTGCGAGCATACCTCCCATTTCTCGTTTGGAGAAGTTTTGCATCCCCACATTCCCGAAGGGTCCGCAAATCCCCGACGTGGGCTGGCTGCCAACACCTTCGAAGCAGGGGTGGGCTCAAAACGTTTATGTGCAATAAACGGAAATCCCAGAATGACCCATGCAACGAAAACAAAGATACTCACCGTCCGAAATCGTTTCACCTTTCGTTAGCTCCAATCTTGGAATGCTTGCGGTACGGGGTGGCAAAGAAATGTGTTCTGGCAGAATCCCGCAATTGTGATTCATGTCCTTTTGGGGGCATTCAAGTCTCCCGTTCAGAACCAGAATAAGAGGCGGTTTGCTGTGGATAGACTGGACGAATGCTACCTCGGAAACCTCTCATACAACCGCTGGACAAATCTACGACGATAGGCGCTGATATCCAAAACAGGACCGCCGCCAAACGAAGGAGCACGAGAGCCGGCAGCAACAGAGAGGGATTCAAAACACTCCCGACTCCTAGTTGAGTTGGTGGCCGTACAATCTTACCGCGGGCCGGGCTGGTTGTGTCGGGATGAGTGCGTTGTGATCGGCGGCAAGTATCTGAAGGTCACCTATCCAGCGAATTGGGTCGGTATCACTAGGACCTCCGCAGATGAAACGAGGACCGACCCTATTATATCACAACTTTTGCTTCTTGTCTGTAGGGAAATCTTGACAATTCTTGTAGGGAATTCTTGACAGTTTTTGTAAGGGATTCTTGATTATGAAGCAATCCCCAGTCTGCCGTTGCTATCTACCAGGTGGCCGGTTTGTGAGACATATCTTTAGTGTCTTACATCACAGCCGGAAGCTGGCTGTCGGTCACAACATTCTGGCAGGGCAATCACGTTCTCCAAACTGATCCGTCATGGTCAGAACAACGAGGCATATTCCATAACCAGCTTGTTGTCCAAGAGTATCCAAACACATCCAATGCGACCTTCGTGCTCTCTTTTCGCCTCAGAATGAGACTATTGCTGCCTCAACCAGAGTGTCCCACACGATTCCCGTAACTCAGCGATTGCACCGATATCTCTGCAGCATTTTCCCTTAACCCAAGCAAGTAAGATGGATCTGCGACTTTAAGCCGACTACACGACAGCCGCCTCAAA
>ENA-OSEO01004084-OSEO01004084.1-sediment-metagenome-genome-assembly--contig:-NODE-4084-length-15942-cov-3.599874_pt1 | contig 15942 bp, 20 predicted proteins | sample MGYA00237883_ERZ534232 | MGnify/ENA metagenome assembly ERZ534232 | reverse complement strand
TTGTACAGCTTTTCTAACCGGGACAAAGCGGACAACCCATGTGCTACAAAACCGGACAAGTCTATTTGCTCTTGACATGGTAAAAAGGGCGCATCATGGAAAAAGCGGTAATGGAAAACATCACGGTGATACTGAACAAGCCGAAATATCCCGGCAATATCGGATCGGTCGCCCGGTGCGCTAAAAATATGGGGATCAGGAGTATTATTGTTGTCAATCCGGCAACGGTTGACAAAGAAACAATGGCGCAATTATCAACACATTTAGCCCTGGATGTAGTTGGAAATATACAATATTATGACATACTGGAAGAGGCTCTCGCCCCCTTTCAGTACATTGTGGGAACGACGGGACGATCAGGGGACACCAGTCTCAAGCGCTCGATGATATATCCCCGGGCAATGGCGAAAGAGATTGTCCCCATATCTCAGAACAACAGAGTGGCGCTGGTTTTCGGGCCTGAAGACCGAGGACTGACGAACAGGGAGCTTATGCGCTGTGATCTGCTGGTCAAAATCCCCACATCTGATGACCTCAAATCCATCAACCTCTCTCATGCGGTGATGATTATCTGCTATGAAATCTTTGCCGCATCCTCTGAGGATGCTTCCGTTTTCACACAGAAGCTCGCTACGGTGGCTGAGACGGAGGCAATGTACGAGCACCTGAAGGATACTTTTCTGCGCATAGGCTTCATCAAGACTCAGAACCCGGATTACTGGATGATCAATGTGAGACGGCTCTTTTCGAGGACCAGACTGCTTGCCAAGGACGTCAAGATCATACGGGGAATCTGCCATCAGATCGATCTGTATGGTCGCACCGGCAGCGACATACCAAACCGGGACCCGGCCGAACATCAGAAAAAAACTTGACTTTTCCCCATGGGAACCTTACCTTACCCAATAGCGGTGAGGGATGATTTTATCAACGTATGAGGATATTCGAATGATTGTCGTGACGGGAGGAGCGGGCTTTATCGGCAGCGCAATCCTCTGGAAATTGAATGCGGAAGGGGTGGACAATATCATCGTTGTTGATCGCCTGGGAACATCCGACAAGTGGAAGAACCTGGTGGAAAGGCGATTTGAGGATTATCTGGACAAAGAGGATTTTCTGGAACTGCTGTTACAGGATGAAGTTCCCTTTGAGGTTGATGCCATTATCCACATGGGCGCCTGTTCCTCAACAACGGAACGTGACGCAGATTACCTGATGGAGAATAATTATCGCTACACCGCTCAGCTCGCGCGGTGGGCCGTTGAAAAGGATATCCGGTTTATCTACGCAAGCAGTGCGGCCACGTATGGAGACGGATCCCGGGGATTTTCAGATGATGACCGTGTCACCACCCAGCTGCGGCCCATTAATATGTACGGCTATTCAAAGCAACTGTTCGATCTCTGGGCTTTCAGAATTGGACTTGCGGACCGGATCGCCGGCATAAAATTCTTCAATGTCTTCGGGCCGAATGAATATCACAAGGAAGATATGCGAAGTGTTGTGTACAAGGCCTTCGAGCAGATACGGGCGGAGGGGCGCGTCGGGCTCTTTAAGTCGTATCGCCCTGATTTCGGAGACGGAGAGCAAAAAAGGGATTTCATATATGTGAAGGATTGTGTCGACGTGATCTGGTGGCTCCTTGAAAACAGGGAAGCGACGGGGCTTTTCAACCTCGGCACGGGACGCGCCAGGACGTGGAACGATCTGGTGCGGGCGGTATTTACGGCAATGGGAATCAATCCGGCAATCGAATACATTGAAATGCCAGAAACAATCAGGGAGCAGTATCAATATCATACGGAAGCGAAGATGGATAAGCTCCGTGCGGCAGGGTGCCCCGTGCGGACAGCTTCTCTCGAAGACAGTGTTGCGGACTATGTGAACAATTACCTGGCAAAGGGGCCTCGATTTTTGTAAGAGCCGACGAAAAAGAGGAACAGCATATGAAAATAGGGCGATTTATCACTGAGGGCGGTGAGATGGTGCTGGGATCTTTCGACCCCCGCGTGCCGGGGGAGGCTGCGGTTCTCCATGGGGACATTTTCGGCCCTCTGACGGTCTTCTCACGGGTGGAACGGGTTGCAACCCTTTTGCCCCCCGTTGATCCTCCAAACATTATCGCGATTGGTCTCAATTACGGGAAACATGCGGAGGAAACGGGGATACTCCGTCCGGAGCAACCGGTCATGTTCTTGAAGGCGACCACCAGCGTTATTGGTCATGGAGACACGATCCTCCTTCCTGCCGCCGGGCCCGATGAAGTTGATTTCGAGGCGGAGCTTGCCATTATCATTGGCAAGAAGGGGAAAAACATCCCTTCCGAAGAGGCGGAAGACTATGTGCTGGGATATACCTGCGCGAATGACGTAAGCGCCCGGGACTGGCAGGCCCTCCATCAGAAAAAGCAGTGGGCGCGAGGCAAAAGCTTCGATACATTTTGCCCCATTGGGCCGTATCTCGTGACAAAGGATGAGGTGGAAAACGCGGGCAGGCTGAGAATTCAGACCATGCTCAATGGCCAGATCATGCAGGACTCCAACACAACAGACATGATTTTTGACATCCCCTCTATCATAAGTGATGTAAGCCGTTCTTTGACTTTATCGCCGGGCACGGTTATCCTGACGGGGACACCAGAGGGAGTCGGTTTTACGCGTACACCCCCTGTATTTCTCAAGGAAGGGGACAGTGTCACCATTTCTATCGAACAGATTGGGGATCTGACAAATCCCGTATCGAAAGAACGGTGACCGATTTTCGGAATCGGGCAGACGGGAGTTCCTTGTAACGGTTGATGGTTGTGTAGCGGGGCGGATAATACGCGTAACGCTTTCGAAGAAGCGGCGTGGGTGATGCCTATATACCCCAAGGCATTTGAGATTTATGGAGTGGAGGTTTATGATGAATTCCAAAAAAATAATTCGTGGAAAAAAAGCTAAAACAATCGTGGGGGTGTTTCTGGTAACGGTTCTGGTCGGTTTTTGTTCGGTTACCACCCTTTTTTCGCCTCTGGGGGTTGATATAGTATCCCGTGATGCCATGGCGGCCTCCATAACGGAGATCATTGGCGGGGTTCCGTCTTCGTTTGCGGACTTGGCGGAGCGACTGAAACCGGCGGTTGTCAATATCAGCACCACCAAGACGGTGGCAACGGGCGGTTTCAGATCACCATTCAACGATCCACGATTGGAACGGTTTTTCGGTGGGGACGAGTTCTTCAAGCGCTTTTTCGGCGATATCCCGGAACGAGAATTTAAACAGAAGAGCCTCGGGTCCGGTTTTATCATCAGCGAAGACGGGTATATCTTTACCAATAATCACGTTGTTGAAAAGGCGGATGAAATCGTCGTCAAACTTTCGAACGGCAAGGAATATAAAGCCACCATCAAGGGGAAAGACCCCAATACGGACATTGCCCTCCTGAAGATCGAGCCGGATAACGGGCTGCCGGTTGTCACATTTGGCGATTCTTCAAAACTGCGCGTGGGCGACTGGGTTCTGGCCATAGGGAATCCGTTCGGCCTTTCCCAGACCGTGACGGCAGGCATCGTCAGCGCCAAAGGACGAGTGATCGGGGCCGGTCCCTATGATGACTTCATACAGACGGACGCCTCCATCAACCCCGGAAACAGCGGGGGGCCTCTCTTCAATCTGAACGGGGAGGTTGTGGGTATCAACACGGCAATTGTCGCCCAAGGGCAGGGGATCGGATTTGCTATTCCGATCGATATGGCAAAAGACATGTTGCCCAGTCTCAAAAAGAAGGGGAAGGTGGTGCGGGGATGGCTGGGGGTCTCCGTTCAGGGTGTCACGGAGGATATCGCAAAAAATCTGAACCTCAAGACGAATGAAGGCGCCCTCGTCTCTGATGTTTTTAAGGGGGATCCTGCCGATAAGGCAGGGATAAAAGCTGGGGATGTCATCCTAGAGATTAATGGGAAACGAGTCAAAGACACCCATGAACTGATAAGAATCGTGGCTGGTATTGAGGTCGGAACACAGGCAACCATTAAGGTACTTCGGGACGGGAAACAAAAGATATTCACGGTAATGGTAACCGAACGGCCGGAGAGCCGGGAGATGGCGGCGGAAAGGCCGGGGGAAAGCGGCGAATACTTCGGGATGACCGTGCAGGAAATTACCCCCGAGATTGCCGAACACCTCGAGCTGGCCGATGCGAACGGTGTGGTTATTACACAGGTGGCCGACGGCAGTCCCGCCGAAGAAGCGGGTCTCCAGGCGGGAGATATTGTGTTGCAGGTAAACAGGTCACGCATTTCTTCACTGGAGGAATATCAGAACGTCATGTCTCGGGCCCAGTCCGGTGACAGTGTCCTGGTCCTCATACAGAGAGGAAGCTCGAAGTTCTTCGCGGTGATTCGGAAATAAGATGCCGACAGGGGGTATCGGCCGTCAGTTTGCTGATGCCCCTTTCTTTACCGATACTTTCTCGAGTTGTATCAATTGACATCGGTGCGCAGGCGGCCTCTTCAGGGCCGCCCGTTCCCAAAGGGGTGTGCTTGGAAGAGGGTGTTCACGCACGGTGTATGATGGGTGTGTCAAGGCGATTGGAAGCCATATTTGAGACCTTGAACGCGCACTTTGGAGACCTCCATTGGTGGCCGGGAGAAACCCCCTTTGAAATTATCGTCGGAGCAATCCTGACGCAGAATACCAACTGGAACAATGTGGCAACCGCTATAGCCGCCTTGAAGGGAGCGGGCCTCCTCACTCCCCGGGCATTGTATGACGCAGAGGACGCGGTGGTGGCGAGGCTTATACGGCCGTCCGGTTATTACAATGTCAAAACCAAGCGGCTCAAGGCCTTTCTGGTATTTCTGCATACCCGATACGGCGGAGACTTGAACGCCATGTTCGATGAGGACATGTGGACGCTTCGGCAGCAGTTACTGGATATCAAGGGAGTCGGCGCTGAAACGGCGGACAGCATACTGCTGTATGGCGGTGCCAAACCGGTATTTGTTGTGGATGCGTATACGCGAAGGATACTGGAAAGGCATGGACTGATTACGCCGGACTGGTCATATGGAGAGGTACAGTCCCTGTTCATGGATCATCTTCCGCAGAACACGTCACTGTACAATCAGTATCACGCCCTGTTGGTCCAGGTCGGAAAAGAGTTCTGTAAGAAAAAGCCTCTCTGTGAAGCATGTCCCCTTGTGAGTGAAATGACGGTATAAGTAATGGCCTGCCATCGTGGCCCTGTTTTTGTGCGCTCACTGGTTCCGGCACGGTTTTCTATGCATCCCATCTCTGGAACAAGCCCTATGAAACTATATGATTACACCGGGGTGATCCATCTTCACTCCGCATACTCACATGATGGACGAACTCCCGTCGAGAAGATTGTGGAGGCCGCTCATGCGAATGGTATCGACTTTATTATGCTTACTGATCACAGTACGTTATCTGCCAGAAGAAACGGATATGAAAAATGGCATGGTGACGTCCTCCTGGTCGTCGGGCAGGAGATATCCCCGCGATTCAATCACTATCTTGCCTTTGGCATAGACGAAGCACTGGTCGTCAATGAAGACGATACGGAGGTGAAACCGCAAGACTACATAGACCGGGTTGTGCAACAAGGAGGGATTGGTTTTATCGCTCATCCCGATCATGAAGGAACGAGCATGTTTCACGTGAAACACTTTCCTTGGAAGGACTGGTCGGTGTCGGGATATACGGGGATTGGAGTGTGGGATTTTATGACCGACTGGCAGGGCATGTTGCGGAGCATTCCCCGCGCGCTGGCAGCGTACTTTTTCCCAGCCTATGTTTTACGAGGCCCTCGGAAGAGCACCCTCTCACTATGGGACACCCTGAATGCCCGGGGACGGTTTGTCGGGATCGGGGAACTGGACAATCACGATACGCCCTATCGAATAGGCGGAATAACCATAGGTATTTTCCCTTTTAAAAAGGCTTTACGATTTGTTCGTACCCATTTCCTGTTGGATGCTCCTTTAAGCGGCAAAGCAGGTGAAGATATAAGCGCCCTGTTGGCGGCACTGAAGCGAGGGCGTGTCTATATTGTCATGGAATACTTCCGTGATGCCAAAGGATTTTCCTTTACCATCGCCGATACCAACCAGACGGCAACCATGGGGGATGAGTTTTCGTTGCGCGGGAAGGCTGTCCTGCGGGTGACGATTCCAGGCAACGGGAACATTCGAGTGATAAAAGATGGTCAGCTCTGCTGCCAGGCCTCTGGGAGCAGTATCGTACATACAGTATCCGGCAAGGGGGTATATCGGGTTGAGGTATACGCAAAGGTATGGGGGAAATACCGTCCCTGGATATTTTCGAATCCCGTGTATGTCCGGTAAAAGGCTAGAGCAGTGTAACGATTACCTGCCGGGCGGACCGAGGACCGTCGAACTCGCAAAAAAAGATGTTCTGCCACGTGCTGAGCAGCAGCCGTTCTTCTTCTATGGGGATTATTTCCGAGGGCCCCACGAGTCCTGCTTTGATATGGGCATCCCCATTGCCGTCTACCCGGTCATGCTGCCACTGGCCCTGAGGGGCGATGGAGCGAAGACACGCGAGTACGTCTGTCTGAATGTGGGGATCCCAGTTTTCCTGTATCATGATTGCGGCTGTTGCTCCCAGTGCATACAGGGCGCACAGTTGATACCCGGCGCCGTGGTGGGCAACGATCTTCCGAACCCGCTCCGTTATATCCACCAACTCTTCACGCGATGATGTGGCGAAGGTTATAACGGTTCGCATGGTACGCTTTCGTGAAAGATGTCCGCGAAAAGAGGATGCTGTTCCAGGTTCTCGTAAAATTCTTCCGGGGTTTTTCCCAGAGAGAGTTTTTCAAACGGGCACATTCCGTTCCCCGAGCGGTTGATAATGTAAGGGACTATGTGGGTAAAATGGGCTTCAATGCCGAATCCACGAAGTGTTCCTATTGCCCATCGACTCCCCAGAGATGAAAATAATTCGCGACCGTTAGCCTTCTTCAGAAGAAGGGCCGCGGCATTTCCGGTCACTTTATCAAAAACGGTTACCTCTTCCGTAAGAGAAGCCTGTTCAATGTAGCAGATAAGAGGCGCAATCCCTTGTCTCTGAGATCGGAAGATCACACCCTTCGGGCCCATGATCCACAGCGTATCGGCACTGTTCAGGAATAATTCAAAGTCATCTCTGGTTTTCTGTTCGGTCATGGTGATATTTCACGTACGCATTTTCCAGGAATATGACTATGGGGGGAAGAAGAAGCAACTGAAGCACAATGCCCGGCCATCCCCTTTGCAGGGCAGACCATGCCAGATGCGTGGCATATTCGAGATCCGCAATCTGGGCCATCAGGAAAAAAGCGGCCAGACGGCCCGCGACATTTGCCCCAACAAAGGAAATAAAGAGACCGCACCTCACATGTCGGTATAAAAGGCCCGCCGCGAGACCATACACTGTCGCTTGGCTGATGATTGATGGCAGAAGCTGGACAACCGGCATCCCCGAAAGTCCATAGCTTATCAGAGGCGTGAGAAGCCCAACCAGTGCCCCGGCCCGCCACCCGAGAAAGGCCCCTGCCAGGAGAACGAAGAAAAAGAGGGGAAGGAATGTGGGGCCGGCACCGGGGTGAATCGTGTGGCAGGCCCACGGAATTGAAACCGCCAGGGCCACACACAGACTGACGTAGGCATACAACCGGCGGTCGGAAAAAGGTAGTCTATAGGGGAGCACATTCGATCCGGATAAGACGGTGACAGTGTTCATGACAGGTTCTCCCGTTAATAATCAGTGTGAAAGGGGTATGTTCAGGCGGGTTCCCGTGATTGACGGCAGAGGATACGGTCCCACCCATGCCTCTGTTTATGCGCAGTGTAAACGAGAAGAACAGTTCTGTCAAGAATATTTCGTGCCCCACATTGAGGTAACACACTGTTCTGCCTATTGTTATTGATGACAGAGGACGTCTGAAGACGTCTGTGTGGCGGTCTCTGTGTCCAAGATATCCTTGTGGTAGTATGGCGATTACTATATGTTGAACCTCGCAGAGAAAGAACAACACCAGTCGGCATATCCATTACTCAACATAATCAGACAAGGCGTGAGGGGGTGGCATGAAAACAGTAAATTTTTCGCTGGACGGCAAGGTAGCCTTGGTGACCGGGGCAAGCAGGGGGATCGGAGAAGCAATCGCCATGACGCTGGCGGAATACGGGGCGAAAGTCGTTCTTGTCAGCAGGAAATTAGAGGCGCTCACTCAGGTTGCGGAGGCAATTACGGCAAACGGCGGCGAGGCTGTTCCTGTCGCCTGCAACATGGGACGGCGCGAACAGATCGGAGAACTTTTCAGCACTGTGCAGGAACGATTCAAGCGACTCGATATCCTCGTGAACAACGCCGCAACCAACCCATACTTCGGCGACATGCTGGGGGCCGATGAGGGAGTGTGGGACAAAACAAACGATGTGAACCTGAAGGGTCCCTTTTTTATGATACAGCATGCCGCTAAGATCATGGCCAAAAACGGCGGCGGGGCTATCGTGAATGTTTCATCGGTGAACGGAATCAGCCCGGCGCCCTTCCAGGGTATCTACTCGATTACGAAAGCCGCTCTGATCAGTATGACAAAGGCCTATGCCCAGGAACTCGCCGGGTTCAACATCAGGGTCAACGCCATTCTGCCGGGACTGACTGAAACAAAATTCGCCTCGGCTCTCTTCACAAACGAGGAGATTTACAATCTCGCGATAGCGAAGGTACCGCTCAGCCGGCATGCGGCCCCCATGGAGATGGCAGGGGCGGTACTGTATCTCGTCTCTGACGCTTCGTCATACACGACGGGGGCCTGCATCGTCTGCGACGGAGGGATGCTTATCTAAACAGTTCCTGACAGTGCCGAGGAAACCTTCCCCACTAAATCTTTTTCTCAATCGCCATTGCGTTGCACCGGATCATGACGAACTTGAGGAAGACGTCGCAGGTTTCCTTCCAGTCTTGGGTCTGCATGCGGGACTCGATCTCTTTGGGCTTCGAGTAGTCGCATCCTGACAATGTGCGGCAGTCCGTACTTCCGAATTCTTTCAGAAAGCCCCGATAAAGCAGCGTCACACCCGCGACAGCCCGATCCCTGTCGGCCCCGTGAGCCTCCGGAACTCCCTTTTTCCCCTTTCCACACCAAAGACCGATCGCCGCGCTGCTCCCGATCAGAAGACCACAGGTTGTCTGCCCCGTGGCAATAGCGCCCATATATCCCGCCGTGGCCCAGGATTAATCTTCTTTTGGAAGATTCCACAAATCCTGCAGACCCTGCAGGGTGGCCTCCGCTCAGGTATAGCGGTGCATCCGCGTGAGTGCATCCGAAAAAATCGTATCGAAATGACTCTGTGCCATATTCTCTATGAGGCCTCGTATGAGAAGAAACAATCAATCCTGCCGGGGTATGGTGAAACGCCAGGCGCAGAACCATTCTTCCGGATGGGGGTCCGGCGGACACCCGATGCATTCGGTGCGTATCCGCGGATCAATCCCCTCAGCGAAGCGACCATATTCTACAAGACCAACAGATTTACAAGAATAATCACTGAGCCCCCTCCGCTTGCGTGCTGACTGGACATGGCAGTCGTTCATCCGGAAGATGATATCGTCCGGGCCCTCATCCACGACGGACTGCACATTGACGCTTGCATACATTCTGAACTGGAGTGCCTTTTTCAATCCTTCGATTCCCGGACACTCGGGCAGGCCTAGAATCTGCCTGATGGACCACGCCTCGAAGGGGGAAAACCGGGTCCAGCAGGAATCATTGCATCTCTTGGCATCATTCATTCCGTGAATAGCCTCGACTGTTTGGAACCATACCCCGTCTCCGGCGATCCAGTTCGCGCCGAGGGCACTCACCAGTTCAAGGAGTTGCTGCCGAGTCATATCGAGGAGCGGCGCAGGAATCTTTTCCTTCATCTCGAAACCGAGAACACGTGAAAGTCGCTTCATTTGTACGTCATAACTGCCGCGCCAGGCGGTTTTCATGATCTCCAGCGCCTTCTCGAATCCCATCTGGTGCTCTACTTCCCGAAACCAGAGGGTGTGGTGCACTATGGTTCGGTGCGCCATGTCGATAATCAAAAGGGCCAATTCCTCGTGGCTCAGCCCTTCAATCGCTTGTTCTTCTGTGGTCATATAAACACTCCTCGCGTTACTGAACCTTAATCTATTGATATTCCATGTAAAATCGATAGAAGGCGGCAAGAATCAAGGGATTCGTGATCGCCCCGCCTCGGATGAGGCCGGGAATCTCTTTCAGCGGATACAAGGCCACCTCAATATCCTCCTTCTCGTCAAGGTGCTGGCTCCCTTCGAGCACAACGTCCTTCGCGACAAAGGTATAGCAGCGGTTATTCTGAAGCGCGGGATTTGGGTGCACCCACCCGAGAGGAATCATCTCGGTCTCCCGGTAGCCGGTTTCTTCGTGGAGCTCCCGGCTCGCCGCTACCGACGGGGTATCGTGCTCTTCAATAAGACCCCCGGGAATTTCCAGGGTGATATCGCGAACGCCATGGCGATACTGTTCGATCAGCACCACCTTTTGATCGGCAGTGATGGGAATGAAGTTTACCCAGTCAGACGACTCGACAATAAAGAAGTCATGCGTTTCACCCGTCCGGGGGGAGCACGCCCGGTCTGTGCGCACATTGAATACTCGACATGCCTTTTCCCGGCTGGCTGAAATGATCTTCCAGAGTTTCGGTGCCATCTATCCTTCTCTTCACACAAGCATTGACGATGCCCTGTGGGCAATGAGCGTGGTTACCGTAATTGAAAAAGCGTGACCGGTCAAGAAAGAATGCAATAAGCAGGGAGGTGGATCTGCGCGGAGCCGACACCGCAGGACGCCGTGGATATTTCATTGACTTGCCACCCTTGTTTTCTTATAGTCCGCAATAACAAATTGTCTGCAGGAAATAATCGACTCGTAGCGCCGAGACTTTGGAAACGGATCGCACGTTCCTGGAGCGGTAATGCGAGCAAGGAATAGAACCATGTCTGATTACTCTGAATATCTCAAACAGCTCCAAGCCGGCGACGATTCCCGCAACCGCTTTCTGCGGTTTATGGGGATGGTACTTGAAGAACTCAAGGATGGATACGCCCGCTTCTCCCTTCAGATCAAGGAGGATTTTTTGCAGGGGGATGGCGTGATGCAGGGCGGCCTTATTGTGGCCATGGCAGACGAGGCCATGGCACATGCCATCATGACGGTACTTAAACCCAATGAGAATATTGTAACCGTAGAATTGAAAAACAATTTTATCGCCCCCGCTATCCGAGGAACACTTTCCGCGGAAGCTACCGTTTTCCGGAAGGGGCGCTCTCTCGTGATCGCCGATTGCTTAGTGACTGATGATAATGGGGAAGCCGTCTCCCGCGCAACGTCCACATTTTTGATCCGCCGAGCCTGATCTGATCGGGCACACAATGTGGCGTGTGACAACCATGCATCAATGCCCGTGCGCGGCTTCCGATTCCGCGAATGTTTTGTGGATCGTTCCCGCTGGGTGCTCGGGTGGACCATACAGCACATACACCTTGAGAGGTTCATCCCCCACATTGATAATGTTATGCCAGTAGCCGGCAGGGATCAAAATCGCCCAGTCGCCTGACACCTTTTCATCAAAAATCATGATATCTTTGGTTTTTCCCATCACGACCCGTGCCTTCCCCTCTTCTACGCGGATAAATTGGTCGCCCGTGTCGTGTTTTTCGAGTCCAATCTCGCCCTTCGGTTTAATTGCCATGACGGTCAATTGGAGATGCTGTCCCGTCCACTTCGTCGCACGAAACTGCTCATTTTTTTCGGTCAGGTCTTCAATGTCAACCACCCAGGGCTGCTGACCGTAATCCCTTGATTTTTCTTTTCCGCCCTTCTCGTCCGCCATGAGTGAACCCGCGGAAAGCAGGATGCATAACACAACAAACACGGCTTTTTTCAACATTTTCGTACCTCCTTTAGTTAAGAACACTCTACCATAAATCACCCACCACGATCACTGGCAGGCCTCTAGCGGTGATCTGTAAAAAATCCCGCACCATTGATGATTGATTTACTATAGTTGCCGTGACAGTGCAATAACGATCATAGTGAGTTGGTGTTTGAAGCACCTCTTGACTGTTCCCCGTGCCGTCGCCGGCGGCGAAGATACCCGGCACATTCGTCTCCAGGTTCCGGTCCGTGGGAAAGCGCCCCTGATTTCCTGATGGTGTGTTCCTGTGCCGGAGGAAGACGCTCCTTCATTATTTGCATAGGAAGGTGCAGATACCCACATAGATTCCTTTGGCTGGCTTCCAGTCGGACTCTGTCGTGTTTTTTGACTCTCTTTTCATTCGTTGTTCATCTATCTGATCGTTCCTGTAATAGACCCTATTCGTGAAACGGAGAGTATGCTCGTTGCAGTTACATTCGATAGTGGTCCTCGAAGCGATATCGTCTTCAACCATCGACACGCTGTAGACGTCAGCCCTGATGATTCCGTCGGGAAGTTTTTCTATGGTGCTCCGGTCAACGCAATACTTGCTGAAATTCCCATATCCGTAACGGCTGTAGTTGCATGTCAGATTCTTGTTCCTATCCATTGCCTTGTCGGCCTGGACCCACTTGTCATATATTTCTTTTGAGGCCAGGACAGATTTAACCCCTGTGGAGCTGCCGTATTCAACACGGGCAAAGGTTTGCGCGGAATCCCAGGAGGCGTCCTTGTAAGCGGTACCTTCGTAGGAGTCCGCGGGTGTGCCGAAGGTGGTTCCCAGATCGTTCTTGACCTGTTCCCACAATCCCTTCAATTCTTTGCCCTCTACCCTCAGTTTTGCCCCGATGAGGAGGTCATTCCAGAAGAGGAGTCTCCATTGTGTCGCGAATGCGTTATTTCCATCCGGTATCTGCTGGTATAGCTGTATGCTTTTGTCATAATAGCTGCCGACCTTTGTGATGTTCTTCACGCTGTTTACATGCGTTCCCCACGGGTATCCCATACAGCCGTCCGTATTGCTCAGCGGCGGCTGAGCCCAGGCCGGGAACACCGCCAGGACGAGACAGAATAAGACTGCAATAACATAGTATCTTCGATTGATCGTCTTCATACAGACCCCCTGTCTATTCGATAGCGGAACACCCCCCGTATGCTGAATACGGGAGGTGCCCCTGATCTTCCCCATCTGGTACGCGCGTCGTGTGGGGCGAGCCCTGCCACTGTGCGATTGTTCAGTCGAGGAAGCGCATCACACGGACTCCCTTTTTGCCGATCTCGTAAGCGAAATCAGTGCGGCCCGGTGCCCCGCCTGTCGCGTCGGTGATAATGAACTGCGTTATTTCCACCCTTTTGTTTTTGCTCCGGCTGGCGTCGAGATAGTCGACCTGTTTCCCGGTGGCATCGATGATAACGGAATCGGATCGTACGAAAAAGATTTCTTCGACACCGCTATCCAGTTTCACTTTAAGTCTGACGTTTAAGTTGGAGAACCCCACCCCTTTCGCAATATTGCCGCCCGTGACCGTTCCGGTAACCGTGTCGGCACCTCCACTGATTGGCTGTTGCGTCTGTACCGAGGCGGTTGGCATGCTCTGCACGTTTGCATTGACGATGGTTCCCGGGGTCAGGGTCTTTACATAGTATTTCCCCTCATACTCCGGGAGGATTGCAAGCCTGTTCCGCGCGTCGATAAATCCCGGATACGGTTCCTGCCTGAGGAATATGATATCTCCCGCCTTTGCCGACACATGCAGCTCCGCCCAGTTGCCGGCTTTTGAGAGGATCGTGTGTTCGCCGGGGGTAATCTCAAAACAGATATACTGCCCCCCCATATTGTACCCGATTGCCGATTGCGGGTCCTGATTGTTGAGGAACACGTCGAACCTGATTTTCCCGTACCACGATTCCCGGAAGACAACGTAGACCATGGCCTTGCCATCTTCAGGAAGTCTGGGGATCTGATACGAGGCAACCGCAGCCCTCATTTCGTCCGCCGGTCGTGTCTGTGGCAGAACCATACATCCCCCGAGAACAAACAGCACAAAACACACAACGCCCCATTTTACATACCAAAATCTTCTCATAACCTGCACCCCCTTGTTCTGTTGTAGGAAGCACAAAAACAAAACTATAGTCGTTTTTCCGATGCAAGATATCATAATCCCGCCATTTCTTTTTTAAAAGAGGAAAAAGAGGGGACAGATATGATTCTGAATTTTTAGTGATATGAGTCGGTTTGCGGATACGGGCAGGTGGCGCTCATACGACTGTCCTTGTTACAGACCACGGGACCCTGGACTTGGTTTCTCGGGGGAGGGATGTAGGAGTCGATATTATGAGAAGTACTTCCCGGCGATCCCCTTCGCCGCAATAATACCCGAGATACCGGCTCCGACGATGCCGCGGCTCTTTCCCGTGCCATCGCCAGCCACAAATATGCCGGGGATATTTGTCTCAAGATTCTCGTCCGTGGGAAAATGCGTGTCGAAGAATTTGATCTCCGGTGCGTACATGAGGGTGGACGGGTGGAGAATACCGGGGGCGATCTTGTCAAGTTTTTTGAGTGATTCCCAAAGATTCTCCATGATGCGGGCGGGCATTCCCAAAGAGATGTCTCCGGGGGTAGCGTTGCATGTGGCCTTGCAAATCCCGAATTGGCGGACTGCGCTGTCGAAATTCGCCACGGAGCTTCTCCGCCCTTCCCGGAAATCCCCGATCCTCTGGACGACCGGTTTCCCTCCGCCTAGGAGAAAAAACTGTTTGGCTATCATCTGCCCGAATTCAGTCGTGTCGGAAAACGGTTTGGTGAGCGCGATAGTGTTGATCAATGCGAAATTAGTATTCTCCGTCTTCCTTCGGGAAAGGGCATCGCCGTTGACCAGTTTGAACTGTAAATAGTTCTCCATCCGGACCCGGCCGCCGGGGTTTGTGCAAAAGGTTCTGACCCGGTCGTCATGTCTCCCGGTACGAAATATAAATTTGGGATCGTAGACGATATCGGTGATGGCGTCATAGAATTTCCGGTTGAGTTCAAGGCGGATGCCCACATCGATGGGTCCGAAGTTGTGGTCGATTCCCAGTTGCTTTGCCTGGTCCCGGAACCAGTAGGCACCGCTCCGTCCGGGCGCGGCCAGAACAATACCTGCGGTCAGGTCAACCGCTTTGTCACCGCTCACAGCGGTGATGCGGTACCCTTTTTCCTTTTGTGTGATGGAGGAAACCTCCAGGCCGAGGAGAAAATTAGTCTTTTTGAGGCGGCCTCTCAGATAGTCGACTACGGCTTTGCCATTGTCGGTTCCCCAGTGCCATTGCTCAGGGGCTATAAACTGGGCGTTGTGCTCTTGGGCGATTTCCTGCAAACCTCGAATTCTTTTGGTATGGTTGACAAAAGTGACCTGGCGGCATCGTGGAAATCCTGTGAGGACCCCTTTGATATCTTCCATCAATTCCTGTGCCGTGGCGCGATCGACCCGGAGTTCATCCAGGTCGATTCCAATGCGATAGTCAAAATTCAACTTGCCGTCATTGAGGAGTCCTCCCGCGGGGTACGGGTGACGATCCACAATGCCAATGTTGTCAACTCCCAGACGCTCAAGCCAGAGTGCGGCGAAAAGCCCTGCCGGGCCTGATCCGATGATCAGAACATGATACTGATTCATATGTGCCCCTTGTGTGTGGCATATTTCGGAGGAGGCAGAGAGGGGGAGCAAATGTGGTTCTTCTGACTTTTTATACATAGCAGTATACTTCGTCCATCCTGAAAAACAGGATTTTTAAAGAGCATTAGGTTGTCTTGTCCTTTGAAAACGGAAGATAAATGTGGATAAGGAAATATTCCCGAGGGTGATTTCCTCTATGCGGCTTGTTTTATTTCCCTTAGGGCTTGTTTTTCTTTCTTTAGCCTGTGTAGTTTGACCATCTTTTTCGTGTTCCAGGCAGA
>ENA-OSEO01004081-OSEO01004081.1-sediment-metagenome-genome-assembly--contig:-NODE-4081-length-15963-cov-4.003273_pt1 | contig 15963 bp, 11 predicted proteins | sample MGYA00237883_ERZ534232 | MGnify/ENA metagenome assembly ERZ534232 | reverse complement strand
AAACGCTGGCAGAGGGCCAAAGACGCGCGATACCCTCTACCAGCAAGGAACGCGTACGGAGGCAGCGCCGCGACCGCCTTGACACACGCAGGCAGTTTCCTATACACAGATCGCCCTATCCTAAGAACTCTGGACATGTGTCGATTCTGCGCTGAGGCATCACTCCTGACTCAATACTGATTGCACACGGCAACTATGTGTCGACCACATCGCGACCAGCCCCGTCCGCGGTGTCGCAATCGGCCACCGCTGATTCGTCGCTAAGGATCGCGCTCCGAACGGACTGAGTTCCACCGCTCTCCGAGCGTGACATCGCTCACTCCTTGCGACTCACTCGCCACGCCGCTTGGCTTCGCCACCAGCGTCGCCTACATAGTTCCGAATTAGAAACCGATGTTTGCCGCGTCGCGTCTTCGCTATCTGCTCCACAACCTCGAAGTTGATCGATAGCTGACCTGATACCGACTTTAGCAGGACACGATTCATCTGCCCCACGTGCTCGGGCTTGAACGAGGAACGCGGGACAACACGCACCAACAACTCTCCTCTCCTATCCTGCTGCAATTGCATTTCGCGAACGACTGCGAACTGCGGCGAATGTAGCTGAGTGCCAATGAAGGCCGTTGCGGACACACGAGTTCCGTTCTTCAAAACGATGTAGTCTTGCGATCTGCCTTCAATCTGCCGTAGCACGATGCACGCGACAGGATCAGACCAGATAGTCCGCTCTGAGAGGACCCCTATGTCTCCTGTATCATAGCGAATGAATGGCATCACGAAATTGTCGAAACTCGTGGCAACGATGCGTCCCCGATCCCCCGGTCTCGTCACAGGCTGACCAGACTCATCCAGGAGTTCTATGTGTCCATAGAACGGATAAAAATGGTATTCGTCAGAGTCAATCGTGTTGCCTGCATGGACGGCACACTCAGAATGGCCATACCACGAGACTACTCTCGATGCATAGAAACCGCATAAATACGCTCGATCGATGGGATCTATGCCCTCCGATCCGAGAAACATGGCTTTGATCACGATCCCATCGAGAATACGCTTCGGGTCCTCAATCAGCTGTGTTAGAATCTTGAGAGCCGAAGGGTAGGCATAGACGAACTCGGGCTTGAACCTCTTGATGACTGCTATGGCCTGTTCCACATTAGCCTCATTGAGTTCAAAACACGAGAGAGCCAGGCGATTCTCGATGGCCTGATACTCATACAGTGCGTTTCTTCGCAGGGGTGCGCCACGGACCATTAGCAGTCTCGCGCCAGGGGAGTATCCAAACTGCCCCCAAAACCAATCGAAGTGTGCCTTTTCCTTGGGCCGTGAAAGGCCCTTATGAAGATAGAAAGACAACGGGGATCCGCTGCTGCCGCCGGTATTAGCGGCCAGTTTATACTTGCGAGACACATCCGCAACGAAATCGTCTCTTCGCCCAGATAGTATGCTCCTATCAACTATCGGAAAGGCACGAAGGTCTTCTGCTGTCTGGATCTCGCTGTAGCCGTGGTAGAATGGAACGTGTTGAACTGCGAAATTCACTGTCTTCCTCAACAACTCCCACTGCATCGACTTCTGGTGGTCGCGACCGGCACACTCGCGGAAGCTTCGAATACGCATCTGGTACTCGCCATGAAATGGCCCGTACCTCATGGTTGCAGGCAGCATGTAGTAAGCCCCACCCAGAGCGTTCCTTATACAGCAGGGCAGGTCACGGTACGCTGTTTTGAATCGGATGAGCCGATCTTCGATCATGGAGAATCTCTGCACACCAACGCTTGCCCACTCGCCGTTGGGTCCGCACAAGACAGACACGGCACAGGGTGCCCGACGGCAGCGAACGAGCGCCTCGATTGCAGCATGCGCGTGACGATTGGTCGGCAGGGACGAGAGCACGCTATCTGACAGACGGTGAAAGGTCGGCCCTGCCACCTCTATCGTGTGGGCGGTGCGGATGTGGCCCGAATGAACTCGCGCCCCTGTGAGCGGCGATCAGTAGTAATCGCGTTCGCTTGACACGCCCCTGACAAAACTACTGGGAACTGTGAATGTCTCCTACGGATGCGTTTCATCTCGCGCATCTGCCTTACTCTCCTCCGCAGACAACGGATGTTCAGGCACCGCTTGAGACAACGTCCGCACCATCCGAGCAGGATTCCCACAAACAAGGGAGTATGGCGAGACACTCTTTGTTACGATCGAGCCCGCGCCGATAACGCGATGCTCACCCACGGTGACACCTTTAAGTGCCACCGAATTCACCCCGATGAACACGTCCCTCTCGATCACAACGCGGCCAACCGGACTCTTGCCGGGTGCAGTCCGGGTGTGCTTCACTGCCCCATCATGTGCGAGAATATGAACTCTGTACGGGATATGGACGTCGTCGCCAATCTCTATCTGACCGGCATGCGTATCGATCCGAGCGCCAAGGCTGATGAGAGCACTTCCTCCGAGGCTTGCTCCACGCATGCCGGATGGCAGATGTGCATGAGTCGCACTCCCTGGCCTAGTCAGAAGATCACTCCGTGCAACAGGTCCTTGCGCTCTCGCATGGCACCACCTCCCTCAGATACTCTATGAATCGACCCGCAACCTTCTCGGCCGAGAATTGAGCGCGGACATATTGTACGTTGACCGCTCCCATCTTCTCACGCAGTGAGGCATCCGCGAGCAGTCGTAGTATCCTCTCAGCAATGGCCCGTTCGTCCCCTGGACGCACGAGAAAACCATTGACCCCATCTTGCACGACTTCGCCGTGGGCTCCCACGGGCGTGCAGACGACGGCCTTTCCCACCGCCATGGCCTCCAACACCGATCGAGAGAACCCTTCGGAATACGAGGGAAGCGCAAATACCGCGGCATCCTGCAAAAGCTTCAGTTTCGCATCTCCCGTGACCACGCCTACATACTCGTAGTTCTTCGCATACTGTGAAGAACTGATCCACTGATGGACCTCGAACGGATTCTCATAGGCAAATGGGCAGCCGGTCGTCTGTTCGACAAAGACGTTACGATTCCGCGCGTGCATGGTGCCGGCCACCACGTATCGCACTTCGGGGATCACGTCGGCAACGTACGGTATCGAACGGACGAGGTCGCAGTATCCCTTCGCCTTCGTGGCATTGCCCAGATACAACACGACCGGTTGGAAGGCACCATCTCCCCCTCGGGCGGGATAGAGGTCGGTTTCAACTGCATTGGGTAACACTCTGACCCGATCGCTGGGGACAAGTCCAGTGAACTGCCCTCTCAGACACTCCGCCTGGACAAAGGCCAACGACACAGGGGCACAGAGGCGACGCATGAGGAATCGTACCAAGGGATGGAAGCGGCGCATGTTGTGCTGAAGATGGCCTGCGCGCAGATGGATTACCATTTTGGTCCGAAACACCCTGCAGATAAGCAGAAACCAGAAATCTCGCCCATACCATCCCTTTTGCGTCGCAGTGACCAGATGGTACGCCACATGAGGTCTAAAGACGATCAGGGCCCATGTCAACCGGGAAAGAAAAGAAGAGAAAGCGAGGAACAGTCTGGCATCTACTTTGCCCCGGTCGGCAGTGTTCGTCCGCACATTCGTGTTGAGGAACCGCACGTTGAAGGTGCGAGAGACCTCCGAATCCAACAGCAGTTTTGTCCCCAACTCCGGCCCAGAGTACGGCGGCGGATAGGGCCCGATAATCAAGAGCCTGGGTTTCTTGTACTCAGTCATGGTGGGAGCTTTCACAATGCACTCAGACAATTCAGTGGGTGGGTAGGGGACGCAACACGGAGGAGCACGCATTGACGAACGCCTGCGCCGAAGTCGGGTATTCTGCGACCCGGGCCAGCCTCTGTGAAACCAGCGCGGCACTGCGCCGCTTCTCCGGGTTCCACGCAAGCACTTCGCGGACACATCGTACGATGCCCTCCTTGTCCGTGGGATCCACGACATATCCGTTCTCGCCCGGACGGATGAAGTCCGGCGCATTGCCGGCCCGGTTTGTGCAAACGATCGGGATGCCGCTGTGCAGCGCTTCAAAAATAACCAGCGGATTACAGTCGGAGAGACTCAACAAGACGAAAACACTGCAACTCCTGTAGTAAGTGGCCACATCACTATAAGGCACCTGGCCCAGCATCTTGACGCGGGCGGACTCGTGGCTCCGGCAGAACTCCTCTATACTGCCCCGCAACGACCCCTCCCCCGCCAGCACTAGTTCCACCGGATCTGTCTCAGTCTCCAGCAAGTCCCGATACACGTCGAGGAGCATGGGGATACCCTTGTTCTCGTTGAGCCGTCCCACGAAGAGAACTCGGTGCGCCACCTCGCTCGCCTGGCGGCTGCACTCCGGCATCGGCCCGGCGGAGAACAACGAACCATCCACGCAGTTGTACGCTCGGAAGAACGGCGTCTTCGAATCTGCCGGAAGTAGAGACCGGATGTAGTCACGCGCCAGCGTGCCCGCGTCGACAAAGGCACTCGCGCGACGCGCCAGCCGCCTCCTAAGCCACTGTCGCATACTGCCGATCTTGCGTAATCCCTCGGTAATCGGCGTGCCCTCGGACCACACAACATACGGCCGTCTCCACAGGGCAGCATAGATGCACACTGCGAGGGTCGAAAGGCCGAAGCCGCTGCAAATCACAACATCAGGCCGATGACGGATCAGAGACGGGAGCAATCCGAAAGAGATCGAGACGGAGGTTGCCTCCGACACACGGATATTCAACCCTTTCATGGTCAGGACCGAAAAGGGCAGAGTTCTGGCATCGGCCTGCCAGTGAGGCCGATGACGGCAGTTGGCAGCGGTCAACACCACGCGGAAATCGAAATCCGCGCGCTTCGCGATCTCCGCGAACAGCGGCACTCGGTAAGGCGGAATGTTGTTATGGATCAACCAGACAGTCTTCATGGGCAGTCCCGCATCAGGATTTGCTGCGACAGGTTCATGGGATGCAACGCCTTGGGGCCCAGACACCCGACGACTCCGGACCCCGTGGCAGAGTGACTTCGTGTTCATATGGATCACCAGCAAATGCCTTGGTATTCGCCGTTCTTCCTGGACACCTGACCCGCGATGCGGACCAGGTCGATCACCTTCTGGCCTGGGCGCAATCGCGTGCACACGTCTTGAAACTCGGGTGATCGATTGCCGATGATGACGACTTCAGCATGGTCCAAGACATCGTCCATCTCATCGACGATCAGGTTGTAGATGTGGGGAATGCGACGCAGCAGGTGGTCCCGATTGCTGCCGATCAGGCGGGCAATGCTGACGCTCCTGTCGTAGATTCGGACATCGTACCCCTTGCCAAGCAACCGCTCGATCACCTCCACCATCGGGCTCTCCCGCAGGTCGTCGGTTCCTGCCTTGAAACTGAAGCCCAGCATGCCGATCTTCTTCTTCCCCAGCCCCATGATGAGGTCCAGGCCTCTTTCGATCTGCTGGCGGTTGCTCGGCAGAATCGCATTCAGGAGAGGCAATTCAAGATCCAATCGCCGCCCCTCATAGGTGAGCGCGCGAACGTCTTTCGGGAGACACGAGCCTCCAAACGCGAATCCCGGCTTCAGGTAGTAGGGCGACAGGTTGAGCTTCGTATCGAGGCAGAAGATATCCATGACCCGGTGCCCATCCAGCCCCAGGCCCTTGCACAGGTTGCCGATCTCATTGGCAAAACAGACCTTGGCCGCATGCCAAGTGTTGTCCACGTATTTGACCATCTCCGCGGTCCCGATGTCGGTGCGCACGACAGGGGCAGGCAACTCCTCGTACAAGCTGGCGATAGCGTCTCCGCTGCGACGATCAAGTTCCCCTATGACCGTCTTAGGCGGGTTAAAGAAGTCGTAGACAGCCGTGCTCTCGCGCAGGAACTCCGGATTGTAGCAGACCCCGAAATCCCTGCCCGCCTTCTTGCCAGAGTGTTCTTCCAAGGTGCTGATCACGACGCGAGGGGTGGAACCGGGCAACATCGTGCTTCGTGCCACAACGACGTGGAATCCCCTCTTACTTCTGAGCGCCTCGCCGATCTGGTGACACACGTCCCTGATATGGACGAGGTCCAAACTGCCGTTGGCCTGGCACGGCGTCCCGACACAAATGAGCGAAACCTCGGTACTCTGGATGGCGTCGACCACTTGGGTCGTGGCGCGCAGACGGCCAGCGGTGACCCCGTCGTGTACCAGGCCGGGCATCCCCTCCTCCACGATGGGGGAGGTCCCCTGGTTGAACAGACTCACCTTATCGGAATTGATGTCGACGCCTACCACGGTATGGCCGCGATCCGCCAGGCAGGCGGCCGAGACCGCCCCCACGTAGCCCAGACCGAAAACGCTGACTGTGCTCATTGCCTCTCTCCGATGGTCATTTCACTGCGGCACTGCAGACCTCTTCTTTGGAGGCGCATCGTGCCGTCCTTCTCCGGATTTCCTCAAAGATGCCGGCATTCTTCACCGCAGGATCGTACCGCCGCACGGACACCAGCGCACTTGCCGAAAGACGCTTCCAGAGAGAGTAGTCCCCATAGAGACGGAGAATGCTCTCGGCCAGTTCGTGGCTGTTGCCCGGTTCGAACAGCAGACCATTGTACTCGTGCTTGATTGTCGCGGCGAGACCGGGGAGACTGCTGGCGATGACCACATTGCCTTGCGACAGATGCTCCAGGACCTTGATCGGAAAGATGTGACACATGTCCTCGATCGGCTCATAGGGTACCAGGCCCACGTGAATCGTCTTGAAGAACTCGGTCCGGGCCTCTTGAATGATGCCATGCACCTCGAACAGACCCTGCGCGGGCGACTCCGCCAACAGCTTCGCTATATCGCTCTCCAAGTTACCCACCAGATGAATCTTGACGCGCGCGCCAGCGGCCTGCACTTCCTCGGCCGCCTTCAGCACCGTCAGACAACCCTCCTTTCGTCCGAGCCGGGCCCGCGCCAGGGCCAGATGCAGCGTATCCGCGCCCGGCTCTCGTGGCGGGGAGGTCGCGGCGACAACTCCCGCCAGTTCAATCGCGTTGCAGAACTGGGCGCACCGTTCCGGTGTTAGTCGAATGTGCTTTGCCGCGGGGGGCAGACAACTCAGGATGAACAAATCGGCGCGTTCCATGGCCCCAAAGGTCAGCCGGTCGATCCAGGTGATGTGATTACTCTTCGCTGGATTCTCTTTCCAGACCGGGTCCCATATATCCATGGCCCAGAAGTACCCGGCCATATGTTTCAGCACCCAGCCCACCCACGCAAAGCGTGAGGGCTCCGTCAGAACAATGTTGACGCCTTTGAGACGCAGCCACAGGCCCAGGACCAGTGCATAGAGAAAGAACTGCACACGATTGCCCACGGGCGCCTGGTGAACCGTCACACACGTGTGTAGTTCCTCACTCACCGAATGCCCCTTACGAATCAAGAGATGGATTTCGGCATGACGTGAGCCATAGTAGACGCGCTGGTAGGCATTCATATTCTGCTTGTGGTCCGGCAGGCTGTATTGGGTGAACAAAAGGATTCTCATCCCTCGTCTTCGCGGGGCGGGGCATGATGATGTCATTGATGTTTCACTTGAGATCAACAATTCTCCTCCCAACTGGCAGTATGACTTCTCCGGAAATATCTCCTGGATCAATTAGTGGACGCGTGGTACTGGCGAAGAACATCCGCCACCTCGTCGAAGAGCAGCGTTACACTATTCCGGATCTCGGGGAGGCGCCCCTGGATCGTGGCGGCGGACTCCCCACGTTGCTTCCAAGCTGTGTCCAGAACTTCCATCACGTTCTTCTCGTCAAACTGGGTGTGCATGAGCGTATCACGGCCCAACCCGACGAGTTCCATGAGCTCTGCATACTTGTGCGCCCACCCCAGAGCTACGGCAGGCACGCCCGCCGAAAGGGCAAATACGCAGCTATGGAATCGCGATCCAATCATCAAATCCAACTGGCCTTCGATGGACTTCAACAGAGACGCGGAGATGTAGGTCCCCAGCATGGAACACCTGTCAGGATAGCTAACCCCCGCTCTGATCAATGCACACAGGAATCGATCGTCCCGTCTTGGTGTGTCCTGCACAGACAACTCGTGCGGCAACAGCACGACGAATGTGCCCCAAGTACGGATACAGTGCTCGGCGATCTTGACCATCATCCGTATGTATTCGTTTCCTGCACCGACCCCGGAACAGCGTTCGTAGACTCTCATGTTCGGAGTCAATCCGACAATGGGCGAGTTGGTGGGGTCCACCCCGAGCGCCTCCAGCGCACGACGCCCGGCAATGGGATTCTCCCCGCGAAACAAGAAGGCGATATCCGGAGCTAATCGGACGGCGCCATCTTCATGCCCAAGAAGTTCCCTCAAGTGCGACAGAGACACCCTGTCTCGCGCGTATACGACTGAGGAATATTCGCACAGCCGACGCGTCATCCCGGCAACGTCGGCTTTGCGAAACGGCCCCCACGCCTGAGGCAGGCACAGATGTGGCTTGCCCTGTTTGTGGCAGTAGTCGGCCCACACAAGTCCGCGTTGCGCGCAACGGACACCCCATTCGTCGGAGTAGTTGAATCCGCTGAAGTCGAGTACCCCATCAATCGGTGCCGCATCCATAACGGTTTCCGCAGCGGTTACATCCAACCTGATTGCCCGGCGCACAGCTTTGTTCACCGCATATTGGGATGCAAGGCGTGACGCTCTCCGCAAGCCCCCCCCGGAAGGGACGTACGCGAGGAGACCGTGTGAATGGGCCTCCTCCAATGCTCGACGCGAGACCCTCAACAGCCAGTTCACGCCTGGCAGCCGCGCGGTGAACTCCCGTTGGATGGTGAGCATCATCGCCTCGTCCCCCTTGTTGCTGAATCCCCCTCCTCGAAATAAGATGTTCATCCCAATGTCTCCATCTGCGTATCTATCGTCATGCTTTCTGAAGCTAAGACCACACGCTACCCGCCATCCCTATGTGGGTAGCGCTATGTGGGTAGCGAATGTGCTCCGGCATCCCCCTCAAGTCGCGGCTCATATCCCCGTCTTCAGGCCTTGACAACTCCCGATGCTATGGTTCGAAACCGGGCCAGCATCAAGTCCCTTATCGTCTGTCGATCGCATTTCGGCAGCCAGAACCAGGCAAGTGCCAGTCCCACGACTCCCATGGATGCCAGAATGAGAGACGACTGAGCCCACGAGGCGGGATGGATGTAGTGCATGGCGACCAGCCCGAACATGGCCGTAGCACACAGGGTTACTATGCCTGATATACAAGACCTGAGGAAGGTATACCACGGCTGCCCCAGAATCACGGCACTGTAGATCGGCAGAAACAGCGTGTTCTTCAGAGTCAACACCACAGCCCCCGCAATGGCCACGCCATAGATACCCCAGTCAAAGGAGGTGGCAGAGAGAATCGCCAAACACAAATTGACAATCCCCCCGATCAGAGTCGCTACACCCGGCCATCTGACCTTGTTCATCGCATTGTTGATGTTGAACAGCGGTGACACGCCCACATTGACAACGAGATGGCAGAGCATAATCACCAGCAGAGGGGCCAGTCGCGTAGACGACTCTCCCAGCCAGACGCGGAGCAGAGACGTGCTGAACACGCAAATCATGCTGACCGGTACTGCCAGAGCCAGGGACAGCACTCGCACGGCCAACAGGCTCATTCGTACCATTTGCTCTATCTGTGATCGAGCATAGTAGATCACAATCATAGGGGCAACAACGGTGGCGATCAGGCCGCCTGCCTCCCGGATCAGCGACGACCACTGCAGAATCGCAGCATAGTCGCCAGCCGCTTCTGCCCCAACGAAACGATTGCACACCCAGATATCGGTCCGCAGGAAGAGCAAGACACCGACCTGACTGACGAAAAGCCACCAACCCATCCCCATGAGTTCCCTGACCTTGTGCCAATCGTAGTAGTGGATGGCCAGTCTGAGCATTGGCGCAAACCGTCTGCCAATCCTGGTCCGGATCGCACTGAGTATGATGGCGAGACTCAGGTCCACATAGCCTACATATCTGAGCCTCGGTCCCAGAAATGCAAACAGAAGCACGATGCCTGCGAGGCGGCCGATCATACGAGTGATGTCGATAGTCCGCGACACATCCAGGCGGTTATTCGCATAGAACGGCACGGCGAACACGCTGGAGACGAGATTGACCAGAAAGCTCGCTGCGCTGCAGACTAGGAGGAGAATCGCATCCCTGTACAGTTCCTCGGGGATGGAGAAGACAACGTTGGCATGGCGGATGATGAGGGCAAAGATAGGAATCTGGATCAAGCCGAAAGCCAGGTAAGAAAAGAACGCCGTGTTGAAGATTCGATTGGCGTCCTCCACATCGTTTCTTTGCAGCGCAATCGTCAGAAATCGACCGACCGCCGCGGAGATATTGCGGGAGATCAGGCCCACATACTGGGTCATCATGCCAGCTATTGGGATGAGGCCATAGGCAGCGCGGCCCAGGTGCTTGATCAGATAGGGAACAAGCCAAATGCCGATACCGACGTGTATGACAAACGACAGCACCTGGAGAATGAGGTTGCGCGGCAATTGCTTCTTGAATTGCCGCGTTGTTTCAGTCATCATAAATCCATCCCAGACCTATGCGAACACTAGGCGGTATGCCCCATTGGCCCATGGAGCACGGATACGGAGCTTGTCCAAGATCGCGACCGCAGCGAAGCTGATGATGATCACGAGGATCACGGCGCAGGCATAGTACCCCCACTCAGACAGTGCCCCCACGCCCCTTAGCCCCGTATAGGTCGCTCGCGCGACCGGCATCTGGAGAAGGTAGGCAAAGAGCGTATACGTCCCGAGGAAGGCCAAGCGTTCGCTGACCACACGGAGCAGCTTCAGTCTCACCAGCAGAAGAAACGTGCCCAGCCACAACACGATCTCCCACACGACTATGAGGATCTTCGCTGCCGCATGCTTCTCTATGGCAGAAGGTGGCGCAAATATGTGGAGCAGCAACACGACAGGTACAACGTAAAGGTATCGCTCAGCCGCTCGCACAAGAGGCGATCTTCCCTCAGACACGGCTGTGATCCCCAGCAGAGCTCCCATCATGCCGATGACCAACATACGCGTCATGCCGCACGGTTTCAGAAATTGAACTACGAGGAGCAAGACAAGCAGGGGCCCGATACCCGTCACCCGACAAGTCAGTCCGGCGAGCAGCAGAAATGCTGCCAAGTAGTAGAGAATCTCATAGTTGGCATTGAAGCGCACAGTCAACAGGCAGTTATTCACCATGCCCGGCAGATCAGAGCATATGGACCTGAGTTCCGCAAGGCGAAACCCGAATCCCAATGGGATGAAGACAACATTTGTCAAGAAAAACACGAGGAAGAGCTTTGCGGATCGAACCAGCAGCCGCTTCTGCACGCGCCCGGGCGCTTGGCGTAACTGCGGGTAATAATGCGCGCCCACCAGATAGCCGGTAACGAACAAGAACGCATAATGGAGAAATCGAAGCGACTCCATAACCGTTCTGAGAGACGCATACGGAGTCACAGAAGCACAATGATAGGCGACCATGGCCAGGACCAAACAGCCCTTGACGGCATCCAGAGACTCATTGCGCCGCGCTGTAATACCGGCGGGAGAAGCTCCAGCACGAGGTGGGGCGGAAACCACAGAGTGCGCAGGGTACCTCATTTCAGGCGGTCCGGGTTTTCTTGAGCGAGTCACTGTCTCGGTCGTCCGCATGGCTTGTGTCGTTCTTCGTACCTACCGGAGAACACGCTCGTTCGCGCCCGCCGGGCAGACTCCGTCCCCGTGAGTGTCGGCCGGGATAAGAGTTGAATTGAGGAGAATCTCGCACGTCCCGTGGACCTTCCTGCTCGCTTAGCGGTCCTTTGCGACCTTGGACCCATAACTCCCAGGGGCCCCGTGGGTCCCGTTCTCGTCCAGGAGACGGGCGAAGAGCGTGGCGCGGCGGCCGGTGGCTTCGAGCGAGCCGTTGCGAGCGATGGCCAGTTCCAGGCTGACCGTCCGACGGGGCTCGGCGCTGCGCAGAGGGACGTTGATGATCATGATCCCCTCCAGGCTCGGCCGGGCCGTGGGTGGTCGCCACAACTCCTCTTCCACCCGGCCGTCCGGGTGGGTGGTTCTCAGAGAGACCCAGGCGAAATCCATGCGCTCGGCCGCCTCGCAGACCGCCTTCCACCACTGGCCCGGGTTGCGGATCTGACGGAACTGCAGTTGCAGATACTCGAACGTTTTTCGGTCCTCCCGTGCCAGGAGGGAGTGCTTGTACTTGCTCTGCAGATGGGCCAGGGTCTCGTCCAGGCGGATCGCGCCGACCACGCGGAACAGCAGCACGATCAGGAACAACACGACGGCGAAGACAACCAAGGCGCTGGTGTCGTCGCTGGTCAGCATGAACAGGCCCAGACCTGCCGCGGCGGCGGTCGCGAGGTAGGCAATCATCACCGCGTGGCGCTGGTGGAGGCCCATCTCCAGCAGGCGATGGTGGAAGTGGCTGCGGTCCGGGGCGAAGAGCGAACGGCGTTCCAGGAAGCGGCGGAGCATGGAGAACAGTGTGTCGAAGATCGGAATCCCCAGGGCCAACGCCGGCAGGGCCAAGCCCACCAGGGCGGTCGATTTCGAGACACACATCACACTGGCGGCCGCGATCGTGAAGCCGATGAACAGGCTGCCGCAATCGCCCATGAAGATCTTGGCCGGGTTGAAGTTGAAGAAGAGAAAGCCGCTCAGACCACCCAGCAAGGCCAAGGCGAACAGGGCCATCATCGCATCGTTGTCGCGGGCGGCGTCCGTGTGGATCGTGGTGCCGTAGATGGCGAACGTGGCGATCACGCCACAGGCAATCGCCGCGATGCCCGCCGCCAGGCCGTCCAGGCCGTCGCTCATGTTCACGGCGTTTGTCACGCCGACGATCCACAGGATGGTCAGCGGACAGCCCAACCAGCCGAGGTGGAGGGCAAATCCCTCATAAAGGCCGACATCACCGATCCGTGCCCCTGCAACGCACAGGGCCCCGGCCCCAAGTACCTCGGCCGCGAACTTGAACCGCGCGGGCAGACCTCGCAGGTCGTCGATCAGCCCGATCAGGAACACGACGGAGGCACAGATCAGCAGCGTGATCACCTGGGGCCGGACGTCACGGAACGTCTGCCCGATCGTGTTGTTCAGGAACAGCAACGAGACGATCACGCAGATCGACGACAGGTAGATGGCGACGCCCCCGATCCTCGGGGTTGGCCGCGTGTGAACGCTGCGGATGCCCGGGCGGTCGACTGCTCCGATCCGCCGGGCGAGCCGGATGACCAGCGGCGTCAGGATGATGGCCAGGTACGCCGAGCCGAAATAGACCCAGATGTAGGTGTGCATCCGTCCCTCTTCTCGGTTCCGTGTGAGCAAGACGGTGGGGCAAGCGGGACCCCCAACGCAAGAAGACCGCGTTGAGGACCCTGATCCACCCTACGACATTGCGGGCGGCGTGCCCTTGGAACCGTCTCTCTCCTGTCGCGGGACCCCGCCCTCCGGGGGCGTGAAGATCCGGTTCAGCAGGTTCTCCATCGGGGTCGATCGGTTGCCAGGTCTGCCAGCGTCCGCTCTCCTGCGGGCCGCCCGGCTTTCGTACTCGCGGATTTCCAGGTGCGAGGTCTGTGTCGACGGAATGGTCTGACCGTCGGATGATCCTCCCGCGCCTTCCCGGCTCACCAGCATGACCGGGCCGTCCGGATCGACGGCGCCGTGGATCAGCAGGGCGTTGCCCACCGCCTTGTGGCCGTTGGAGCCGGGGCTCTGGTAGTAGCGGCCGTATTGTTTGGAGTACCCGTACCGGCCGTCGCGCTTGGGCACGTCGTTGACGATGACACCGGCCACCTGTGCTCCGACCGTGAACAGAGCCTCGCGTGCGCGCTGCGTCAGCAGGCGGGAGGACTCGTCCGCCCTCAGGACCAGCAGGGTTACATCACACACGGCAGCGAGGATCTGCGCATCGGTTACCGCGCCCACCGGCGGCGAGTCCACGAGAATGCGGTCGTAGTTCTCTCGGAGATGCTCCAATAAGGCCGCGAACGCCTGACTGCTGAGCAGTTCGGATGGGTTGGAGGTGCTCCGTCCGGCCTCCAGAGCATCCAGGCAGTCGATATCGGTGGGCCGAATGGCCTCCTGCAGGCTGGCGACACCCGTCAGCACATCGACCAGTCCTTTGCTCTGGCCGTTTGTCGTGAAGACTCGCTGTTTGGGAGGCTTTCGCAGATCGGCGTCGACGATGAGTGTCTTCTGTCCCACCTGCGCCAGGGCCATGGCGAGGTTGCTGACCAGCAGGGTCTTGCCCTCCCGCGGCCCCGGCGAGGTCACCAGAATCGTCCTGGTCTGGTCCGGGTGCATCCCGCACAGCAGGGCCGTGCGGATCGCCCGGCACGCTTCCGACTCGCGGGAGTTCGAGGCGAACCGCAGCCTCTGGCCCCGTCGGAGGGCTCGTCGTGGAACCGACGGTATCGCACCCAGAATCGGCACGCCCAGGATCGCCGTGATCTCTTCCGGCGACCGTACCCGCTGGTCCCGCCAATCGCGTAGAAGACCCAGTCCCGCCCCGGTCATCAGCCCCAGTACCAGAGCGATACCCACGACGCGAACCGGCTGCGGTGAGGTAGGAGTTGCCGCCGGCGTGGCCCTCGCCAGAACGTGAATTCTAAGCCCCTCGCGGCGAGCATCAAGGTCCAGTTTGTTGATCTGGCTCAGGAGGCTGTTGCACAGGTTCTCCATCATCTCGCATTCGGACTTGAGAAACGCGTACTGGGAGTCCTGGTCGCTGAGGCTCTGGACCTTGGCGAACTCCTTCTCGTATATCTCCGTCAGCTTCTGCTCGCGCGCGCGGGCGTCCTCGAGAAGGGATGCTGCCAGGGAACTCTGGTCTTGTACGAATTTCTCATCGATTTCAGCGATCTTCTTTTCCGTCTCGGCTTGCCTGTTTTTCAGCATTGCGATTTGAGAATGCTGTGCCGCCAGCGTGCCCGCGGCAATGGCCTCGAGCTGCAGTTGCGTGTTGTGAAGCTGTTCGCCGAGGCGAGTCCGCTCCGTATCCTGCGTAGGGATACCCGCGGGCGCTTGGCGGCCATAGACATACTGCCGGAACCTCGCAGGATCGTCTTCGAACCTCCGGAGTCCTTGGTAGTAGGAGTCCCGCTCGGTGGTCGTGAGGCGGGCCGTAGCCAACTCCTGTCGGAGGGTGTCGAGCGTCTTGGAAATCATGCCGCCCGGGGTGCTTTCCAGGACCTCGGGGTGCCTCTGTTCGAATAGCATCTGCTCCTTGCGTTTGAGCTGCAGTTCGCGGTAGCGGTTCTCCAGTTGGCTGTTCAGGTCCTTGAGCAGGTCGGCCGTGGTTAGCTGGCGGTTGGCATCGTGCCAGCGGATATAGGCCCGGACCACAGCGTTGACCATCCGAGCCGCGTCCTCAGGATGCGGAGAGGACGCCGTGATCTGAATGATGTCCGCCTTCCTCGCAACGTCCGCGGTGAGCGATTGGACCAGTTCGCGGACATAATTCGGATCGGAGAACGAGGGCAGCGTGAGCAGGTTTGGGTCTTGCAGCGCTGTAGCGACAATCTCCGGACTCGTCATCATGCTCGCTTGGGTCGCCAGGTAGTTTGTCAGCGTACTACCCGCCGGCTGAGGGGCATCAGAACCGAATTGCGGACTGGGCTTGTCCACCAGCAATCGCGCCGTGCTCTCGTACATCGGCGTGGCGAAGCGCAGGTAAGTGTAGGCCCCCGCACCCGCCAGGATGATTGAGAACAGGATCAGCCAGCGGCCTCGCCAGAGAATCTGGAAGAGACTCTCGTATCCGGCAGCCGCACCGGGCATCGGCTGCAGGTAGGAGACCATCCCTGGCTGCCCATTCTGGGCCGCGCTGGGTTCGTACGTTTCATTCGTCATCTTCCCACCCTCTACACATTCGGCAAAAGGCAACCAGGCCCGACACCGCCGCACGAGGGGCACTCGCCGGCCGGCGGC
>ENA-OSEO01004079-OSEO01004079.1-sediment-metagenome-genome-assembly--contig:-NODE-4079-length-15972-cov-4.124379_pt1 | contig 15972 bp, 20 predicted proteins | sample MGYA00237883_ERZ534232 | MGnify/ENA metagenome assembly ERZ534232 | reverse complement strand
GGCCGACTGGCAGCCGGGGGACAAGGTGGTCATTCTGGGCGCAGGGCTGATCGGCAATGTGGCCATGCAACTAGCCAAGAGCCGCGGTGCATCCAAGGTCGTGGTCACCGAGGTGTCGCCGCTAAGGCTCGAGATGGCCCGGAGGATGGGGGCCGACGCGGTGTTCAATCCGCTAGCCGGTGATGCCTTGGAATGGGTGAAGCAGGAGATCGGAGTAGGTCGCTACCACTTCAACGAGGGGGCAATGGCGGATGTCGTCCTCGAGATGGCCGGTGCGCCGATGACGGTGACTCAATCGCTCGAGATGGTGCGCAGCGGTGGAACGATTGTCTACGTTGGCCTTCCGGAGAAGCCGGCCCTTATCGACACAACCAAGATCATCCACAAGACACCGAAGATCGTTGGGTGTCTTGGCGGCAGCACGTTCGAGATCGCCATGGATCTTCTCGCCTCGGGGAAAGCTGACACCAGACCGCTGATAACTCACCGCTTCCCGTTGGATGAGGCGCAGGCGGCTCTTGAGATGCAGTTGCGGAGCGAAGAATCGATCAAGGTACTCATCGAGATGTAGTCTTCGAGGAAAGGAGCGTCGGGCAATGGAACCGAACCAGGGCGAACTTGTAAGGAAGATCTGGGAGTATCCTCTCTTCAAGGCGTTGGCCAACCGGCGCGGACATCGTTTCGGGCTTGGGATGGAGCTTAGAGAAGCGCCCTTTCCCCACAAGTCGGACAAGGCCGGAGTGCCCCTGACGGAGCTCGAGATTGCCCACCTTTGCTGGGCAGGGTACGGGGTCACGGGTCTGATCAACGCGGATCTCGAATACTCATCCAACACCTTCATGAATTGGGGAGGCCGCACGGTCCCCGGACCCTGCAACGACCAACACAATGATCTCCTGTTCATGGATGATGACGGCGTGTTTCTATATCGTCCGAAAGCCGGGACCCTGCCGGTCGAAGTGGCGGCCGGTGACGACGAAGGAAAGATCCTCAAGTCCTTCCGCGAGGGCAAAGTCGAGTTGATCAAGGGCCGGGCCGACTTACCGCCAGCGGCGATCATGAAGCTGAATCAGTGGAACTTCAACAAGCCGGGTCAAATTACGTTCTTCCCTATCATCGACCTCACATGGGAGTCCATCAACGCGGCTTTTGTCTGGCTGGTGGATGAACGTTGGCAGATTATTGATGAAAACAGGGGTGGCAAGCCGGCCGGCGTCGGCAAATGGGTTGACAACGGCTATCTATCTGGGATGAAGGTCCCGCTGGCCTTCACCGAGCAGATGATGTCAATATCGGTTTGTGGGATAGGCCACTACATGGCGGCAAACATCGGTCTCGCGGCTACCTCATTTGGCCTGGGCAGCTTCGTCTGGGGAGGGTTCGTCCCCTTGGTACTGCTGGGAGGAACCCCTCTCTCCCAGGGCTTTGGGTTCCGCTTCACCACGGACAAGAAGGGGATGCCGCAGGTCGTTGGCAAAGATGGATTCATCGAGACTGTGGTGCCGCCGTACGTAGCCGACATGGATGAGGCCGTCGACAGAGTGGTGGAATACAAGTACGGTAAAGGCGGCCTCTTCTCCACCGACTGCCAAGGCGAGAAGGCCTTCAAGGATCCGCAACTTGTCACCAAGGTGGACCGGCCGGACAAAGAGGCTATCGACTGCGTCAAGGCCCTATGCCGCTACGTCTTTGAGGAATACGGGCGTTTCCCGTCTTCTCTCGATCCGCTCCAGATGCCGGTGGCCATCACCGCGCACCATATCGATGAGGGCTTCTACGAGACCTACTACAAGCCTGGGGTCATACGCCCGGAACAACGGGATCATATGAAAGTGTGGCACGGGATAGAATAGGCGGAGGAACACACAGGAGTGCATTCACGGACGGAGAAGCCGACGGCTGAGGCCGTCGGCTTCTCCTCACACTCACGGCGGAACTGGGAGGTCAATTAAGTGGCTAAGATGAAGTCTCCCGCAGGAGACATGGAAGTGCAGTTCACGAGTGTCGGCGCGGACAAGAATCAACTCCTCATGCAGGGCAAGTTCGGGGTTTGGGATTCCACCATCATCCTTGAGCCCAAAGAGATCAAGAAGCTCATGAAGATGGTGATGAAGCCGTCGATCATCTGGCTGGTGGTCAAGTTGCCTTTCCTTCGCGGAGAGAAAAGCTAGAGGTTCCGCGGGGCCTGCGCGGCCCCGGGGGCCGGCGAGCCGCTCTCTGAAGAACACGAATGCGCTATCGCGGTCACGTCATTCGGCCCCCCAGCGAGGCCGACAGCCTGATCATCCAGGTAATGTACGGATGCTCGCACGGCGAGTGTGCTTTTTGCGGCTCCTATCGGGGAAAGCCGTTTCGGGTCCGCCCGTTTTTGGAGGTAATTAAGGATATACGGGAGCTTCCGTCGGGAGTAAAGGCGCGTGTTCAGCGGGTCTTTCTTTGTGACGGAGATGCCCTCTCGATTCCCGAACGGCGCATGGTGGAACTCCTCGATCTTCTTCACAACGAGTTTCCCAGGCTTGAGCGCGTGAGCGCCTACGCGAATGCCCATTCACTGTTGCGACTCGAGCCCAGTGCGCTGTCGGACATCCGCAGACATGGGCTTGAACTTCTCTACCTGGGGCTCGAATCGGGTGATGAGCCGACCCTCGAGGAGATCGGTAAGGGTGTTACGGTGGACGAGCAGATAAGGGCCTGCCGGAGGGCCAAAGACGCCGGGTTTCAGCTCTCTGTGACTGCCATACTCGGTTTGGCGGGGCGGGAAAGATCCATTGCGCACGCGCGGGCGACCGGCAGAGCCCTTTCCGCGATAGACCCTGACTTCATCGGTCTGCTGTCTTTGATGATCGAGCCCGGAACGAGAATGGCCGAACGCTATCAAGACGGCGATTTCGTCATGCCGGAGCCTCTGGAGTTGCTTCGCGAGATGCGCGAGATGATAGCGGCGACTGAAGTCACCGAGGCCGTATTCCGCGCTAATCACGCCTCGAACTATCTGCCGCTTCGCGGGACCTTGCCCCGCGACAAAGAGGCCTTGCTCTCCCTCCTCGATCAACTACTGGCGAATCCTGATCGAGTCGCACTCCGGCCGGAAGCCTTTCGGGCATTGTAGAAGCGTTGATTCAGAGCACAATGCCCGCGTGATATGCTGCCCCTATCTTGAACCGCCTGGAGCGTTTCCTAGCGCCGTATTCCGAGAGCGTATCACGCCGGTTCTGGCCGATGTCTCCCGCTTCGATTACTTGTAGAGAAAGGGACTGATTTGGCAGAAGTGACGGGCAGGAAGAAGAAAGACAAACGGATGCAACTGGGAGAAGCCATCCAAGAGTTCGTGAAGGACGGTTGCACGGTTACCTTCAGCGGGATGGGTGGCGGCCAGTGCGTGGCTCACACCTACGAGGTGATCCGGCAGGGTATCAAGGATCTGACCTTGATAGGCGACAGCCCCTGCGAATCCGGCGATATGCTGATCGGTGCCGGGGCAGTCAGGAGGGCCGAGCTCGCGTGGTGCTCGTACGCGGTTGCGGGGCTCGGCTACAACTATCGGCGTGCGATCGAAGAGAAGATCCCGCACCCGATCGAGCTGGAGGAGTACTCGAACTACTCCATCGGCATGCGATTCTTGGCGGGCTCGATGAATCTCCCATTCATGCCGGTTCGGTCTCTCTTGGGCTCCGATCTCCCCAAGTACAACAAGAACATAAAGGTCATCGACGATCCGTACTCAGGGGAGAAGATCGCCCTCGTGCCCGCCGCCTGTCCCGACGTGTCAATTGTGCACGTTTCCAGGGCAGACCAGTCCGGCAACGCCCAGATGATCGGCTTCTCCTCCAACGCGGAGAACCTCGCGCGGGCCGCTAAGCACACGATCGTCACCTGCGAGGAGATCGTGGGAGCCGACGAAATCAGAAGCCATCCCAACCTGACCATCATCCCTGAGTACGCCGTGGACGCCGTCGTCGAGGTTCCGTTCGCCTCCCACCCATGGAACATGCCGTACGCTTACGCGTACGATCTGCCTTTCCACACGGTGCAACTTGCCGCCTTCAAAACTCGCGAAGGATTTCTTGATTGGCTGGACGAGTATTGTTTCGAGGCCGGTAGCTGGGAGGGGTACCTGAGGAAGGTCGGCTACGAGCGCCTGCATACGCTGCAGCGCTTGGAGAGCCGATTCACCAGAGCCCCTTATTAGACGCGAAAGGTTGCTCTGACCATGACCGAGAACGGCAATGTTGCATACAATCTGTCCGAGTTGCTGGTCGCGGCCTCGGCTCGTGAGATCAAGGATGGCGACGTGGTTTTCGCGGGCGTCGGTATTCCCAGCCTGGGCGCTACCGTTGCCAAACTGACCCATGCCCCTAACATGATCATGGCGATGGAGTCCGGCAGCATCGGGCCGCAGCCCTACCGCCTGGTGCTCGGCATCGGCGACAACGCCTGTGTCGAGAACAGCATCTGCACCACGTCGCTCTGGCGCGTTTTTTCAGACCAGCAGCGGGGATTCTTCGATGTGGGCATGATCGGCGGAGCCCAGGTGGACAAGTACGGCAATATGAACAGCACGGTCATCTTCGGTGACGATGGCGACTACTACACGCCGTCGGCACGTCTGCCCGGGAGTGGGGGCGCCAACGACATCGCAAGCTCGGCCGGCCGCACCATCTTGGCGCTGCCCCTGCAGAAGAGGCGGTTCATGGAGCGGGTAGACTACATCACTTCCCCAGGCTACATCGACGGCAAGGGCGGCCGCGAGCGACTTTCTCTGCGCGGCAATGGGCCTGAAGCGATCATCACCAACAAGTGTATCTTTCGTTTCGATCCCGATACCAAAGAAGCCTATCTATATAGCGTCCATCCCGGAGTGACCGTAGATGACGTGGTCAATGAAGTGTCGTGGGATCTCAAGGTGAGTCCCGACGTTCACGAGACCGAAGCCCCCACGGCCGAAGAAGTCCGGATCACCCGAATTCTGGATCCGCACGGCATCTATACCGGCAATGGGCTGAATAACCTCTCCTTCGAGGGATATCAAGCGATGTTGGAAGAGTCGCTGATCGCGCTTCGCATGCTCTTTGGATAGGGGAGAAAAGTCTCGGGGAGGACGGGTGATCGGAAGAATGCTAATACCTGGAGTCTTCACCATGGCAGCCGGGGGAGCGGTCGGATTGTCTTTGTGCGCAAGGACGATGAAATGGGGGGAATGAGTGGTTAATTACAGCCTTAAAGCCGCGAAGAGCGCGAGTGATGTTTCGTTTCGTTACATAGCGTGGGGTTGGAACGCGAGGAGACCATGTCAGGCATGAATAAGGCTGAGGCCGTAAGAAAGTACCTAGAGGCTCACTCGGAAGCGGGACCGACTGAAGCGGCCCGGGCTCTAGCCGGAGACGGGGTGAAGGTGAGCGCGAAGTATGTCTCGCGGGTCAAGATAAGGAGCCGCAAGAAGTTGAAGGCGTCGCGGCTACGCCCCTACCCGGCAAGAACGCTCGAAGACGCTCTTGAGATACCCCGGGTGATGTTCGAGTACAACGGGAAAAAACTCTGGTCTGCAGGTGAGGTCGCTCGAGCCTCACTACACGTGACAGAGACGAACAAGACGTATATCTACGCGGCGGCGGCGGCCCGAGACCATGGCCTCGTGGTAAGGGTGCGCGGCACAGGGCAGATGGAGCTGACGGCGCTTGCGAGAGAGATCCTCGCCGCCGTAGACACCGGCCGAAAGAAGGAGAAGCTCCTTGAAGCGTTTCTGGCCGTGAAGCTCTACAGGCAGGTGTTTGAGCGCTACCAGGGACTCTCCCTTCCGGAAGGGGAGGCTCTTTCGAGGGCTCTAGAGAGGGATTTCGGCCTCGAAGCGGCCAAGCACGAAGAGTTCCTCAGGCTCTACCGGGCCAATTGCGCGTATGTCGACCTCGAGAGCGGACTCACTGGGGTAGAGGGGAGAGAAGAAAGAGACCCGCCCACGAGAAAGCCGCAGAGAGCATCTGCCGGCACCTCGCGGCGGGCGAAGGTTCAGAAAGCCTACCTCATCTCCAGAAGCTCGAAAGAACAAGTAAGGCCCGAGGGTTTCTTCTCTGAGCTTCTGCGGGCGCTCATCTCACCGGCCGCAAGCGCAGCCGGACTTACTCTTGAGGACGGCCCCCAGAAGGACGATGAGCTCCTAGCTATGCGGCCGAGCGGTTCCCTTCTTAGCGCGGATCTTGCCATCGTGGAACTAAGCGAGCCCAGTCCCCGCGTCTTCTTCGAGCTCGGACTTGCGGTGGCACGTGGCATTCCCCTTGCCCTCCTAAAAGCCGAAGACGCCGGTCCGGTCTTCGGCGAGGATGGTTCCAAAGAGATCCTCGCCTACAATCCCAAGCTCTGGCCAACGACGCTCGAAAAAGACATTCCTCGGGTGGCGAGTCACCTAAGAAGAGCTCTCCGCGCTCCCGAGACCAGAGACAATCCCGAAGAAATGAAGGCAGGGGTCGCCTAGTGGCCGATGGCGAAGCTGACGGCCTTCGGAGATGCCTCTTTCGGAAAGGAAGAGGCTAGAAGCCGGTGGAGATAGAAGAGAAGGGGCCCGGAGGGTGGACCCCCTCGCTCAGTGGCGGATTCGTCCTTGTGCGAATGCCGATAGGAGTGAGCATGAACGGGACCGTAGGGATGCTCGTCGGCCGCTACGAGCTACCCGGCTTCATCGGCCGCGAGGTTCCTCTGGCCCTCGATGAGAACTCAGAGACGGTTCTTGCGGCCCGCGTTCCCGCTGAACTCCTCGCGCGAGGGGAGACCCTCACGCTGCAGGTGAGACTTCGGAGTAAGGATGGCGGTGAGAGAACCGTTTTTGAGAAACGTCTCACTATCGCCTACCGGGAGGATGGAGATCCACGACTCGAGGCCGTGCGCGAGTGAAGGGAGCTTGCCCGGTGACGGATGTTTTAGTACGCGATTCCCGGAGGATGCACGAGTGACGTCAACCGAAGCCTTCCTGCGGGTGCCCGGCGCCCGCCTCTACTACAGGCTGCAAGGTGCTGGGCCCCTTCTCCTCGTCCTCCAAGGAGGAGCCGGAGATGCTGACGCCTCTGAAGAGATCGTAGACCGGCTCACTGACCGGTTCACAGTTCTCACCTACGATCGTCGCGGTCTCTCGCGTAGCGCGCTTGATCCAGGGACAGAGCCTCTCGTGAGCTTACGCACGCACGCATCCGACGCCCACCGTCTTTTAAGCGCGCTTACGAGCGAGCCCGCCATCCTCGTGGGCCACAGCATCGGCGCCGTCATCGCGCTTGAGATGATCGCCCGTTACCCCAAAGCGGCAAGAACACTGGTGGCCCACGAACCTTCCGTCGCTCAGTTGCTACCTCCTGCCGCCTGGTTCGAGGTCGCGGAGGAGCGTAGGAGAGTATCCGAAACCTACCGCCTCCTGGGCGCAGGCGCAGCCCTCAAGGAGTTAACGACGATGCTCCGCGTGGACACCACCGATCGGGAGCCTGGGGCCAGAAGACCTAAGGTGACTCGCTACTCCGCGGCCAACCTCGACTTCTTCTTCGCCTTCGATGTGCCTGCTTCCCGGCGATATGTGCTTGACCTCAAGGCCCTCGCTGGCGCGGACGCGCATATAGTACTCGCGGCCGGAGAGAACTCCCGCGGTACCTGGATTCGGATGGCGATTGAACTCCTCGCCGAGCGGCTGGGAAGCGAGCTCCTTGAGTTTCCCGGTGATCATGATGGATTTGCTCTTCATCCACGTGCGTTTGCCACCCGATTTAGGGAGATCCTTCTCGGCACTCACCTCGCTGCCGATACATCATAATGCACTGAAGCCTGGGCCCGCCTGCAAAGCCGCGTATCCGCTCGACTTGCTTTCCCTCCCCGTGAGAGCGTCAATGGACCTCATGAAGGCATCGGACAGCGAACACTGCGCGTAGGCCGGGTGGGCGCTCATGCGCGGGCACATCAAGAAGCGCTCTACCTGGCAGTTCACCGTGGATCTCGGTCTCCAGCCTTTGCAGAGATGCCCGGCCTGCCGCAAGCGCTACTGGACCAAAGACGGTCGCCTCAAGCGCTGCCCCAAGTGCCAGGGTCCGCTCGAGGACCGCTTGGAGCGCCGCCAAGAGTTTCACTCCGGGTTTGCCACCAAGCGTGAAGCCGAGCTTGAGCTCGCCAAGGTGGCGGGTGCCATCGCCGGGGGGAGCCACATCGCGGCTTCAAGACTCCTCGTGGACGATTTCCTTCGCGTCCAGTGGCTACCTGCCATCCGTCCCACCATCCGCGCGACCACCCATCTCTCCTATGTCGGGCATATCGAGAACCATCTCATCCCGCACTTGGGCCGTTTTTCCTTGCAGCAACTCTCCCCGGCGCATATCAATGCCCTCTATGCGAAGCTTCTTAACGAGCCCCGCCGGTCAAAGGCCCTACCGGAGAATAGAAAAGATGCGGAAGAGCTCGCGCCGCTACGTCCCGCGACGGTCCGGCGGATCCACGCAACGCTTCACCGAGCGCTTCGTGATGCCGTTAGGTGGAACCTCATCGGCCGCAATCCAGCGGACGCCGCGGACCCACCCCGGGCGGTGGGATGCACTGGGGCGCGCGTTAACGTCTGGAGTCTTTCTGATCTAAGGAAGTTCCTCGCAAGTGAGCGGGAGACCCGGAACTATCCCCTGTGGCTTCTACTCATAACGACCGGGATGCGCAGAGGGGAAGCCATGGGCTTGAGGTGGCAGGATGTGGACCAGGGGGCAAGTACGCTTTCAGTTCGCCAGACTCGGGTGCAGCTGGGCTACGAGACCGTTATCTCCACTCCTAAGACCGAGAAGGGGAAGCGATTGGTGGCCCTTGATCCGGCGACCGTGGAGGTGCTCTCTCATCTCCAGAGGCTACGCGAAGTTGAATGCACGCGAAAGGGTCGGCCCCTGGAGCCGGCCGACGTCATCTTCACCGACGGTGAGGGAGAGCCCCTTCACCCCGAACGAGCTACCAGGCTTTTTCGGGCCGCCGCCAGAAGAGCGAACGTGCCCGTGATCCGCCTTCACGACCTACGTCACACCCACGCCACGCTCGCGCTTTCGGCGGGCGTGCATCCCAAGGTGGTCTCTGAACGCCTGGGACACGCGAACATCGGCATCACGCTTGACACCTACTCCCATTGCCTACCCACCCTTTCAGAAGAGGCGGCCTGCCGGGTGGCGGCACTGGTGCTTAGCGGGGAAGGAGCGGGGTGACTAGCCAGGGTAGGTTCCATCGTCTAGGAGCCGGCCTTCACTATAGTGACCATGGCGCTTCCGCACACCGGACAGGTGCCACGAAGAGCAGCTCTTCCGTTAGCGAGGGTGATCGGCACGGGATTCTCGGGTTCCCGCCAGTCCCGGCACTTCATGCACAGACGCTCGCTTTGACTGTTTCTGGTGGTGGTGAGAAAGGGACGGGTGCGCACATAGGCTCGCTTCTCCTTGGGTCGACCGCGGGGACGCCTGGCGGGCCCCTCCTGGGCGGGCGGCTCGTCGAGTTTTGCCAAGTCAGGGAGGCGGGGAAGGCCGAGGCGCGCGAGGCCCTCTGCAAGACGGTCCATATCCCCAGAGAGGTTCTTGGTGAGTTCCGACCGCAGTTTCTCGAACTTGCGGATCGCCCTTTCTCTGCGTTTGCTACCGAGCCGGCACGTGGCGAGCTCCTCGGCGAGCTGAGGCAGAAGCACCCAGTTCTTCTCGTAGAGAGAAGGGCGCCTTTGCCGGCTCTTGTAGGTGAGGTCATGGCAGCTTCGGCAGAGGAAGGTATGCTCCCCGCGGGGGAGATAGAGCTTACGGGAGGACCCATTGCAGCTCGGGCAGAGAAAAGAGACCCTCTTCGCGCCAAAGGAAGTGATCGAGCACCTGAGCAGGATGGGGTAGAAGAAGTCGGCTTCCCAAGAGACGGGCGAAAGCATGCTTACGTAAAGAACAGAATCTTCGGGGGCTCCTGGGGTGAGCCGGGCGGCCCCGGCTACCGCGCCCGCCCGTCTCCATGTGATGCGATGGCTCTTCTCCGAGGAAAGGACGCCCTCTCGGGCGAGCTCAAGTGCGTCCAGGACCAGGCACTCTTCCACCGTTCTTTTGGCCATCTTGGCTTGCACTAGTCTCCATGTTGCAGAGAAGTCGCGGGAAGACCTCCACTGACACTACCATGTGAGATCTATTTACGCAGGAAAATGATGGAGGACTGCAGCAGCCCTCGGGATGGAGACGCCGACATTATCCCGGAAAACCAGGGGTTTTGGACCACCGGGAAACAATCTTCAGCGCAGCGACGACTAGTGAAGGCTGTCGAAATAACCGGAGAATATGGCATAAGAGTCGAGCGGAAGACACTCTTGTCGGTCGCCTCTCATGCACACCAAAAGTGCACCGGGCGCAAAGGAACGAACCCTCTCATGGCTAGGGCGCCGATTTGATATTCGCCTGTGCAGGGGTTTCTGATTTCCCGGTCTAGCCAGCTAGGGCCGAAATCGCCTCGGTCTGCCCTTTTAATCCGAGGGTCGATGGTTCGAGTCCATCACGGCTCATTGAAACCCCCGCATTTCGGGGGTTTCCTTTTGGGCATAATTGGCCGGATATGGCAAGCAAGCTGGGGTGCCGCCAAAATTAACACCGCGAGTACACGTCGCCTCATGTCTTACCGTTGCGTAGTCCCGCTCACCGGCACCATGTGTTTGTCACCGGCACCGACGGTGAACAGTGATTTGCGCGCCGCTTTGGCTTCCATGATGGGTGTGACCCGGCAGGTTCGGGGCAGCCGGCGATCAACGCGCTCCTTCAGTGACGGAGAACATGATTCACGCCACCAGAGTGGACGCTTTCAATGGCATGGTGACCGCGTGAGGATGTGAGAGTCTATCGGCATCCCCACCTGATCTGCGATCACTTGGCACTTGACCTTGAACAAGAAGAAAATGTCACCCGGTTCATCGCTCAGAGACTCGAAGTTGCCCTGCCCTTTGGCGATGATGAGGTCAGACTCCGCGAAGCGACGCCGGAACTCCTCGCTGCAGTCGGCCAGGATCGTCCCCGGCGCATCCGAACCGTTGTCGATCAGCTCAACAATCTCGTCGAGTCCCGCGGCGCGCGCATCGGCGAGGGTGGCATCGTTGAGCACCGGGGCTCCGCGCACGGCCACGGTCACCCGTTGCGGCCCCAACTGCTCGACAAGCAGGAGGTCGAGAACGATCTCCCCGGCGTTGTCGGCCAGATATAGGATGTTGCCCGCTGCCTCAAGCGCTCGACAGAACTTCTCGTGATCGCCGGCCAGAGGCTCCTCCAGCGCCTGATCGATGGCTTGGCGCAGAGAGGATTCAGTTACATCGGCCGTAGTTCCCATGTCGATTACATTCCCAGCGATGGCGAGGCGCACAGCAATCCTCAGGGGGTGAGAAGCTCTGTGGACCATGGCTCTCAGCTCGGGGAGGAGGCGGAGGGCCATTTGATTCTGGCGGTCCTTCGCTGTCCGATAGGGATCATCGTTGGCCGTGACCGCGCGGAGGAGTCGATGGATGTCCTGCGCGAAGCTGGGCGGAGATTGGCTCAGATCGGCCGCCCCCATCCGTAGCAGCATTTCGCGCATGGTATCTTCGTGGACGCCTGGGTCGTTCGAGATCGCTCTGGCTGCGTCAAGTGCCTGACGAACGAGGCAGGGGACGCAGTCTAACGAAGATCTCATGCTCTCACGTCTCCATTCATTCTGTGGCCGGTCTGAGGCCGTTCGCCGCCGTCCGCTCGCCGGAGGCCAGCAGAATCCGCTATCTTCTGAATGATCTCCGCAGCGGGAGAGTCGCGGAAGTGCTGGACAAAGGCCCGGCCGCTATCGCCAGCGTCAGCGATCTCCGGATCAAGCGGAATGGAGCCGAGGAAAGGTATATCCATCTCCTCGCTCATGCGCCTACCCCCTCCCGAGCGCAAGACATGAGTCACCTCGCCGCACTTTTGGGACAGACAAAACCGCTCATGTTCTCCACGACCCCCAATACCGGCACCTGCAGTTGCCGGCAGAACGTGATGGCCTTGCGCACGTCGACCGCAGCCACCCGTTGAGGAGTGGTGACGATCACCGCCCCATCCAGATGGGCGATGAGTTGAATGACCGACAGCGGTTCGTCTCCCGTCCCCGGAGGCGAATCGATGATCAAATAGTCCAGGTCTCCCCAGTCCACATTTGCCAGGAACTGATTGATCATCTTCATCTTCATAGGTCCCCGCCAGATGACAGGATCATCCTGGTTTCGCAAGAAGAAGCCAATGGACATGACTCTCATTCCGGCCACCTCGATGAGGATCAGCCTATCCTTCCCTCGCACTCTCAAGGCCCAGCATGGTGGGCATGCTGGGGCCGTGAATATCCACATCGAGTAGACCGACCCGCATCCCGGATAGCGCCAGAGCCATGGCGAGATTCACGGCCACCGTGCTCTTGCCCACTCCCCCTTTGCCCCAGAGCACCACCACCTTGTGGAGAATACGAGAAAGGCGGTAGAGAAGTCGCCGGCGCTCAGCGAAGGCCTCTTCCCTTCCGTCTTCCCTGCGCTTGAGTGCCGGGTCCTTTGTCACAGAATGCGTAGCTCGTCGTTGAACCTTTGTGGCAGATCCTTGAACTCTAGTCTGATCTCTAGTCACGATTGTGTACGTAATCCTTGCAGGCTGCTTTGAGGGTGTTGCTCCGATGTGACCCGCCCACGGGCGGGTCATCTGCGGGCCGCATCTAGGTCCAATGCCCGCCGACATCAGAGGTCGATGCTTGGGAAAGCTTGCCGGACCGATACTGTTCGAGCGCTTCCGCCACCGTGGCTGCATCCGAGGTGTAGATTTTGATTCCGGCGGTCGTAAGTACCCGGAAGGCCTTGGGTCCGCAGTGCCCGGTGACAACAGCTGAGGGCGCCAGCCGAGCTACTATGCCCGCCGACTGCACTCCGGCCCCATGAGCCATCGCTACTTGGTGTTGATTGTCGATCACCTCAAAGGTGTCTGCATCCAGATCATAGACCAGAAACTTGGCCGCCCGGCCAAACCGGGTATCCAGAGGGGAGTCGAGGCTGTCCCCCGAGGTTGTGAAAACCACCTTCATCAAGTCATCTCCCTTCATCTCGTAGTTCGGCCATCGTGGCAACACCGAAGGCTCAGTCGGTGAAGCCACGATGGCTCTGCTCTAGACTTCCACTATTCGGTTGTGGCGTCGGTCTCGAGATCTGACAGACGCTTTTTTACCAGATCGAGCTCTGCCTGGAGGGCGTCTGCCTGATACTTAAGCGCCTGCTTCCGGACATCGGGATCGGGTTCACCGTACGGAGCGGGATACGCGTATGGAGCATACCCGCCGTAGCGTGCCCAACCGGGCAGGCCGGTGGCGTAGTACATGTTGCGCCAGCCTCGGCCTCCGCCGCCTCCATAACCTCGCCCGATCCCATAACCCCGGCTGAAACCGGAATTGGCGTAACCGGGAGTGGCGTAACCAGCGCAGTATCCAGCTGCGCGGCCGGTCATTGGACCCATACCTTGGGGTCCTGTTCTGTCTCCACCTGGCATTGTGGGGTCCTCCTTTCGATCTTATGCGCGCCAGGGACTGCCTGGCGAGCGCCCGGACAAGGGAACGCCGAGACCACCGAGAAAGGCCCCGGCCTTCTCGCCGACCGTGCCGTGTTGGCTAAGCACACGTGCGGCAACAAAGCCAACGACATATCCGGCGAGCAGTTAGAGCCACATCCGGTCCTTGATGCTCACCGCGGAATGCCAATGCCGCTTGCTCACAGGCGCCCCCTTGAGAGACATGGTTACTCCCTTGTCACGCCTCTCTGGTCATGGCAGTGCCGCACTTGGAGCAGAGCCTCTGGTTGCAGGGCTGGCCGGGAGAATGGGGTTCCCGGTAGCCGCAGGTGGGGCAGACACAAAATCCGCCCGGCCCAGCGGCCCGAGGTCCCCCCATTCCGCCTCCGCCGCCTCCTCCCCGAGGAGGTCCGGTCTTGTCGCCTCTCGGCATGATGGGCCTCGCTTTCGATAGGTGTGGTTAGTGGCTACCCGCGACATCCAGCTATATCATAAGTCAAATTAGATGCAATTACCATCTATTGAACTGTCACATTTACTACGCCGGAAGTCGCTGTTGTGCTTCATTGGCGCAACTCCTGGGCCGCCCGCGTCCTATTACTATGCCGAAATTACGCTTGACATCTCGGGTGGCATAACTGGGATGTCCGGATTGGTCTACGACTGGCAAGCCGCAGACTACAGGAACTGCACGCGACGCTCTCTCGAAAGAACTCGCAACTGATGGGCGAAAGACCAGGATCTGGAAGACGTAATACTAGCGGATGCGCCCTCCATGGTGGCGACTAAGAGTTTCTGTACCCATGGAGGCAAGGATCGCCCGGTCGACGCAGGTCAATATGCGCCCGGAAGGACTTGAACCTTCAACCTTGGGATTAAGAGTCCCCTACTCTACCATTGAGCCACGGGCGCGCGCTGTGAATACTACACCGCAGCCCGTGCGCTGGAAGGGTGGTTGCTGTTTCCGGTGTCTTGCGGAAGGGTAGCGTCCCGCACAAAAAGTTGTCACCGGAACACCGATCTCGTAACGCGGTATCCTCTCGTCAACGAGAGGAGTTTCACAGTGAGTTGTTCCGAGACTCTGAAGAACATGGGATACAGGCTTACTCCGCAACGTCTCATGGTGCTCGAAATCCTGCATCAAGCAGAAGGTCACATATCCGCTCCGGAGATAGTCGACCGGGTGCGCAAGAGGTATCCCTATGTGAACAAGTCCACCGTCTACCGTACCCTGCAGCTTCTCAAAGGACTCAATCTCGTCACCGAGACCAAGCTGGACGAAGACACCGTCTACTACCATCACGCCGAAAAAGGCCATCACCACCATTTGATGTGTGACATCTGTGGGCGCTCTTTTGAGGTTGACGAAGACATCTTTGCTCCAGTAGAGGCGATGCTACTTGAGCGATATGGTTTTGAGGCCGATCTGCGTCACCGCGCCATTCCAGGTCGCTGCTCCACTTGCTGCTCCTGATCTGTTCTGGCCGATTGTGGTCCTCCGTGGTGATTGGTATTGTGCAACTAGTTGCAGGCGCGACTCTTTGCAGTATCAGCGAGAAGGGAGACATCACATGGCCTGTTTTGCCGCTCCCGCTGCGGTGGCAATCGTCACTATCATTGTGCAGAGGGTGGTGAAGAAGAAGGAGGAGAAGGAGGGGGCAGGATCTGCCCAGCAGCACGCGCGCATCCTCGGCAAATGGACGAAGAGACTCCGTTGGCTCAACACCATGCTCTGGGGCGGGGTCATCTTGCTCGCATTTGAGCACATCTGGCATGGGGAGGTTGTTCCCTGGCCACCATTCCTAACGGCCGTGGAGACCCCCGGAGAAGTCGGCCCGATGCTCCGTGAGATCCTAACCTATGGGCTCACCATGACCCTGGTCATCCTCGTTGCTTGGGGGATCCTGGTGGGTATTGCAGAGTTCGCCGAGCGCCGGGTCGGAGCCCAGAGCCCGACTGATGCTGAGAACACCGAAATCGGCGGGGGTGCGTGATGTGGCTTCTGATCACTGCGTTCGCCGCCGTTCTTGTCACCACTCTGTGGTACATGAGTCCCCCGGCTGACAAGTACCGCCTGGGGTTCCTGAGCCTTATCTACTGGGGGGCGACCCTCATGTGGCTGGTCGATCACGTTATGGCCTATGCGCAAGAGGGGGGTGCCTTTTTCGAGATCGACGCCAGAGCCACCGGTCTCGGGGTATCGGTCCTCATCCTCGGACTCGTGGTCTGGCTGATTCGACTCATCATCGCCGACCCCAAACGTATAACCAAAGCGATTCTGGGTAGCAGAGAGCGATAGGCCGCTTCGTGCTCCCTCGTTAGATGACGGGGGTGAAGCGCTGGCGGCAGCGGCGGATGACTCAGGCAACGCAGTCGATGAAGGAGGAGATGCTCATGGATGCAGCAACCGATCAAGAGTACAGTGCCATGCCCCGCATCG